>Ga0247842_10008425_pt1 | contig 10802 bp, 6 predicted proteins | sample LaCruzMarch2015__3_FD_192411 | JGI IMG/M metagenome (GOLD analysis project Ga0247842, IMG submission 192411) | Freshwater microbial communities from meromictic Lake La Cruz, Castile-La Mancha, Spain - LaCruzMarch2015_19m | ecosystem: Environmental > Aquatic > Freshwater > Lake | place: Spain...
AAATATCTAGCAACAAATATTTCAAATGTTTATAATGTTTCAATTTTCTTGCTAAATGGGAGTTATAGTTATAATTGGAGTGCCTATGGAAATGGAACATCTAATTTAATTAATTATTCTATAAATAGGGTTTATACTGTGAATAATACTCCTGCTGATTTAACTGCTCCTAACTTAATAATTACAAGTCCAGCTAATATCAGTTATAATATTAATGTTTCATGGTTAAATTATAGTTCAGGAGATGCAAGTTGGTGCTGGTATTCTGTTAATTCAGGAAGCACAAATGTTTCTGTTGCTTGTGTCACAAATTTGACTAACTTGATTTCAGCAGAAGGAAGCAATACATGGAAAGTTTATTGTAATGATACTTCTAATAATATCAACTTAAGTTCTGTAACTTTCTTCAAGGATACAATATCTCCTTATGTTGCTTGGATTTCTCCTACAAATTCAAGTTATACTACAAATTCAACAACAGTAAGTATAACTAATTCAAGTGATGCAAGATATATTTGGTGGTATAATGGAACTGCTAATTTGAGTTACTCTTCTCCTGTGAGTTTGACTCTTGCAAATGGGAATTATGAGTTTATTGCTTGGGCAAATGATTCTTTGAATAATGTTAACTTAACAAGTGTTAGTTTTGTTATTAATTATACTGCTCCTGACACAACTAAACCTTATTTCAACTCAGGAAGTCCTTATAATATGAATGTTTATACAAATGAATCTGTAACTCAGCAGATTAATGCAACAGATAATATTGGAATAAGTTGCTTTAGTATTAATAACACTATTAATTTCCAGATAAATTGTTCTGGATATTTTACAAACAAGACAGCTTTGACAGCAGGAATGTATAATTTGAATGTTTCTGTTAATGATACAAGTAATAATATTAATTCAACTATATTTTATGTGAATGTTTCTGAGACGCCTTGTGTTCAAAGTTTGCAAAATACTTCATTTAGTAGCTGGATTAATCAGGGAGTATGTGGAATAAATGATTTACAGTTGCAGAATAGAAGTAAAACTCAATATGATAGTCATGCCTGCGGGGTATTTGCAAATGAAACTATCTGGGATTATCAGAATGTTTCTTGTAATTATTGTTCTTATAATCTTACAAATACAACTTGGAGTGGATGGACTAATTTAACTTGTTTGAATGGGAATGCTATGAATCAAACAAGAAATTTAACACAATATGACTCTAATTATGGAACTTGTTATGCTATAACTGGATTACCTTCTGATTTGTGGAATTCTGGAAATAATATGACTTTCTATGAATATAGAAATACAGAATATTGTCAATATGACACAACTCCGCCATATTTCACAACAATACCTGGAGCAACAAATATAAATTATAGTCAATCAGTTGGAGTTTTATTTGTTGCTACTGATGCTGTTGGATTTGGAAGTTATGCTGTGAATGATTCAAGATTTGCTATTAATTCTACTGGCTGGCTTAGAAATGCAACTGCAAATCTTGGAGTTGGAAGTTATAATTTGAATATTAGTATTAATGACACAAGCAATAATATGAATTATACTATTTACCAAGTTACAATAAATAAGGCAGATTTAAGTTTGGGATTAACAGCAACTTCTCCTATAACATATGGAACTGCAACCGATTTTACAGGAAGCGGATGTCCTAGCCAACTGACTTGTTCTTTGAATATTTCTAATGGGGTTTACCAAGTAGGAATTATTAGTGCTAATTATTCAACAGCAGGAAATGCTAATTATACTGCTAATTCAACAACAGCTTCTGTAACAATAAACAAAGCTAATTCTCAAACAGGATTAACGTTTGACAAGACCTCTCCTCAAAATTATTTAACAGCAATAACTCCTACTTGTTCTTTAACAACAGGAGTAGGAAGTGTAAGTTTGACAAATGGAACATCAGGAGTTGCAGAAACACTTGGAGCTGATACTTGGAATTTTAACTGTTCTTATACAGGAAATACTAATTATAGCTCTGCATCTAATTTTTCAATCTTTGTAATTAATAAAGCTAACTCGTCTTTAGCTTTGTATTTGAATAATACTCAAGGAAATTATCCTGCTGATAATAGAAGTTCTCAAATGTGGATAAATTCTACTCTTCTGTCTGGAACGGGAAATATACAACTATACTTGAATGGAAGTTTGATTAATGATGGGGCTTCTCCTCTTTCTAATTTGACTAATCTCTCTGTTGGATATTATAATATTACTTCTATTTATCTGGGGAATGAGAATTATACTTCAAATTCTACTAAATATTGGGTTAATTTGAGTTTACAGGATACTGTTCCACCTTATGTTGGATTTATTAGTCCTGAAAATAGAACTTATAATTCTTCATCTGTAGTTTTAAATATAAATTCATCAAGTGATGCAAGTTATGTTTGGTATAATCATATGGGTGTTAATTTGAGCTATACAACCCCTATAACTCTAACACTTACAAATGGGAATTATAATATTATTACCTATACAAATGATACGGGTGGGAATGTTAATTCCACTTCTGTAAGTTTTGTTGTAAATGATACAGAACCTCCTGTTTTGAGTAGTATTGCTAGTTCTGTTACGAGTTCAACAGCAAAAATAACTTGGACTAGTGATGAAATCTCTGATGCAATTGTTTATTATGGAAAGACAGAGACAATTTCAAATTTAAGCAACTCAACTTTTGCAACAAGTCATTATGTAACTTTGAGTGGATTGTCTGCTTCAACTTTGTATTATTATAATGTTTCTTCTTGTGATTATCAAGGTAATTGCAATATTTCTTTACAATATGAGTTTACAACTTCTGCTATTTCAAGTCCTCCTTCTAGCGGTGGTGGGGGAGGCGGTGGCGGTGGAGGTTCAAGTGCTGCTAGTTCAACTAGTGCGGGCTTTACAATGTCGCAAAGTTCTGTAACTTTGAATGCTTTGTATGAAAAAGAACTTAAGAAAGTTTTAATCAAAGTTAAGAATACTGGAAAGAGCGCATCTAGCTTTAAGTTTTCATCAAGTGAATCTTGGATTGTTGTTCCTGATGCTATAATGGTTGAAGCAGGAGAAGAAAAAGAGGTTATATTTTATATTTATGCTCCTGAGAAAATTGGCGTATATCAAGGCAAGATATCTGTTAGCTCTGGAAAACAAACATCTGAGATTTCAGTTTTAACAGAGGTTGTATCTAAGGGGTTGTTTGATGTTACTGCAACTGTTTTAAGCCAGTATAAGAAAGTTTATGCAGGAAGTGAGGTTTATGCTAAGATAAAACTAACAAACATGGGAAAAGTAGAAAGAACAGATGTTAAGTTAACCTATGCTATAAAGAAGGGCAATGAAGTTATAAAAAGTTATCATGATACTCTTGCTGTTGAAACTACTTTAGATGTTTTGAAAAATGTCGCGATAGCAGAAGATTTGCCAAGTGGTTATTATGACTTTTATGTTGAAGTTGAGTATGATGGAAGAACTGCAACTGCTTCTGATAGTTTTGTAGTTGTGCGTTCTTCTTTAGACTATCCTTTGCTTGTTCTTGGCAAGTATTGGATTTATGTAGCTTTAGCAGTGGTTTTAATTGGTGTTATAGTTTATATTCTTTATAGAAGAAGACATCATGTCAGTCGGTAGTTTATTAGTTGTTCATAATTGTTTTAATGTTTTTTATACCTCATAATGTCAGAGAAATAAACTCCACCCTTTAGGGTGGAGAAGTTGCTTTGCAACTTCGTATTTCTCTGAGCATCCTAAAAACAAAGGGCTGTCCAAACCCCACACTTTAGTGTGGGGTGCCCTTTGTTTTTTTGATTAGTAATGTTATGTGATGAGTTATTAATATGATTTAGAAGAGCATAATTTTATTATTTAACACCCATATATTGTCTTGGTGACTTGTGGGCTATTTATTTTTCTTTAAATTAGCAGAAATAATTTTCTTCAGAATTTTTATAATCTGAAATTTGATAAGGTTGGTTTGGTTGGATATATCCCATTTTGTCTGTAGCTCTTCTAAATTTTGTATGAGAATCTGCAGAGTTGTTACATCCTCTTATTGCTGTTGCAGTTATAATGCCTGCTAAGACTATTCCTGCAACAATATAAACAAGTTTGCTTTTATCTTTTCTTTTTGGGTTGTTTTCGTTTGTCATGTTTTATTTCTCTTTGTCTTTTAAACTATCTTTAACATCTCTTATGCAATTTTGAACAAATATTACTCTTTCTTTTTCATTTTCCTCTAAATTTTCTTTACTATTTTCTGCAATTGGGTGACAGCCCGCACTTTTTTTACATAATCCATAGGCATAGTTCGCTTCATGCAAACTTGAAAATCCTATTAAACCATAATCTCTTATTCCTATTTGTTCTGCTTCAAATGGAAGAAGACTTCCGAGAAAATTCATGCTTGTTTCCCAAGCTACTGTTATAGGTCCTAGATCAAATCCTGTAGCTTCTCTAGGTTCTGTATCATAATCCACAAATATATCTAAGATATCTTTTTCATCAACTCCATCATAATTCATATCTATATAAGTAATTCTCATATCTTTGGCTGGAAGTTCTAGCGATAAGTCATATCTTTTTCCATGACCTTCAAGAGGTTTGCCATTTATTCTATATTTATCTCCTACAATATCAAAGTGTTTTGTTTGAGGGTGTTTTTTTACAAGTTCAATTAATTGTTTGTTTTCTGGTTTAACTCTGTCTGCTTTTGGCTGTTCTGCAGCCATTGAAGCTGGAAGAAAACAAGTTGCTAGTGCTAGTATTGTTGCTAGTTTTCCAGGTTTGTTTATTTTCATAGGTTTTGTAATTTTATGTGATTTTTAAATCTATGCTTTTTGTTGTTATCAAATAGTAACACCAGAAAGGTTTAAATATATCTTTTTGATAGGTGGGGGATGAGATTTTTTGGAACTGGAAGGAAGGATGAAGGAGAAAAACGAGTTGGAGACTTGGTTGGGTTGGAAGAAGAGGTTGAAAAAATAGGAGAAGATAAAATTACCTCTAAAAAGAAAGTTGGATTTTTAGATAAAAGTTTTAGCTGGAAAAGAATGCTTATAGGGTTAGGAATGGGGTTGGGCTTAACTTGGTTTGGGTATGCTGTTGGTCCTCCTGTTTATTATTGTTGTGCACATCCTACACCAACTGATAAAAGAAAATTAGGATTAGAGGTTTTAAAATTTCCCGATGGAATTGTTAAACCTTTTAATGTTGTTTGTGTTAATAACTATTATTTTGGGGCGGATAATGAATTAGATGAAGATCAATTTCAAAGAGCAGAGCTAAGATATGGAGATACTTTATTTATTAAGCCTGATTCTAGAAAGAACTTTGCAGCTTCTCATGAGTTATGGCATAGGGTATATTTTGATTTTATTCCAAGAGAAAAGAGAAAGGTAATAGAAGAAAAGATTTTAAATTCCGTAGTTATTCCTAGATTAAAGGCGCTTCAATATTCTGCTAGTGTTAATTGGTGGGTAGGAATGTTAGCTAATCAAAGAACAAACGCAAAATCAAGAGATGAACAATTAAAAGTAAAATCAGTTGAAGAATTTGAGAAAGAATTGAGCTTGGCTGTTGAGTATGAAGTAGCTTATAGCAGAATTTTGGAAAATCTTAGTAAAGTTAGCGGAAATGTTGCCTCGGGGCATGAGTCAAGTGTTAAGGAGCACATAATGGATTTTCTTGCATTAAAATCTACGGGCGAGAAAATGAAATATAGGGCATATTATTCAACGTCATTAAATGAGTGGTCTAATTATTTTATGCAGAAAATTTTTGATAGTGAATTGGGATTAGGTTGGGATAGAAATTGGAAAAATTTATCTCCTGATTTAATTAAGAGTCAGAGAGGATATAATTGGGGTGAACTATCTTATCACATTAGAAATCGTGCAATTGCCCTGATAATTGTAATTCCAGATGTTCCTGGAAGCATTGCAGATTATTTAGAAGAAAAATGGTTAAATTTTAAGTATAGTGGAGGTAGTGGGGGATGAGATTTTTTTGGTGGGGTAAGGATGATGAGAAGGAAAAACCTGTTGGGAATTATTCTCAGCTTGAGGTTGAACTTGGGAAATCTGTTGATTTAACTAAGGGGCAGAAGTGGAAGAAGGCTGGAAGATGGGGTGTTGCAATATTAGCTACGGGTTATCTTGCCTTTGCAGGGACACTTATTGTAAAAGACTTATATCATGCAATATTTAATTCTGGAAGTTTGCAAGTAACTGAAATGAAGTGCGATATGAAAAGGCAAGCAGAGGTCTTAAATTGTTTTGGGAAAAAAGGTGTAAGCGAAATGGGATTAAAAGAATTAACTCTTTTTAGATTCCCTACAGATTATTCAGGAATATCAGTAGCAGGCTTAGACAGACTTATTATAGAAAGAATGATTCTTACTTCTGATAATAAGTATATTGTTAGAACATATGACGAACTGCTTAATCATTTAAGGATGCCTAAAGAAACTCCGAAAATGAATATTTGGGTATTAGATGAGGGATATTTTGGAGATACTCGTCTTAAAATGGAACAAAGATTTCATTCAGATGAACTATTTTTCCCTGATCACTTTCCTGATGGGGGAGTTGCAAGTCTTGAGCAGACTATTACTATGGTTCATGGTATTACTCACTCTACTATTACAAATTCTAATGAAAAACAAAGAGAAATTTTGAAAGTGGGGATTTCTCCAATTATAAGAAAATTGTATTCTTCTCGTAATTCTCCTCCTAAAACAATAATTAGAAAAAGGGAAGATGGTTTTGAGATTCCTGTGAGATTTAAGAATCCTTTCGCAAACACAAAGATTTATCCAGGGTATTTACATAATTGGGAAGAGCTTTCATGCGATTTAATGGCTGCTTTCTTAATTCCGGGAGCAGACCAAATTTTTCATACTTCTGTACCTATTGAACAAATGCAAGAGATATTAGCAGAAGCAGAACCTGTTTTTGAAAAAGCATATGATCCAAAATGGAAAGAAAATTTAGTACATGTTAATTATAATCTAATGGAGTATAAATTGGGGTGGTCCCAATTAGGAAGTTCAATTGCTAGAGCGTTAAAATGGCCAGGACATTTGTATCTAGAAGCAAGTAGAAGAGCAGAAAGAATTAGAGATTGGAATGAATATATTGAGAAACCAATTCAGCAAGAGAAACAAGAATCTAAGAATAAATCCAGCAGGATTTATTCTGGTAGCAGTTCGGTTGGTGTTAGTGGGGGATGAATTTAAGATTTTGGAGAAGAGAGAATTATTTTCCCTCAGACCCAAATAAAATATAACTTGTTTTGTGCTCAATATTTTTCATTATTAAATTACTTTCGTCTACGAGTTTATTTGATTTGGCTAAAAGTTCTAACCTCATAGACCTAATCCTTTCTTGTTCAGATTTATCATCTGTTTTTTTAGACAATTCACCCAAATTACTAAATTCCTCTCTTAATTCATCTGCTTGTGAATCAAGTTGGCACATCTTTCTTATGTCCTCGTAAACCCTTCCTGCTGCAAATGTATAATAAAGAAAACCCCCTACTATAATTGTTGCTATTCCGCTATAAATAAGTGATTTTTTGAGTTTCATGTAATTAAATCCCTGTTATTTTAATCATTAAATCTTAATTTATAAATCTTATTGTTTTGTTATTCCTAAGAAGGTAGTAAGGTATCAAACGAAATGTTTTTAATGGCTGATTTTAATTTATATTGCGGGAGTTTGATAATGACAGATCAACAGTCAAGAGAATATGTTTTATTGAAACTAGATAATTGGTTTGCTAGGAGAGTGGGAAGAGTTTTTACAATCGAAGATTCAAGCGGATTATTTCAAAAAGTAAGGCAGACAGTTGAAGAATTGGAATGTCCGAAGGAACATAAGTTAGCAATTCTTGAGTCAATGTCTTTGCTATGCCTTCCTGAAAATCAAATAAAGGAAGCGGGAAGTTATTTTTCAAGAGGTTATGCAACTTTGGAGGGTCTTGTTGAAGGAAATTTTCCAGCTAGTGTTAGTCTAAGAGATATGACTGAAGGAGTTAAAAATGAACATTTTGAGAAACTTATTGAAGCATACTCAAAGTTAGGAGAATTCGTAGGCAAGGTAAGAAAAGAGTCATTTGAAGTTTCTCCTGAAGAACTACCTGAAGATAAGATAAATTTATTCTTTGTACAAACCTTTCCACGAATTGAGGATTTCTTAAATTTTAGAAGAATCTCTCTTGAAGCTTATCTCTTGGCTGTTAATTACTTGGTAATTAAAAAACAAGTCCCCCAGGTATTTTTTGATTTTAGTAAAAGATATTTAATTTCTGCACAAGGTTTAAGTGATAATTTGGATATGAGAATATTTTGGGAATTATACAAATAAAACCTTGCTCCTATCACAAGAATTAGAATCGCAGAATAAATCTAGTAAAGATTAATTGGGTAATTAATTCTCATAGTGTAAAGGTGGAATAAGATTTAAATAGGCAAATTTCTTATAAAATTTAGATAAAAAAGGTGTAGTGCAACTACTAATTATAATCTAGATGGTGTATAAGAAATATATAAAAAGGGGTGGAAGGACTTTTGGGCCTTATTATTATACAAGTGAGAGAATTGGGGATAAAGTTGTTACAAGATATTTGTCTCAAGAAGAAGTTGACAAGCTTTCTACTGAAAAAAAAAGTAGTGCAACTTTTGGATTTTCTATTAATAAAAGAATATTACTAATCTCTTTTGTTGCTTTGTGTTTAATTTCTTTTATTTTACTTGTTAACTTTTATTATAATCCTACTGGTAATGTTGCACTACAAATTCAAGGTTCTTATTCCCAAGGAGAACATATTAGCGGGGTGTTAAATCTGGCTATAAAACAAGGAGAGTTGATTCCTGCTAATTCAGAAGTTCGTGTTAGTTTGGGAGGGCAGGAAAAAACATTAAGTTTAGGAGAGGTTTTAGGAAGCAGTAATCAACAAACAGGAAATTATTATGCAGAAGGAAAGCAAATAAGTGGAAGTGGTGCTGGTTATGGTATTTCAGGGGGTTCTAGTTCTGTTTTAAAATTTAACTATAGAATTGTTGGAGAAGAAACAAGTTCTGGAAATAATAATGAAATTGTTAATAATTCTGAAGCAAGTGGAAGTGGGGCTGGTGAGGGGGAGGCAAGTGGTTCTAGTCAAGAACAAACACAACAACCTGTAGAAAATCCTACTGAGCAGACACCAACACAACAAGAAACTCCAACAGAACAACCTTCACAAGAGAATTCAAATTTAGATAATAATAATGGTGCTGAAAGTAATAGTGGGGAAACAAGTTCGGGAAGTTCAGAAGCAAGTTCGAGTAGTGGAAGTTCTGAAAGTAGTTCAAGTAGTGGGGAGGCAAGTAGTTCTAGTGGTGAAAGTAGTGGAAGTTCTGGGGGAGAAGTTTCAGGTGGATTAACAGGAAATGTTATATTGGAAGATAATTTACATGGAAGTGTTTCAAAAGGAAATGATGCTACCCTATCTGTTGCTAGTGGAGAAACAGTTGAAATTATTAGTGTTGAAGATTCAAATGGGAATAAACTAAGTAATTCTGTATTAGGTGTTGCTCAAGATGGAAATAATGTTATTGTTTCTACTGATTATTCTGCAGGGGGATTTGGGCAGGAGTATTTAGGAGGAGAAACTCAAGATTTAAAGATTAATTTAAGCAGACTTGGTTTATTGGCTGAAAATGGGAATTTACAGATAAGTTTGGTTTATGGTGGGGAAACATTGGCAGATGTTTCTCAGGAAATTTCAGTTGAAACTGGAAATACAACAGAAATTTCTCCTATAATTCCTGTTGAGAATTTTACTGAAAATAAGACAATTACTATGCCAATTGTTAATATTACAACTAATTTAACTATAATTACAAATATTACTGCTAATGTTACAATTGAAACAAATATAACTATTGGGAATTTAAGTATAAGGACAATACAAGGAAGAGCTAGATTAGGAGAAAAAGTTAAGTGGAAGAAGGTTGTTGAGAGTGAAGTTGCTACCAATATTAGTATCGAGGTTCCCGCTGTTGCTGAGAATGTTTCTGTTAGTAAGATTGAAAATAATGTTAGGAGTGAAGTTGATGATGGCCAAGTTTCAATTACAGGAAATGTTGCTTTGAGTATTGATACTCAACAAGAGGGATTTTTAACTAAATTGTGGAAGAAGTTTAGAAGTATTACTGGTTTTGCTGTTTCTGAAGAAGTAACAGACGAGCAAACTACAACTGATGAAAACAAAACAGTTGTAGTTGATGAAAATGCAACTAATTTTGAAGTTGAATATGAAACACCTGCTCCTTATTCTGAAGAACAGAATTTGAGTGGTGGGAAAGAAATAACAATTGTTGGGCCTGATAGTGTTCATTATTCTGATATTATTGCTTATACAGAATTAAACACAGAAGTTTCTGCTGATAAAATTAAATTATATTGGATTGTTAATGGGACAAGACACATAATTAAAACAGATAATTATGATTTGAATGGAAATGGTTTAATTGATTATGTTGAATGGCTTGTTCCTCATTTGAGTAATCAAACTTATCAACTTATAATTGAGATAAGTAAAGCAGAATTACTTGATGAAAATAGAAATTTTATTTCTGATGTTTATGACTATGTTAAAGATAAAGATAATAATTATACTACAATTTTAACAGGGCAGTATTTAAGAGTTACATTTGAGCAGATGCTTGATTCAAGCAGGGATATAACTATTTATGGAAAATCTAACTCGTCCTCGATTGTTGAGATTTACAAACAAGATTCTAGTGAGAAGATTGATGA
>Ga0247842_10008427_pt1 | contig 10801 bp, 9 predicted proteins | sample LaCruzMarch2015__3_FD_192411 | JGI IMG/M metagenome (GOLD analysis project Ga0247842, IMG submission 192411) | Freshwater microbial communities from meromictic Lake La Cruz, Castile-La Mancha, Spain - LaCruzMarch2015_19m | ecosystem: Environmental > Aquatic > Freshwater > Lake | place: Spain...
ATGCCCTCGAACACCTGAATGCGCTCCTTCGCCCCTTCGGAAATGCGCTCGTGAATTCGCACGATGTCCCCGGGGCGGAAGGCGTCCCGCTCCTTCAGGTACTCCTGCTCTACGGCGCGTAGGATGTCATCCATCGCTTCCTCCTCGTCCAATTCCCTCGTCTATCGATCGTCGCCCGCGACGCGATCCAACACAATGGCCGTCGCGGCGCGGACGGATAGGTGGTTAAAGTCAGCGTCCGGCATGATCGGGGGCAAGATGGCGTCACACGTTTCGATCAACTCGTCGGCCATGCCCCACCCCGTGCCGAACAGAATATACACCGGCGGCCCGTCGCTTCTCAATCGCCGGCCGAGATCGCGGTACGAGATGACCTTCTTTTGCGACGGGCGGGCGGACGTCGCCACGAGAAAAGGCGCCACCCCCTCGGCTTCCTCGATGAAGCGCAGCGTCTCGTCGAGGTCCTCGGCGACCGAGACGTACTCGATCGCCTCGCCGCGGCGGCTCTTCTCGCGGATTCTCTCGCCCTCCGTCCAGAAGCCGCGGATGCGCCACGTGATCGCTTGCTGCGTCGGGACCGGGGTCACGACGAAGTAGCGGGCGGCGCCGTAGGTGCGCGCCGAGCGGGCGATGTCGTGAACATCGATCGGCGTGACGGACGTCGCGACGATCTCGCCCTCGCGGTTGCGCATGGGGTAGTGGAAGAGCCCGACGTAGAGGTTAGCCATCCTCGTCGGCCCCCTTCTCGCGCAGCCCAAGAAGCAGGGGGCGGTTCTTCGCCGTCTTCTTCCACGCCTCTCGCGCTCGGAACTCCTCGATCCTCGCGTGGTCGCCGGAGAGAAGCACGTCGGGCACGCCGAGCCCGCGGAAGAGCGGCGGCCGCGTGTACTGCGGCGCCCCGAGTCGCGCCTCGCCGTAGAACGAGTCCGTGGCGACCGACTCGTACTTGCCAACCACGCCGGGCAGCATGCGCGCCGTCGCCTCGATCACGACGGCGGCCGCGGCCTCCCCGCCGGCAAGGACGAAGTCGCCGATCGAGATCTCCTCGTCGACGAACGCCAAGATCCGCTCGTCCACCCCTTCGTAGCGTCCGCAGAGAAGCACGAGCCCGTCGCCACGCGCGTACCGCACGGCGTCCTCATGCGCGAACAACTTGCCCTGCGCGGACAGGAGGACGACCGTCGTCCGCGGCCCGCACGCCGGACGGATCGCTTCGATAGCGCGCACGAACGGCTCGACCTTGAGGAGCATGCCGGCTCCGCCGCCGTACGGCCGGTCGTCGACGACGCGGTGCGCGTCGTCGGTGAAATCGCGCAAGTCATGGAAGTGGATGGCGATCTCACCTGCGTCCCGCGCTTGCCCGACGACGCCGACGGATAAGAGCCCGCCGAGGGCTTGCGGGAAGATGGAGACGACGTCGAATCGCATGCCGGCCTACTCGATGATCTCGACGACGACGTCGCGGTCGACGCGCACGGCGGCCGCCTCGAGGAACGTCCGCAGAGCGTCGATCGTCCGGCCGCCTTTGCCAAGCAGTCGGCCGCGGTCAGCCTCCGCGACGTGGAGAAAGAAGAGGTCCACCCGCTCCGTCTCGATGCGGTCGATCTTGAGCGCCTCGGGACGTTCAACGAGCGAGTGGACGAGAAGCTCGCACAGGCGGTAGAGCAAACGACCTCCCGCTCCGTCCTAGGCCGAACCTCAGGACGCTGCTTCGGGCCCGAGGCCTAGGCCTCGGGCTCAGCCTTGGGTGCAGCCTTCGGCGTAGCCTTGGGTGTAGCCTGTGGCTCGCCCTTCGCTTTGGCCTTAGCCTTCGCCTCGGCCTTGGCCTCGGCCTTCGCCGCTTTAGCCGCCGCCACCTCAGGCGCCACTTCAGCCACCGCCGCCTCGGGCGCCGCCTCGGCGGTCGCGCCGGAGCGCTTCGCGGCGTGCCATGCCATCATGACGCCAGACTTCGACAAGAGGTCTCGCGCTGCCTTCGTCGGCTTCGCTCCGTCGAGCAGCCACTTCAGCGCCACCTCGTTGTCGATCCGGAACGTCGCTGGGTCCGTCTTCGGGTCGTAGTGCCCGAGATCGGCGACGACCTTCGCGTCCCGCGGCTTGCGTCCGTCAAGCACGACGACGCGATACGAAGGCTGTCCCTTCCGACCCACTTTCTTCAACCGAATCTTCGCTGGCATACCTCACCTCGATCGAATGTCCCAAAGCACGCAACCTACGAGACCCCAAGCACCTCGGGCGGAAAACGCCCCTTTCCCCGCCGTCCTCCGACCCACTTGAGAGCGCGCTTGGCTTCTGCGTAGCGCGTAAGGACGGCGTTCACGTCTCTGACTCTCGTCCCGCTTCCGCGGGCGATGCGCTTCTTTCGGCTCCCGCCAATTATAGAGGGCTCCAGCCGTTCCGCCAGCGTCATCGAACGCAGAATGGCGATCGTCCGCTTCAGCTCAGCTTCGTCTGCATCGGTGACGCTGCCTTTGAGCTTGGCGGCGCCCGGCAGACGCTCGAGAATCTGCGACAGCGGGCCGAGCTTCCGCACCTCTTCGAGCTGGTCGAGGAAGTCCTGGAGCGTGAAGCGGTTCTTGCGAAGGTTCTCCACCAACTGCTCGGCCTTCGCTACGTCCATGCGCTCTTCGGCCTGCTCGATAAGCGTGAGGACGTCGCCCATGCCGAGAATCCGTTCGGCCATCCGTTGAGGATGGAACGGCTCGAGGCCGTCGACCTTCTCGCCCGTGCCAACGTAGACAATGGGCCGGCCGGTCGCATGGCGAATGGACAAGGCGGCGCCGCCGCGCGCATCGCCGTCCGTCTTCGACAGGATCACGCCGGTGAGGCCGACGCGCTCGTTGAACGCCGTGGCCACCGCCACGGCCTCCTGCCCCGTCATGGCGTCGGCCACGAGAAGCTTCTCGTCCGGATTCGTCGCCGCGGCGATGTCGGCAATCTCGCGCATCATCTCGTCGTCGATCTGAAGCCGCCCGGCGGTGTCGATGAGCACGACATCGCGCAGATGCTGCCGGGCCCACGATACGGCGCCGGCCGCGATCTTGACCGGGTTCGAGTCGGTGCGCGACACGACGGGAATGTCGAGGTCGTGTCCCAACTTCTCGAGTTGGTCGATGGCCGCGGGCCGATAGACGTCGGCGGCCACGAGCACGGGCTTCCGCCCCTCGCGCTGGAGGACGTTGGCGAGCTTGGCCGCCGTCGTCGTCTTCCCGGATCCCTGGAGACCGACGAGCAAGACGACGGCCGGGCGCCGGTTGAGGCGCAGCGACGTACGCTCGCCGCCCATCGTCTCCGCGAGCTCGTCCCGGACGATCTTCAAGATCTGCTGGCCCGGAGTGAGGCTCTCCAGCACATCGGCGCCGACGGCGCGGACGCGGATGCGTTCCACGAGCTCCTTCACGACGCGGTAGTGCACGTCGGCCTCGAGCAGCGCGAGGCGAATCTCGCGCAACCCTTCGGCGACGTCGCTCTCGGTGAGGCTCCCTTTGCCGCGCAGGCGCTGGAAGACGGCGCTCAGGCGTTCAGCGAGACCGTCGAACATGTCCCCCCTTGCTCACTTGTCTCTCCGCGGCTGCCCATCACGCCAGACCGTGCCGTTCGAGGAACGTCGTCGAGAGGTCGGCATCGCGAAACGCAGGGTGGGCGACGATGCGCAGCGCGAGGTCGCGCGTCGTGGCGACGCCCGACACACGGAACCGGCGCAGCGCCGTCTCCATCTTGGCGCGCGCCTCCTCGCGATCCTCTCCCCAGGCGATCAGTTTGGCGAGCAGAGAGTCGTAGTGCGGAGTCACAACCATCCCGTCGTAGAGCGCGGTGTCGAGCCGGATCCCGTTTCCTCCGGGAAGCTCCTCGATGTGGACCGTCCCGGTGGACGGCAGGAAGCCGCGCGACGGGTCCTCCGCGTTCAGGCGACACTCGATCGTGTGCCCGCGGGGCTGGAGCGCCTCGAACTCGAGCGGAATCGTCGCCCCGGCCGCGATCCGGATCTGCTCTTTGACCAGGTTCAAACGGCAGGCGACCTCGGTGACGGAGTGCTCCACCTGGATGCGCGCGTTCATCTCGATGAAGTAGAACTCGCCGTCCGCCGAGACGACGAATTCGACCGTGCCCGCGTTGGAGTAGTTGACGGCGTGCACCGAGGCGAGGGCGGCACGGTGCAGGCGCGCCCGCAGCCCCGCGTCGAGCCGCGGCGCCGGGCTCTCCTCGATCAGCTTCTGGTGGCGACGCTGGATGGAGCAATCCCTCTCTCCCAGAGCGACCGCTCGCCCGCGGTCGTCGGCCAGGATCTGGACTTCGACGTGGCGCGGGTTCGGCACGGCCTTCTCGAGGTACAGTCCGGCTTCGCCGCTCGCCGCCTTTGCCTCGGCCGGCGCGCTCGCGAGAGCGGCGAGGATGTCGTCGGCGTTCTCCGCCCACCGCAAGCCTCGCCCGCCGCCGCCGAACACGGACTTGACGAGCACGGGGTACCCGATCTCTTCGGCCATCGCGACGACGTCGTCCGGCTTCTTCGGCGCCACGCCGCCGGGAAGCACGGGCACACCGGCCTGCGCCACGCACTCGCGCGCCACGACCTTGTCGCCGACGATGCGCATCGACTCCTTGGTCGGGCCGATGAAGCGAATGCCGTGCTCTTCGCACATCTCGACGAAATAGGGACTCTCCGACAGAAACCCGTACCCGGGGTGAATGGCGCCGGCCTCGACAAGTTCCGCGACGCTGAGGATCGCCGCTGGGTTGAGGTAGCTCTTCGACGCCTCGGCCGGCCCGATGCACACGGCGCCGTCGGCGAGTTGCAGATACGGCATCGCCTCGTCGGCCTCGGAGTAGACGGCGATCGATCGCAACCCGAGTTCGCGGCACGCCTCGATGACGCGCAACGCGATCTCGCCGCGGTTCGCCACAAGGACGGTGTCGAAGCTCATAGAGGGTCGAAGACGAAGAGCACTTGGCCGTACTCCACGGGCGCGCCCTCTTCCGCCATAACGGTCCGCAGCCGGCCGGCGACCTCCGCCTTGATCTCGTTCATGACCTTCATCGCCTCGATGAGGCAGACCGTGTCACCCGGGTTCACGACCTGTCCGGGCTCGACGAACGGAGCGTCCTCGGGAGTCGGTCGGCGGTAGAACGTCCCGACGAGCGGCGCGGTGAGCGCCAGACCGTCGGGCGCCGCCGGCGCCGCGGCCGGCGTTTGCTGGGAGCCGGCTCCCGACCCCGCGACGCGGCCAACGGTTTGCCGCACCGTGAACGTCGCCCCCTCGTCCGAGATCGTGATCTCGCTCAGGTTCTCGTCCTTGAGGAGCCGAACGATCTCCCGCAGTGTCTCGATGTTCAACCGTGGGCCTCCTTGAGGCGGAGGATTGTAGCGGCAGAAGGGGAGCCAGGGCAACGACCCGGTTGCGCGACCCTAGTTCCCGCCTATAATAGACCCACTTGAGGTGACGGATGCCGTGCACATAGGCGCAGAAATCGCGCTCGTAGCGTTCCTGATTGTCCTGTCGGCGTACTGCTCGTGTGCGGAGACGGCGCTCACGTCGCTGACGCACGGCCGTCTGCGCTATCTGATCAACACGCACAAGCGACAGCGGCGCGCGCTGACGCGCCTGCTCAACGAGCCGAACGAGCTGATCACCGCTCTTCTCTTGCTCAACAATCTCGTGAACGTCACCGCGACCGCGGTGATGACGCTCGTCATCGTCCAGTCGATGCCGGCGCTCCAGCCGAGCGTACAGGGGCTCATCTCGACCGCGGTGATGACGGTGTCCCTGCTCGTTCTCGGCGAGATCACGCCGAAGAACTTCGCCAAGCACAACGCCGAGTGGCTGACGCTCCTGTTGGTGAACCAGGTGTATGTCATCACGCGCGCCCTCAAGCCCGTCGTCGCCCTGTTCCGCGCGATCGCCACGGGCATCGTCCGCCTGTTCGGCATCGACCTGAGAGACAAGGAGCCGGTGAGCGTGAGCGACGAGCAGATCGAAACCCTGGTCGACGCCGGCGAAGAGAGCGGGATGCTCGGGGAGACCGAGGGCGACATGATCCGTCGCATTCTCGACTTCGACGAGGTGACCGTCGAGCAGGTCATGGTTCCCCGCCCCGACGTGCGTGGCATCGAAGTTGGCGCCTCGCTCGACGCCGTGCGAGCGATGGTTGCCAAGGACGGGCACTCGCGGTTCCCCGTCTACCAGGGCGTGCCGGACAATGTCGTGGGTACGCTCCACGCCAAAGATCTCCTTGGGCGGGACGCGACGCCGGCAAAGACGTTGCGCGATCTCCTCCGCCCGGCCGTCTACGTGCCGACGAGCCAGCCGATCAACGTCCTTCTGCGCGAACTCAAGCGCCGCAAGGTCCACATGGCGGTCGTCGTCGACGAATTCGGCGGAATGGCCGGCATCGTGACGCTGGAGGACATCCTCGAGCAGATCGTCGGCGAGATCGAAGACGAGTACGATCTCCCCGCGACGCCGATTCGCCGGATCTCGGCCGACGAGGCCGTCGTCGCCGGGGACACGCAGATCCTCGATCTGAACAGGGCCATGGGCATCGAGCTGCCGGACGCTGACGTCGTCACGGTGAACGGGCTCGTCCAGAATCTCCTCGGCGCGATCGCCAAGGTCGGCGACGAGGTGTGCACCGGCGCCGTCACGCTCAAGGTAGAGCAGGCGACCGATCGAGAGGTCACCACCGTTCGCGTCCTCGTTCGGCGCGACGAGGACGAGGAAGCGGCCGCGTAAGGCCGCGGAGGTCATCCATGCGAAGAGCGCTTTGCCTGATCCTGACGTGTTGTGTGGTCTTCGACGTTCTCGGGAGCGCCGCTCCGGCGCAGAAGATTGACGTCGTCTACGAGGCCAAGCACCGCACGCTGACGGGAACGCTGACGATGTCGGTCGAGGCGTCACAGGACCCGATCTACTTCCTCCTCCTGCCGAACCTGGAGCGCGAGAGGAACCCGTACCTCGGATCGCGCGCGATCGACGAGCGGTATCCGTCAGGGTTCGAGGAGTCGTCGCTCGACGTGGATCAGGTCACGCTCCTGGACGGCGACGGCCGCACGACGGTCCCGTTCCGCCTCCTCTCGATGGCGCCCGGGCTCCAGACGTACAGCCTCGCCGACACGATCCTCGCGCTGGAGGGTGTCCAGACGTCATCCACGGTCGAGATTCGATTCACGACCCACGCGCCCCGCATCGCGTCCGGAGACGGCGGCGTGACGGCCGAAACCTTCACCTGGCGTTTCGGCTGGTTCCCCCTCCTCCTTGGATCCGGCGACGCGTTCCGCGAAGAGGACGGGGTTCTCTACGCCGGGCCGACCGACGCGTTCCCGCTCGTGTTCCCCCTGACGCAGATCGAGGCTCGACTCACCGTGCCCGCAGAAATGGTCGTCAGCGCCGGCGCGGACCACGTCGAGTTGGCGCCGGAGCCCGTCGCCGACGAGGAGAGCGGGCCGGCCACCTATGCGATCTGGAACGACGGGCCGACGCGATCGCTCGCGCTGACGTTCGCAACCGGGCTCGAACGCTACGTCCTCGACGGGCCGACGCCGATCGAGGTGACGTACGTCACAGGACACGCCTACGTCGCACGGCTCCTGGCCACGTACGCCCGCGACATCCTCGCCGACTACGTCGCTCGCTACGGCCCGTACCCGCGCGCCCGGCTCGCCATCGTGGAGAACCCCAATCCCGACGGAGACGCGTTCTCCGCCGACGGCCTGGCTCTCCTCTCGGCGCGCTTCTTCACGCACCGCGACGTGCTCGTGCCGGGAATCCTCCATCGGCTCACGGAGTTCGTCCTGGCGCACGAGATCGCTCACCAGTGGTTCGGCATGGGCGCCGGAGTCGACCTCGACCGCGACGCGTGGCTGTCCGAGGGGCTGGCGCAGTACGCGTCCGTCGGCTACTTCGAGCGCACGTACGGGGCCGCGGATCCGAATCTCCTCTTCGTGACGGGCAACGGGATCGCCGAGGACTTCGTGGCGACGCAGTTCGGCTACCTGAACCTGCGAGAGCACCTGGTCGAACTTCCCTACGTCAGCAACGTTTGGAGCGGCTTCGACGAGGCGCTTGTCAAGCCGTCGATCGACGTCCACTACGGGAACGAAAGCGCTGTCCGCCTCTACGACAAGGGATTCATCGTCGCGCGAGCCCTCGCCGCCGCGGTGGGCGCCGACGCGTTCGATCGCGTTCTCCAACGCTCGTTGACCGTCGACCCTTCGGGCCGCCTCGACCCGGCTGCGCTGCAACAGCTGGTGGAGGAAGAGTCCGGACGCTCCTTCGCCGACTGGTTCGCGGCGTGGGTCTACGGCGACGCGTCGGTCGACTACTCGGTCCGCATCGTCTCGCGGGCTCAGACCGAGGCGACCCACGAGACGAAGGTCCGCGTCCGCCGCGACGGCGGGGTTCCCCAGGCCGTCGAGGTCGAGGCGCGTCTCGTCTCGGGTGCCACGATGCGCCAGACGTGGGACGCCGCGGAGGAAGAGGGAACCCTGACCTTCCTCACGCCGTCGCCCGTTGCGCGCGTCACCGTGGATCCGGACCACCGCCTGCCGGATCGTGACCGCATCAACAACAACGCCCCGGTGAGGATCGTCATCGCGGCCGACAAGGCGACCCTGCCCCTCGACGCCTACGTCCTTGCGCCAGACACCGGGTCCAGCGGCATCGCGCTCTCGCGTTTGGATCGATTCCGCGTCGCCGTCAGCCAAGATGAGGCCTCGCTGGTGATCCGTCGCGGCCGTGGCGAGGAGTTCCAGGCCAACGTGTCCATCGCCGGAGCCAAGCTCCAGGGCAGCGTGGGATACGCGCTCACGACGTTCGCCGAGATCGAGACCGGCGCCCCAGGAACAACCTGGGCTCCGGACTTCACGTTCTCGGTCGCCGGGGTGCGCCAGATGTCGGACGGCGCGCCGCTCTACGTGCTTCGCCTGGCGGCCGTTCGCCTCGCCTCGACGGCCGATTCGACCGTTGCCGCCGTCGGCCTCGACCTCGCGTCGACGGGCGTGGCTCGGCTCGCGGCCGCCGCGAGCGACGAAGTCGCCATCCTGCCTCAGGTCTACATTCAGGGCAACGCGTTCCTCGGGTTCGGCTTGGGCACGCTCCCGTCCGCTCTCCAGTTCCGCTTCGGCGAACTGCGCGCGGTGTCGCTCGCCCCGGCCGACGTCAAGCTCTCGGGATCGCTCGGAGTCGAGCTTCCGTCTTTTGGCAAGTTACCCTACAATCTGTTCACCCTCGCCATGATCGACGAGGTTCGCACGCGCCTCTACATCGCGGGCGGCATCGGTTGGACAAGCCGCGACGGATTCGGTACAACGTCCGCCGGAGCGGAGGCCGGCCTGGAGCAGGCTTTCGGGCTTTCCACCCTGGGCGGGCTCTTGCCCTTCACGGTTCGCTTGGGAGTCGCGGTTCCTATCCAGGGTGAGCTCAAGCCCGTTCTTTACGTGGGCTTCTCCCTGTAGCGGGGCGTGGAGGATCCGACCATGAAGGTACCCATTCGGTGGCTGGCGGACTACGTGGATGTCGAGACAGACGAGGCATCCGTCGTTCGGCTGGCCGAGCGTTTGACGCTCGCCGGCCTCGAAGTGGAGGAGATCTCGAAGACGGGGACGCTGCGCGGCGTGCTCGTCGGGCGCGTAGAAAGCTGCGTCCCCCACCCGGACTCCGACCACTTGTCGCTCTGCACCGTCGCCACGGGTTCCGAGACGGTGGACGTCGTGTGCGGCGCGCCCAACGTTCGCGCCGGGGTCCTGGCCCCGATCGCCCTGGTCGGCGCCGAACTCCCGAGTGGGTTTCGAATCGAGCGCCGCAAGGTGCGAGGCCGGGTGTCGAACGGCATGATCTGCTCGCGGGCCGAACTCGGCCTCGAGGACCATTCCGATGGCATCTGGATCTTCGATCCCCGCCTGGGTCTCACCGTAGGGACGGACATGGCATCCCTCCTCGAGGTCGACGACTTCATCCTCGACATCAAGGTCACGTCGAATCGGCCGGATTGCGCCAGCGTGGTCGGCGTGGCTCGCGAAGTCGCCGCCCTGCTCGACCGGCCGCTCCGTCCGCTCGACGTCTCCGTCCGCGAGGACGCCGCGCGAGCCGCGGATCGCATCACGGTGTCGATCGAAAGCGCGCACGACACGCCGCGGTACGCGGCTCGTCTGATGGAAGACGTGCGGGTCGGACCCTCGCCGTTGCGCATTCAGCACCGGCTGCTCAAGGCGGGCATGCGTCCGGTGTCGAACATCGTCGATGCAACGAACCTCACGATGCTCGAGCTCGGTCAGCCCCTGCATCCGTTCGACGCCGATCGAATCGAAGGGACGATCGGCGTGCGGCGGGCCAAGTCGGGGGAGGTCTTCCGAACTCTGGACGGCACGGATCGAACGCTCGACGAGCGCACTTTGTTGATCACGGACCAAGACCGCCCGATCGCTCTTGCCGGCGTCATGGGAGGCGCAGCCAGCGAGATCACGGAGGAGACGAAGCGCGTGATCCTCGAGATTGCCGTCTTCCATAACGACACGATTCGGCAGTCGTCGCGCGCTCTGGGCCTTCGCAGCGAGGCGTCGCAGCGGTTCGAGCGCGGCCTCGATCCCGACAGCGTGCCGTTCGCCGCGGCACGCGCAGCGCACTGGATGCAGGCTCTCTCCGGATGCCGTGTCCTCGCCGGACTGGCCGACGCGTACCCGGCTCCCGCGGCGCCGCGGACTCTCGAACTCCGCCCGGCCCGCGCCCAGGAGTTGCTCGGCATCGACGTGGACGCCGACCAGGTCGCCAGTCTCCTGCGGCGGCTTCAGATCGGCGCTCGCGTCGAGAAG
>Ga0247842_10008430_pt1 | contig 10796 bp, 5 predicted proteins | sample LaCruzMarch2015__3_FD_192411 | JGI IMG/M metagenome (GOLD analysis project Ga0247842, IMG submission 192411) | Freshwater microbial communities from meromictic Lake La Cruz, Castile-La Mancha, Spain - LaCruzMarch2015_19m | ecosystem: Environmental > Aquatic > Freshwater > Lake | place: Spain...
CACAAAAGGAACACGGCGAACGAGAATTGCCTTTTTCTTACTTTTCTGGGCGCGATTCTACTTGTTCTCTCTTAGAATCGCGAGTTTTTTCGCGCTGCTTTGAAAATCATCGCTGATCCTTTTTTAACTTCGCGATTTTTTCTCTTCTTCACTTTGATATCGAAGTATTACTACAATATTAACAATTGTCTTATTATATATACCAATTATCATATGAATTATTGATTTATTGTCAATTGTTATTAATGTGTCAGATTATATATTGTCTCTTCATTTAGTATCTCATCCCATGCCGTGGACGACGCCTATGTTGACAACAACCAATACCCAAGTATAACATGCCTCAGACACAGCACACAGCCAGAAAAACCGGAGGTGATGATGCCTCAAAAACCAGAAGTGATGCCTCCGGAAGAGATGATACAGCAGCAGCTCACGCTTCGAAGAAGGAGAAGTTGTTGTACAACCTGAAAAATCATGTTTATGCACAACAGTTCAGATCAATTCATGTTCCTGGTGAAGTTGGTATTGTTGCTATTAGAGATATACCAAATGAAACAGATCCTTTCATACTCTGCAACATTCCAAAAAATCCGGAAGTGATTAACATTCGTCAAAGTTCACTAGTGGGAATTGTAAGTGACCATGTGAAGAAATTTATTACCCCCCACATAACAATTGATGGTGAGAAAGAATATCCTATCAATGTGATTGATCTTCAAGGTGCGAATATAAAATTCTGTGTCAAAACAACTAATGACGCTAATCAGAGCAACTGTAAATACACACAAGGACCAGGATACATGACAATTATGACTACAAGACTTATCAAAAAAGGTGATGAGTTGCTGCTTTTTTATGAGATGCCTAATTAAATGACAATTCGAGTAACGATAATGATCCTTTGGATATGAAGAAGAAGAGTACCGGAAATAAACGTAAACAGAAAGAAGACTAGCTGAGTGAAGATGATGGAAATTTGAGTGAGGATAATAATCCTTTGGATCTGGGGAGAAGAAGAGTACTGGGATAAACGTGTGCAAACAAATTAAACTAGTGATTAATGCTGTTTCACATAACATATTTTGCTTGCGGAGGGATTTATTCTCCCTATGTTAAATTAAACCACCTTCACCTGTGCGCGCGAATCCCCGATCAGCTTGTTATTTGTGTAGACTTTAAATAGTCATGATGGGGCGACGTGGCATTATGATGGGTCAGAGTCCATCCACAGAAATGGAACATACAGATGAGGAAGACAAGGGTGATGATCTTTATGGTGACGACGATGATGACGATGATGATAACAGCAGTCACAGCAGCACCCAACGTAATTATGATGATGATGGGAAAGTCATAGAGATTGACACAGATGACGACGAGGAGGAGGAGGAGGGGGAGGAGGAGGAGGGGGAGGAGGTTGCGATTGCATCCCCAGCAAAGAAGAAGCTCCTTGTGGCGAAGAGGAAGCCAGGTCGTCCCAAAAAATCTGACAAGGAAGATACTGCAACCATGATGAGTTACAATGAAGTTGTGACTGCATCCCCAGCAAAGAAGAAGCGTGGTAAGGCAAAGAAGAAGAAGAAGAAGAAGAAGAAAGACCTGAACAAGCCAAAGAGGAATATGAGTGCATTTTTCTTCTACATGAATGCTAATCGAGTACAGATGAAGAAGGAGAATGCGTATGCCAAGTTTGGTGATATTGCCAAAACTATGTCTGCCAAGTTCAAGGCACTCAACGAAACTGAACGCAATCATTGGGATAAGCTCGCTGCAGATGATAAGACAAGGTACCTTGCCGAGATGAAAAATTACATCCCCCCCTCTGACTGCAATGACCATGATGATGAACCAAGGAAGAAGAACGGGAAAAAGAGTAGTACTAGTACACGAATGGATGATGATGATAAATCAGCTGACATGAAGAGGAAGGTTCCTGGTGGTCCAAAAAAATCGGAAGATACCAAATGTGTGACTGAATGCTTGCAAATGAAGAAAAAGTTAGGTCGGCCTAAGAATGTCATCAAAGACATACCTGTTGAAGAGAACAAGGAGGAGGAAATTTCCTCCACCACCACAAGTAAGCGCAAGTCCGTTAGTAGTAATCCACCCAAGTCAGAGAAGAAGGCCAAGTTGTTAGGTGATGACGACGACTCAGTCAGTGAAAAATCTTTGGATGTATCAAACAGTGGGAGGTACAGTATAAGATCATCGTCCACAAAAAGTACAAAGGCTTGCAATGTCAAAGAGAAGGATGTGCCAAAAAAGAGAGGACCCGGAAGGCCGAAGAAAGAGGAGGGCATCGCTGCTGATACCCCACATGTGGAGGATGTTACAGTTGTGAAGAAGAAAGACTCAGTAGGTCTAGGTCTAGCCACCACCACACCATCTCCTAATGTAGTGGATTCTGTGGAGGGGGACAACAAAGAGCCCACAAAGATTATTGTGCAATGGCTTTTAAACTTGCTTCCACAGTTATCAAATCAAGTTGCACTTCTAGATGAGTATGTTAGGCATTTATTTGATGGGGGATTTGATTCAATAGAAGCACTGGACTGGGGGGTTTTGAATGTTAATGACTTACAGTTTATGAAGATCGGTCATAGACGAGTTATTGAAAAACACTTTTCAGGTGGAGCTAAAGAATGATAAGTATGCTAGGCATTTATTTGACAGGGTAATAAATTTATCTTTTCCTTTTTCTCTTTTGATTACGGTACTTTGTTGGAATAAATTCAAGTAACTCTTTTGATGATTTGGTTGTGATATAAGTTCCACAACTGTTGTCATTTGGTCCCCTCAAAGTAGAAAGTTTGTGAAGACACCTCCTCCCTGGTGTAAAGAAAACAAACTGTTCAATAAAATATGAAATGCAGCCACTGCAACACCACTTCAAATTTTCTTCATTCAGTGGGAAAGATTTTAGATCCTTGTGGTATCCATCAACTATGTGCATTTCAGTCTTGTTGTCAATCGTCACTGATGGTACTATCCCAATTAGGTGCTGCCTAAATTGACCTCCACTATAAGTCATGTTCAAAATAATTAATGTAGGGACTTTTGCTGAATTAATACATTCTTCAAGCTCCTCGAATTTCAATGAATTATCCTTTGTCATTAACCTTGATAAAGCAATGCAGTATTGATACTCATGGCCCAGTTTATGAACAAGTGAACAGAAATAACTTTCATTACTCAAGGCGTCTAGTGTTTCCCACTCGAACATATTACCATGACCCAAAGCATCCATTGTGTTGTGGGTGTTCCCAATCAAACAATTCAATTTAAAGGATGATAATGAAATAGGCAATTTATGAGAATGATAATTTGATCTTGGATATACTCTATCCTGAGAATCCATTCTACATCCTGGAGTACACTTTATACTAATTCTTCCTGGTCTGGTTCTCTTTGACTCGTCTTCTTCACTTGGAGAATTCTTATCAATTTCTAGTACCCGTTTTCGTAGACCTGTCCTGCCTTGTATTACTACTGTGGTGGGCTGTTTTTCCATAACCGTTTCAGATTCTTTAAGACTACCACTTGAATGTAGATTGCTACCTCCTATAATGCCTTCTGTTACTACTGCCGGCTGTTCTGTACTAATCGTTTCAGATTCATTAAGACTACCACAACCAATACAGGTTGTATTTGTTGTATACTTGGTACCAACATCAATATAACAAGGACTTGATAGCAGTTGTCTCAACAAACACCCTTTATAAGAGTCACCACCATGGATAGAATAAATCAGCCAAAGAATATCCATCCACTCCAATTCCTTCTTACTCCCATCGTTTAATGGATTTGTTGCAATTGCCCGGAATGGAAAAGTAGATTTCACTGTGACTTCACAATTATGTTTGAATTGGTAAGAATTGACGTTTGATCTTATCGCACATCTCAGTTTCTTTGATATTGGTGTACGTTGATTGTGTTTTAATTGTAGTAGGTATTCTGAATACAGATAAACCATATAATCACCAAGAACGAATTGAAATACATAAACAGTTTCATTCTCAATTGTTTCTTCCTCCAATTCAATGATATCTTTCTGTGCACGTAACCACTTCAATGTATCAGTAAATTTGGATTTTATATGTGTCTCACCAATGTATACAACACTTTCAATGCTTCTATTTACACCCATAAAAGCATAAGGATAAGATGCAGGGGGGTAATCTTTATAAACCTTGGTCAATTCACAGTCACTTTTTTTGTTCTTTTGATTCATCAGATAAGGAAGAAGTCCTGTCCAATGGAAGTTATGAAAATGTTTTCCGTTTCCAACCAAATCAGCTAAACCTTGCCATTTTTCTCCTAGTGGAATCAAAGAATCCCACGATTTCTCTGTAAACATATCATCCACCGATGACCAATCAACTTTTGTCACAAATTTCATTTGTGACATAAGTTGTTCGTCCTGATTAATACTCGGCTGAGATTCACCATTAGCATCATCAAGGACAAGAGTATTTTTGGATGATGGTGATGTAGCTTGTAATTCAGATTGGTAAATTTGCCCTTGATTAATTTCATTCCTTGTCTGCTCATTTGGCAAATTTTGGTGCAATATGGTGCACATCAATTTTTCAAAAGGATGCACATCATTATCTGGAATATATTTACGTTGAAATATGGCATTGCGCACTCTATCTATGTCCTTCATGCTTTCTTCGGATACTTCTACATGCAAAGCATCAAGAAATTTGACATAATCAACATTATTACATTCCACGATCTGTCTGGGATCAAAGTTTGGATCAAATAGATATCTATCAATGTTTGACAATTTTCCATTGAAAAAATGACAAATCATTGCATCTGGAAGTTTATTCAATAAATCATCCATATCTAAAGACACGCCATTGGTGTAAATATTTGCTCCACAGCATTTACACAATATAACAAAAGAATCACAATGACATTTCTTGTAAGCTCCGTTTGTATCTTTTTCACAATAGAACTGAATACGAGCTTCACTACAGGCAATGTCCTCAATAGACCAAGATCTACTAAATTTTTTCATCTCTTTTTTCCCATGTTCAAATAGAAGTTCAATCACAACTGCAATGTCTAATGCAATTCCATTAGCAGTATTGCATATAATAATAGTCTCGTTATCCTCTTTATCCTTTTCTGAAGTATCATCTTCTGAAGTATCAATGATATTTCTATTTTTCACGTCAATTATTGCAGTGTTAATATCAATATATCGTTTCATCGTTTTTTGGAAATTAAAATTTCTCCCTCTCTCTCCCTGTCTCTTGTTCTCTCTCTGTGTGTAGTGTTCTTCCATTAATGATGCAATCGTTGGCCATTTTTCTTGGTGGACAAAAAGAGGAGTAGATTCTAATAATCCATTGAATGCAAAGTTCAGGAGAAATTTTTCTAGACTCAGAAACTGGGTGTAGGATTCATGGGTTGGGTATAAATGCTTCATCAATAATTGAGTTCCATCTTCTGTGAACAAGCATCCTTTCACAAAAACAAGAGAGGACCAATATTCATCACCAAATCCATTACATCCGTCTACGTTGCAGTCTTCATCATCATTATCATTTTCTTTAGTCTTAATTGCTTGTTTCAAATTATTCATCTTAATTATGGTAGGAGAATGTAGTAATACTAAACATTGCATATTTTTTTGTTCATATGAAAGTAACTCATTTTTATTACCTGACCTGTTTTTCTTCAACATGTCAAGCACCCAGGGACAATAGTGAATATCGTTGCAATATAATAAGTAGGTATACATTTGACTCAATGCCGATACGTAAATAAATGAGCTTGATTGAGCAATATCATCTTGCGTCACTAAATGCAGTGGTAATAACAAGAAGTTTTCGGCACTGCTCTTTCTCTCAGTATTCAATTCGTCTGCTCCTATATACCTGTCTATTAATTTCTGACTAGTCATTGTTTGTTGATGTGATTTTAACTCTCCAAAACATAGGTATTCCTTCTCATTCAAAATGGCTTCTTTCTGCTGGCTTCTGAACAAAGTAAGATCATTGCCAATTGATTCTTTACTATTAACTGCTTTATCCTTTGTATTGTTCTTCAATTTAGAGGCCTTTGCCATTAATTGCTGTAAATTTCTTGGTAACTTATTTAATTCTGAAGGGTAATTAGGTTGCACTTGTACTGTTCTTTCTTTTGAGTGCCGATAATGTATATTTTGATGTCCAACTATATCATTGTGTAGTTGATTATTATTATTGGTCTCCAATGCATTCTTTATGTCCTCATCTTTCAATCTTAATACAATCTGACTTATTTCTCGAGGAACTTGTCCTTGTCCTTCGTTCAATACTTGGTTCTTTTCATTAGAAGAAGGCACAACTTCTGTTGGAGTTGTAGAGGTTGTGTTAGTTTTTTCTGGTGTATTCTCCCCTGTTCTCTTCATTGTCTTTCTTCCCCCTACTCCTAACAATGTCGTTTTATTTTCGCTTCTCACCTCTGTTTGTTGGATAGTAACCATTCCTACTGCTTCATCACTTGATGCCACCATTGAACTGTGGTTAGTACTCATTCCTACTGCCCCATCGTGATAGATACACCAAGGATGTAAGCCCTTATTCGAAGTACCTCCACCACCAGTGTATGCATCGTTCCTCTCATTCTTTGTTGGATTATTAATTGGTTTAAGATATTCATAGTGGATGAATCTTGAATTCCAATGACAAGTTTTTAAAGGAATAGTTCCATTACAGTGCAATAGGACACATGTAGCATCGTATCTCTGTTTGATATTTTGTACATCTACATGCCAATAGTTACTTTCACTATGAGAATCAAAAGCACAATAATAGCCCGTATCCCATTTATCTTGAATGATTTGAATCCTTATTTTGAAAATCCAACTCAAGATTAGTGCATGAGCTTCAAATGGATACCTTTCTGTTGTGGTATTCCATGCGTTTGTTATCTCAGTCATGAATTTCAATACCCAGTCATTATGTTTCTCACTCATGTTTGATATCTTATTCCCTTGCCACTGTGTAGCATCATCTTCAATGTCATCCAAAGGATACCTATCAATAATCATGTTCATATCGTCAGCAGTTATCATACTAATGAATTTCCAAATCTTATCAATTATTCCTGATGAGATGTAGGACATTTTGTCACTGAATACAGGATAATCCTCTTTCGTCTTATCTTTGATGTCTTGAAGGAAGTTAGAAACACTGTAAAAAAGGCAGAGTCCATCGCCGTCACACGGAATACTCCTATAAATCGTATCTTCGAATTTTACCACAATAGATGTATTTCCTGGATCCACTTCACCTGGAGGTATAAAGGCAGCCCAGTCATTCTTAACAAATGAAATCACTACAACACGATTTGTAATCTTGTCATTAAGTTTCAAGGTGTGAGTATTGCAATGTATGGGACAATCTATCGAATTTTTTTTGCAACATCCATCTGTCTTGCACCTCAACCAATAGACAGAACCTGCTGGTAATTGTTCTATGATGTTTTTGGCCTTTTTTCCACGAGGTAATATGTTGGATTCAATACCTGTACTTTTTGTTTCTTCATTTGGTAATACAACAACAACTAAAAACATTGTGTCTTTATCGCTTGTAGGAATAGTTACGTTGTCATTAATGTGAATCACCTGTACTTTTTCTGCGTGATAATCAATAGGCATGAAATCATCATTCCCTTTCTCACTTGGCAATAATATTTTACCAAGTATGTTTTTGCCAATTTTAATCATTCCATTATTAAATTCTTGCGTGTCATCTCCGAATTGATAGTATGTAAGTATCGTCTCAATGTCGGTGGCTCCATGATTTGATACTAATTGATTCATTGCAGCAAGATCTTCTTGTGAAAAAAACTCTGTTTGCAGAGAAGCTAAATTACGAAGATCACCATCTGGCAGGTGCTCATTGTTCTGTCCTTGATTTTCAAGTGTTCCAACCTCTTGTACATCATTATTGTTGGTGGCTGTTGGCAGAGAAGCTAAATTACGAACATCGACATCTGGCAAGTGTTCATTGTTCTGTACTTGATTTTCAAGTGTTCCAACCACTTGTTGATTACTAGTATAATCTTTGTATACACCATTGTATTCGCTTGGTGGAATAAATCCCTCTAATGTTTTTTTAATTGAGCATTTGCCAAGAACAGCCAATGGCATCCTTTGTCGGCACTTGTCGATGAAATCTTGATAAACATACTTGACATTAAGACCTAATAAAAGAAACTCAATATACATGCATACATATAATCCACAATCAACGCCTTATCATTTAAAAGAGATGATGTTTAGGTTAGATGTAAGTGAATTAAGATAGCAGGATAAATAGATGCACAAATTCATAAACTCACCACCTTTCTGTTTAGGAAGAGTTGCAAATGTATAATTATAATCTGGCAGTTTGTCATCATATTCTTTCAACAGTCTCATGATGTTTCTCAGAATATTTGTATTATATTCACTTTTATCTGAGTCTAAAAGAGAATCATAAAGTGTGATAGTCCTACTGGTATTGTCAATTACCACTAATACCCAATGTAAATTGTCTTGATTAATAGGAATGTAAACCTTGGTCATGTGTATTGGTGACCTATCCTTGAAACGATTTGTTGATTTTACAGCTTCAAATGAATACTTTTTTGAAGCATGTACATCCATTAATTGTGAATAAAAATAAGTAGACAGTATTGTAGAGTTTTGTTCATTTGCCACTTCAGAAAGCGACGAGCAGTTATTGTATGAATTAATGACCTCATCATTCAGCCACCTATTTTGTCGGGTTGACAATAAGCTTTCCCTGTTGATATAAAAAGTGCGACCATCTGTTTCAAGTGTTATTACATGCTCTGCTTTGAACGCATTCAGTTCTTTTTCTTTGCATTTAATAGCATCTTCGTTTTTCTGTGATTTAAGAATCTCGATCTCATTCTCTAGTTTCTCCATTACTTCTTCTTGCATATAACCACGTATCAAGTTCTTTTCATTATCTGATATATTGGAATGAAGCAATGATGTAACATATGTTCTTGACTTGTTGTCATCATCACTGCCTTTGTCACAACCATTGTCACCACCACCTCCACTACCCCCACCATCCCCACTACCACCCCCAGGATTGGATGTAGTCGGGATGGATGTAATCTGATTGGCATGACAAGCAATCTTGTCTTGTTCAATCTTTGACTCTTCTGTAAGCTCATCACCAGCACCGCCACTCCCCGCACCACCAGCAACACCTCCATCACCATTACCATCAACTACTTCATCCTCAGATTCGGAAAAAATTGCTTTCCCTATTACATGTCCTGATTGATTATTATTCTTAAACACATCATCATCATCATCATCATCATCATCAGATTTATGTTTATGTTTAGTTTTGCGTTTAGCTTTGATACTTGTTTTATTCTTTTTTGGAATCTTCTTAATGATAGGTAAAGTATTTTTCTCTATTCCTATTACATTGATTTCTTTCCAGAAGGATTTCTCTTCACTCGTGGGTTCACAATCACATGCGACAGCCTTATTTAGTGGAAGGAGGTTGATAATTGTATAACAATTACGTAAACAATGTTGCCACTGTGCCTTTGACCAATATGGGAGGGTGTGTCTTTTCTTTGAAAGATTTATAATTGGACTCAAAATACAAGTAGGAATAGGCTTTTCCCCCCTCCCTTGATACTTAATCGTTATTTGGGATAGGTCACTGGAAAAAGTTAGACATGGTATTTTCTTTTTCAGTTCATTCATTTTGTCTGTTACATCACCGGGTATAATATTTAGTAGGATAAAATACTTCTCAATTATCTTTTCCCCAATAGAAGTCTTTGTCATATTGGTGCCTTTATAACACAAACCTTGCAACTTTTTGATATTAGGTACCTTTCTCCTTTCACTATTTGTAAAGTCATCACATCCGAATCCAGTGCATCCGATAGGTGGTGATGGTGAGCTATGAACATTGAATGGTCGCTGATACCATAGATCGTATAAGCTATATCTCTGTCCAGTTTCAATAAATTTATAAATTTGCACCAACACAACTGCATTCCGCAATATTTTTTCGTGAGTGTTAACAAACTTATCCCCATCTGATAATTCTTCAACTAATTCATTCTGAATTGATTCATAAACTTGACAAAAATTATTGTAGCTTTCATATGATTTTTCAAGAATTAGGTAGGACTTTATAAAATTTTTTAATGCCTTGTTATTCTCAGTTGATGGAGTATATGACGACGAATGATCTTGTATGAATTTCGTTTTTATTGTAGTCAGCCTTGTTTCGTCTATTTCATCCACAGCAAATAGGGTAGCCATCTCTTGTTTGTTTTGGGAACTGTGCTATTTCAGTTGAGATATAAAAGACAATTGAAATGCGATACTATTGAAAGAAATGGGGGGGTAAAGGTGATATTGATTATTGACTGCTTATGGTAACAGAAGGGTCGAAGTTGTAATCACTGGTAAGTAATGAGCCAGTCAATATTGAAAGGGGTTGAGTTTTTTTTTGTACTATTCCTGCACAGAAGGGCTGTGCCTCTCTCCTCGCCATGGGAATCCAACGCACATAGCCAATTCGCAAGACACTCTGATCATGCTGTGTGCCTCCACATAATACTCATACTCACACTCGAGTAAACGAGTCTACTTGACAATAGTCTTTTAGTAAGTGAGATTATAAACTATACTTATATTTATTTACAACGTTGACATTTCTAACAATTTTCATTATCACATGTCTATTCGTTCTTCATTCATGTTAGAAAGAGATTGTTCAATCCGACAAGGGGGGGGAGGA
>Ga0247842_10008432_pt1 | contig 10795 bp, 11 predicted proteins | sample LaCruzMarch2015__3_FD_192411 | JGI IMG/M metagenome (GOLD analysis project Ga0247842, IMG submission 192411) | Freshwater microbial communities from meromictic Lake La Cruz, Castile-La Mancha, Spain - LaCruzMarch2015_19m | ecosystem: Environmental > Aquatic > Freshwater > Lake | place: Spain...
AGATGATTGTTTTTGGCAGGTTGTTCCCCGGGAATGGATTACCCGGTTTTGATAAATATAGGGATTTCTATAAGCAGTGGGGAGGTTATTTCCTAAAAGATAGCATAAAATATCCAGAGTATAATAATTCCGACTACAGTTATTTAAAAATCGATTTCGGAAGGTTAGCGAGCAATCTGCCAGGCTCAGCAGAGAAGATTAATTATTTTGATATGCCGGCTATAGACTTTATGGCAGAGGATAGCCTTTTTGATGTATATTATACGGACTTAAAGGTAGATTGGCAGGCAGAGAAGCTTCCTGTAAGCGTTATCATACACAAAGAGGAAATTAAGTACTTGAGAGAATTGAATATTGATTTGAATGCTTTTATAAGCTTTGGCAAGGATAATGACGGGTTTGATAAGATTTACCCGGTAAGTTTTAAAGCGGACCCGCTTTTAAAAGTATATAGGAATAATGCCGGTATGGGGTCTTTTCCGCTCGTCTCGGAGGGCAATACAGTGGTATTGCATGTACCTGATGATTTAAAGATAGTTATCCGGAACTGGTTCATAAATGAAAAGGGTGCATCTTATAAGCTGGATAGCTGGTGTATTAAACAGGATGACAAGGGAAATTACAAGGTAGAATTTTTTTATAACGAACCGGAGAGTTATTTATAATATGTTGATTTTAGGGATAGCGGATAGCCATGATGCGTCAGCAACATTAATAGAGGATGGCAAGGTGCTTGCCGCTGTTTCAGAAGAAAGGTTTACCCGTAAAAAAAGGCAGCAGGGTTTTCCTTATAAATCTATTAGTTACCTCAAGGATTTAATCCGGGATAGAAATATAGATAAGATTTACATCGCGGGAAAATACGGCAGGGCGGCATTTAGGGTTATGGACGGCTTATATGTAAAAACCAATCCCTCTAAAGATATCCTTTCTTTGTCTTCAAAAATAGCATACCAAATAGAAAATATAATTGCAACAACGCCGTTTTTAAGGGAAATGGAGTCGGTTTTAGGCTTGTGCGCGATTAAGAGAAAGCTCAGGAAGGCCGGCGTGAAATGTCATTCGGTACAACTCTTGGACCATCACTATGCTCATATTGTTTCAGCTTTATCAGGCATGGATTCCGATACCTATCTTGCGGTTTCTCTGGATGCCTATGGCGACGGAAAATCCGGTATGGTTGTTAATGTAAAGAATAAAAAAATAGTGAGGGTGAGCGAGGTTTCTTATGCGGATAGCATAGCTAATTTTTATGCTTATATTTGCGCCTGCTTGGGATTTCAGGAGGGAGAAGAGGGGAAAGTGATGGCTTTAGCGGCTTTCGGCAGGGACACCGGGTTAACCAAAGTAATGAATAATTTTTTTAAGGTCGATACATCAGGGATGAAGGTTAATTCACGGTATAGGGGCAGGAGATTCGTAAAATTTTTGCGTAAGTATCGCAGAGAAGATATAGCATTTTCTTTGCAAGAAACAATCGAAGGCGTCGCGGTAAAATTTATAAATAACTGTGTTATGGGAAACGATTATCCGGATCTTTTTCTCTGCGGAGGATTTTTTGCCAATATTAAAGTTACTCAGCGGTTACATAAAGAAAAATTGTTTAAGCGAATTTTTGTGTTTCCCCATATGGGTGATGGAGGAATAGCTTTTGTCTCTGCGGCGTCTTTGAGGGATTTGGGGCGTTTAGAGATTGCCCGGTTGAGAGACGTTTATTTGGGGCCGGAATACGATAGAGAGCATATCAGGAGTATTTTTAAAGAAAATTGCCTGAATTATATTGAAGAGCCCAATATTGAAGTTAAGATAGCCTATCTTTTGGCCAGCGGTAAGACTGTCGCCTTATTTAAGGGCAGGATGGAATATGGCCCGCGGGCATTAGGCAACCGCAGTATATTATATCAGGCTAATGACAAGAGCGCTAATGACTGGCTAAACAAAAAATTAAAGCGTTCTGAATATATGCCGTTTGCGCCGGTCACCTTGTTTGAGTTTAGAGATAAGTGTTACCTGAATACGGAGGGAATAGAGGGCGCGGTAAAATTTATGACTATTTCAGTTGATTGTACAGGTTGGATGAAAGAAATTTCTCCCGGGGTAGTGCATGTGGACGGGACAGCCAGGCCGCAGTTGATCAAGGAAGAAGATAATCCGGGTTATTATAGAATCCTGAAGGAATACCATAGGATTACCGGTATTCCCAGCTTGATTAATACCAGCTTTAATATGCACGGAGAACCGATAGTTTGTTCACCCAAAGAAGCCATTGATACATTCAAAACTGCGTGCTTAGATTACTTGGCTATAGATGTTTTTCTCGTTGAAAACCCGTTTAACTAAAGACTATGCGTACTAACCTTCCTAAAATTTTATTAGTGAATCCAGTTACAAGGGATAATACAAGGGTTTTACGCGTGGAGAGGTGCCAGCAGAAACTATTTCATCCGGTTGGGATATGGCCGCCGATTACTTTACTTGAGATAGCCGTTTATCTAAAGCACAATAGTTTTACCGATATACAGATAATTGACGGAGAGATAGAAGGGCTATCCTTTGATAGCTTAGTTGATGAAATTGCCCGGGTCGAGCCTGGCATAGTTGTAATACAGGCTACTACGCCTACCATTGACGATGATATTCTTCTTGCCTCCAGATTAAAACAAAAATCAAATAAAATTGTAACCGTATTTATTGGTCTGCATGCTACTGTTTTTCCGCAGGATTTATTAAAAAATGAAGCCATAGACTATGTTATCCTTGGAGAGCCGGAAGAGGCTGTTTCTGAGCTGGTGAGTTGCCTTTTTGACAGAAAAGGAAGCCTGGGCGATATCAGGGGATTGGGGTATAGAAATAACGGGAGTATTTTTGTCAATCAAAAGCGGACAACAAGGGATAATTATGATTATCCCGGCATGCCGGATAGGTCGCTTTTAAAGAACGATAAGTATATTATGCCTTTAACCGGCAGGCCATTTACAGTGATAAAGGTCTCAAGAGGCTGTGATTTTAACTGTGCATTCTGCACTTCCGCGGCATATTACGGCAAGGGATGGAAAGCCAGAAGCCCGGAGAATATCATAAATGAAATAAAAGATGTTAAGGGTAATTATAATATAGATACATTCCTTTTTTTGTCCGATACCTTTAACGGCAATAAGGATTTTGTGGATAAGCTGGCATCCCTTATAATAAAAGAAAATCTTAACATAAAGTGGGTAGCAAACAGCCGGGTGGATCTGATTGATAAGGAGAGCGTCGCTTTGATGAGAAAGGCAGGTTGTATTTTAGTTTCTCTGGGCATAGAATCTTATGATAAAACTGTGCTAGGGGCAAACAGGAAATATTTAACTAAACAGATCATTGACCGGGCTGTAGCTATATTGAAAAAGTATGGCATTAGAACTTACGGCTATTTTATTTTTGGCTTGGAGAAGGAAAATAAAATCAGCATGATGATGACGGCGGTCAGGGCATTTAAATCTAAGTTGGATTTCGCTGTTTTTTATTCTTTAACCCCTTATCCCGGCACGGATTATTTTATGCGCTATAATAACCGGGATTGGAAGGATTACTTCCACGGCCGTTCGGCTATTGTCGGATATAGTCATTTGGGCAAATATACTATTAAAATATTTGCTTATCTGGCGTTGGCTCTTTTTTATTTAAGGCCTGGGCGGTTTATCTTATTGGTAAAATATCTTTTAAAGAGGCGGCTATATTGATCAATTATTTCTTCAGGTTTCTTGCTGATAATATAAGGCGTTTACGGAATCGCCCTTCTGAGCCATTCCTGCTGAATTATTCAATAACCTTTAGGTGCAACCTGGATTGTAAATACTGCGGAATCGGGAGAATGGATAATAATTATGCCGGCGAGGAGTTGACTCTGGCTGATATTTCTCGTTTTCTCAGTGATCCTATGTTAAAGAAGCTTAAGATAGCGGTTATTAGCGGCGGGGAACCATTTTTGAGAGATGATTTTAATGATATTATGCTTGAGTTTCAGAAGAAGGTGGCTCCGCAGATTTTTCATATTACTTCAAATGGGTACTTGACCGGCCGAATTATTGATTCGGTCAGATTTTTAAAAAAATACGGCTTAAATATAGAGCTTAAATTGAGCATTGATGATATCGGGGATAAGCATGATGTTTTACGCAACAAGAGTGGTTGTTTTGACAGGGTGGTGGATACTGCCCATAAATTACGTAGTCTTTTTGGCAAAAATGAGCTGTATATCGGCATTAACCAGACGATATTTGAGGAAAATTATAGAAGTATACTTGAAGTAAAAAAATTAGCCCATAGCCTTGACGCCGCATATGTGGGGTTTATCGGCCTGCAGAAACGGCCGCTTCATTCGGGTGCCGCGGGCGTGGATTACGGGTTAGTTAAGTTAAGCACCGAGGCAAGAGAATACTTGATGGCGAACTTAAAGGATATTTATAATTGGCGTTCCTATTTTACCAATAATTCAAAATTTCCCGAAGAAGTTATATTGAAGCATTATATTAAAGGGCAGGTCGAGCTATTAAAAAGAGCGAAGTTGGCGCCCTACAGCTGTATGTCGTTATTTTCTTATTTTAGGTTAAATCCAAATGGGGATGTTATAACCTGCAGTTATGACTTGGATAGATTAGGCAATGTAAAGCTGGAAAGCTATTCGTCTATCCTCGCAAAGGAAATAACCAGGGATAAACTTATGAAAGTAAAAAAATGCGGTAGATGTTGGTTAGGGTGCGAGGTTTCGCCGAGTTGGGTTTCCTCGCTTTTTAATTCTATAAAAAATGATTAAAGATATCCGTAAGATAACTCTGGTTAATCCATATTTTCAGAAACAGGCCCAGGCTATTGCCCAGATAACCGTTGGGCCGCCGTTGGGCCTGGCATATATCGCCTCGGCTTTAGAGCGGAATGGATATACGGTGAATATTATTGACGCTAATGCCGAACGCTTGTCTGTTGAAGAGACCGTTTTCCGCATCCTGGAATCCAAACCTGATTTGGCGGGATTTTCAGCGGTTACTCCTACTATCGATATCTGCCATCAGCTCGCCGAAAAAATCAAAAAAGAAAAAAGCGCTATTGTTACTGTGGCCGGAGGTATACATCCCAGCAGCCTGCCGGAAGAAACATTACAAGAGTGTGCTGGTTTTGATTTTCTTATACGCGGGGAAGGGGAGTTGGTGTTGGTTCAATTATTAGGCGCTCTGAATAATAATATCGCCCTAGATGATATAAAGGGGTTGGCCTATAGGAATTCAGGTAAGATTATTGTTAATGGAACAGCTGATAGTATTGATAATCTTGATGAATTAGGATTTCCCGCCAGGCATTTATTAAAGAATGCGTTATACAAGACTTTTGATTCCGCCAGGATGACTTCTATAATTGCCATGAGGGGTTGCCCAGCCAGCTGTATTTATTGCGCGGTCAGCCTGGTCGCTGGTAGGAAGTGCCGCAAGAGAAGCCCCTCTCACGTAATAGAAGAGGTGGAAACATGTTCGCATAAATACAAGATTAATTTTATTGCTTTTTTAGATGACACTTTTACCTTTGATAAACTATGGGTACATCAGCTTTGTGATGAATTCATCAGGTCCGGCCTGAACCGAAGGATTAAATGGTCATGCTTGACCAGGGTGGATAACGTTGACTTGGATTTATTAAGGCACATGAAGCAAGCCGGCTGTACCAGGGTGGAGTTAGGCATAGAATCAGGCTCCCAGAAAATACTGGATTACGCTAAAAAAGGAATCAGCCTTCAACAGACAAAAGAAGCATTTTCTATAGCAAAAGAGGCAGGGTTATCTACTATGGGTTTTGTGATGCTTAATGTTCCTGGGGAGGACAAGGATACAATACTGGCGACTAAGAAATTAATTATGGAGTTAGAGCCTGATTTTCTGCAGGTGTCTTTTGCTACTCCTTATCCCGGGACGGAATTGTTTGAAACTTGTAAGAGAGAAAACCTATTAACCAGCAGGGACTGGTCAAAGTATCTTTTTCTGAATAATCAAATCATAAAAAATCCCGCTATCAGCGAAGACGAACTTAAGGAATTAATGTGGGATATACAGCGATCCTTTTATCTTAGGCCAAAATATCTGTTTTTTATATTGATATATATACTTAAGAATCCGGCGAACATAAGAACTATACTATGGGCTTCTATAAATGCCATAAAGAAACTTATATTTAAGAAATAGATAGGTTTATCGATTCTGATTGAATTATGATTATGACGTTATAGCCAAAAGCCCGATAAATCTTGACAAAGAGACTACAGCTCTATATCATATAACAAATAAGATAATTATCACATAGAGGAAGTGAATTGTTTAATTTCTAAAGAACAAAATGGAAAACCTAAATTTTCTATCCGAACTTTCTCGCAGAGTAGATAATTTTTATCAAAAAGGGATTCTCCCTGCATACTTTAAAGCGCCGGTCTTTTGCCTCTGGGAATTAACTACCCGCTGCGACTTATCGTGTATCCATTGTTTCTATAATGCCAATCGCAAGATAGAAAACGAGCTTAACACCGATGAGGCTTTAAACATTATTGAGCAGTTAGGCAAAATGAGGGTATTTGAGGTTTACTTAATAGGAGGGGAGCCCCTTTTAAGAAAGGATTTGAGTATATTAGTTGAGAAGTTGCGTGAGAACAAAATTCAGGTTGGAATTATTACTAATGGCGTTCAGCTCAACCGAGACGTGGCCAGGGAATTTGCGAAATTAAAGGTAAAGTGGGTTCAGGTTAGTATTGACGGCTCAACCCCGCAGATTCATGATAAGATTAGAGGGTTGGAAGGCGCGTGGGAGAAATCTATTCGTGCTATTCAGTATTTAAAGGAGGAGAACGTCCGGACATATGTTTCGTTCGTGCCCTCAAAAATAAATTATCGCGACGTCGGTAATGTAATCAGGTTATGTACTGAGATGGGCTTGGAGTATTTTCTTACCGATATGCTTGTTTTAACCGGAAGGGCAGCGCTTAATGTTGACAATATAGGTTTAGGCGCTCAGGAATACGCCGAGTTCTTTGCATTGCTTGAAGGAGCGGCCGAGACCTATGGCGAAAAAATTATTATCAATGCCCCTACGAAAGAGAAGGAGACCGTAGCAGTTTATACTAAAGCCAGAGCCGCTACTCCGAACCTTTGGTGCATAATCACCCCGGATGGGTTCTGCAGGCTCGACATATTGATTGCCTTTACATACGGCAATTTACGGAAGCAATCTTTGCAATACATCTGGGATAATTTTATAAGAAATGGGTGGAGCAGGCCAGAAATTGTTGAATTTGTAGATAAGTTAAATCTTATGACGGATTTAGTTAAGTCTCCCTATTTACCTTATGTCTCAGATGATATTCACTATGAATAGGCCTGAAAGAGCGGATGATATCATTTGGCGTCGGGATGGGGAAGAGGACCAAATTATCATACTTTCTAAAGACGGCTTCCCGCTTCCGATTATTTTAAATCCTACGGCAGTCAGGATATTTTTACTTTGTGATGGTAAAAGCTCATTAGAAGATATCGCCCGTAGTTTGTGTGAAGAGTTTAGTTTAGATGATTCCGCTTCTGTTTTGTCAGACGTCAAGGAACAAGTAGATGATTTTATCAAGAGAGGGATTATTAAAAATTAAACAAAATATAAAAAGGAGGGAACCAATGCAAAGGACAAAAGAGTGTATTATTGAGCATAAACCCCAGAAAGCGGTTTCTAAAAAATATCTGCGGCCCGTGGCTGTTTCAATGGCGGAATTTAGTTCAAGAACAGCGCTGGGAGTGTCTCCGGCAATGAAGAAAAAAGAAAACTACGTTGTCTCGGTATTGTTTTAACTGCATTGATTCTTAACTAGGTAATTTCCTATCGCCAGGTAATCAATCCCAGCTTTTTTAAATGCCCTCAACGCGTCAGAGGGGGTACAAACAATCGGCTCTTCGTGCATATTGAAGCTGGTGTTAATCAAGCTGGGAATACCAGTAATCCTATGGTATTCCTTCAGGATTCTATAATAACCCGGATTATCTTCTTCCTTGATCAACTGCGGCCTGGCTGTTCCGTCTACATGAACTACTCCGGGAGAGACTTGCTTCATCCATTCGGTGCAATCCACGGCAATGGTCATAAATTTGGAATTATATTTTACTTTTTCTATGTTGGCATAACAAAGCCCTGCGTATTCTTCCATGGTCACCGGGGCAAAAGGCATATATTCCGAACGTTTTAATTTGATATTCAGCCAATCATTAACGCTTTTATCGGTAGTCTGATACAGGATGCTGCGATTCCCTAAAGCCCTGAGGCCGTATTCCATCCGGCCTGAAAAACGGGCAACCACTTTTCCTGCGGCAAGAAGCTGGGCAACGGCTGTTTCGATATCCTGAAGGCGCTCGTAGTTTAATTTTTCTTTTTTAATCGCAGCTTCAATTTCGTCATTATCGTATCCGGGCCCAAGATAAAGATTATCCAGCTTAAACGGCTTAAGCCCCGAATTTTGCGCGAGATACCCCAATCCCGCGCCCAGGCTGATCCCCTGGTCATTCATAGCCGGATGAATGAAGATTCCTTTTACCTCATCTAATTCCGATATTTTTTTATTCAAACGGACATTGCCGTATACGCCTCCGGCAAGGCAAACATAGGGAATTTTTGTTGCTTTGATTGCCTCTTTAATATATTCAAGCATAATTTCTTCAAAGCGCCTCTGGGCTGCCGCTGCCACGTCCTCTTTTTTATATCCTGATAATTTTCTGTAAATCCCGGAGCGCGATGATTGAAAGAGAAGGGAGGGCAAGATAAAATCCCGGTGGTCAGCGCTTAAAGAGAAAAGCTTTTTTATCAGCGGATATGCTGTTTCAGGATTGCCATATCCTGCCAGGCCGGTCATCTTGCCAGCCAGTAATGGGTTTATCCCGAGCAGCTGAGCTATTGTCCCGTAAAACTGGCCGGGGGAATTAAGCGCTGATGAGCCGTAAAGGAAATCGCAAATACCGTTTTCGCAGGTAAATACCGCGGAAGACATCCCGTCGCCAAAATTATCCGTGGATATTGCTACCGCTTTATCAAACCCGGAGGTCAAATATGCTGAGTAGGCGTGCGCGGTATGGTGGCTGGTTAACTCTACCGGCTTTTTGAACCTCTGCCTTAACAGGGCCTTATTAAATGCCTCAATACACTTCCTTAAGGCAGCGTTTTTAAATATGGCGTGTTGGTAATAGATTGTTGCTTTCTGCATAACGCCCAGAAAAGAATGTTCAAAAGTAGGGAATTTATTCCAGAGTATCCTTGGCAGGGGGTGGTATTTATTAGTGCAGAGGATGACATCCATATCTTTAAGCGTTAACTTATATTTATCCAGGATGAATTTTATGCTTCTTATCGGAAAACCGCCTTGATGTTTTACCCGGCTTAACCGTTCTTCCGCCACCGCAAAAATTATCTTTCCGTCTTTAAATAAGCTTATATTAGCATTGCTGTCTTCGTGCAGGGTTAAGAGGTACATGTTTTAGGCTTCCTTTTGAGTAAAACGATAAGGCAGATCAAATTGATAAAGGTTGCTACGGCTAAAAGAAGGTTATTTTGAACTGGGGTATTTAATAGCATGGCAATCCCGAATGAAGAGATGGGTACCAGGGTTATGCCCAGCCCGAAAGCTAAAGTGTGTGTTTGCGGTTGGTTTGTTTTCTTTAAGCCAGCCTTGATTATCAGGTAGCCGGGTAAGTAGAAAACATATACCGCTATCAGCAGTAAGTATAATATTTTCAGCATAGTTTTACCTCTATTTTTCGTAGATATATTTCCAGATATCTACGATAGTAATTTCTTTCTGGTTTGATTCCTGTTTAATTATTTTAATCTTTTGTTGTAAGTCTATATCTGTCTTATTTAATCTCGGCAGGAGGTTGCCTTGCGTAAGGATTTTTTTCTGCGCCAGCAATTCCGCGGGGTCCTCTTTTTTCGTCCTTAAGTCATCTCCGATATAAGAGATGTTTTTTCCTTCTACGGCCCGGGGGAAACGTTCATACCATCTTTGGTCTACCTCAAAATCAGAAAAAGCCAATGTTTTTACCAAAATAAATACGGCGATGGATAATAAAATTATCCCGGCCAGGTTGCTTTTAAGGGTTTCCTTTGAGAAAAGGCCTTTTAGGCCGGCGGCAATAAATATAATAAGAGGGCTAAAGAGCATAAGCAGGAAGGTCATCTTCAGGTTGCTCCAGTTTTCCATTACCGACAATAGAAGATACATCGGTAAAAACCATAACATGAGAAAAATAAATAACTGCCTGTTCCTCTTGAATAAATTTATCGCACCGGTAAAGATAAGTGAAAATATTATGATTCCAAGGGAACTTGCCAGGGTAAGCGGCAGCAAAAGAAAAGTTGGGAAACAGAAGAAGGGTGTCCGGATGATTTTATGGTAAAAAGGCCAATTCAGCATCCCGTTAAAATCAAATTTCCAAAACAGGAAGTTATGCTCAAACACCGGCCGGAAGCCTCCCAGGCTGTGGAATTGGGTGGGGTGCATGAATGGGTTGCCAAAAGCATATTTATTCCAATAGAGGATCGGGGCAATAGTTATGAGACTTCCCAGGAAGAACAGGGTAATTTCCCGGCCTTTTTTAGGTGAAGAGATAAAGAGCTTATAGATTATTGCCGGAAGGAACAGTATGCTTTCGTTGCGTATGCCGCCCAATGCGCCGTAAACCAGGCCGATGATTAATCCGTTCGGAGTATCTTCCAGCAATAGATATAAAATGATGGATATTATCATCAAGCC
>Ga0247842_10008440_pt1 | contig 10786 bp, 11 predicted proteins | sample LaCruzMarch2015__3_FD_192411 | JGI IMG/M metagenome (GOLD analysis project Ga0247842, IMG submission 192411) | Freshwater microbial communities from meromictic Lake La Cruz, Castile-La Mancha, Spain - LaCruzMarch2015_19m | ecosystem: Environmental > Aquatic > Freshwater > Lake | place: Spain...
GAACAGTAACACCGTTTGGAACCTCAGCCAAAGCAGACGTACCACTAAAATACAGAGGAAAAAGAGCTTACGTCGTTATTTTAGGTTAAAACCTAATCCAACCCAAACTAATTATGCAACACAGCAAATCTGCATTTGTACTTGCTTTAATTTATTTAAAGTAGTCAATTAGTTCTTCTCTAGTTAGTTTTGTTTGTTTTAAGATTGAAATTAGTGTTCCAAGTTTTATTTCTGGTTTCATTGGAATTATTGTGACTAGTATTTGTTCATTTATGAATTTTTTCATTTTTAAGTGGCTTCCTTTTTGGCTGATTTCGACAAATCCTTTTGATTTGAGGAAACTGATTAGTTCTTTTGCTGATATTATTGGAAGCTTCATTTTTATCAGTTTATCCAGTTACAGTGACTGAACAAACTTTAGATTTCGTTAGAGTTCCATCTTTTAGCATCTTTTTTACATCTTCATCATCAAGAAATAGTTCAATTGCTTCTTTTATATTTTCAAGTGCTTCTTTTTCTGTTTCTCCTTGGCTTGCTATTCCAAGAGCGGGGCAAGTGATTGAATAACCGCCAGTTTCTTCTTTAGTTATAATTGTTGAGAACTCTCTTTTTTTCATATCTATTGTATTGTCAGAACACATATTAAAGTAGTACTTTTTGTGGTAGAATATAAATCAATTAGTTGTTTTCGTTTATTGTCGAACTAGAGTTTGTTTTTTGCTAGCCATGCATTGAGAAATTTTAAGAACACTGTTGCGTATTGTCCTCTTCCAAGTTCAAAGCTTAATTCAAATTTATTATCTTTCAATCTTCGGGCATTGAATTTTCCAGCTGCGAAAAAAGTTCTTCTAATTAGAGTTCCTTTTCTGAATTTTTTCTCAAATTCAGTTGGTTCAACTGATAATTCTCTAGTAAATGCTTTTGATGAACTTAATGCAAATTCAACTTCTTTATCATTTTGTCCAACTATTTGGGCATAAATATTGTTTGGCTTTTTTTCTTTAGCAAGTTCATTTAATTTTTCATTAAACCTCATAGCTTGTGCAGTTTTGATTAAAATTTTTACACTCTTTGGTTCAGCATGCAAAAAAGCATCTTTGAAATTAGAAGGGTTATTTTTTAAGTATTCAAATAGCTCTATTTTCTTAGTTTCTTTAATTTCTTTATCCTGCATAATTTTTTCCCAATTACCCCAGTTACTAGCAACAATTTCTTTAATTTTAGTACTCTTTGGAGTATCAAATTTGCTTGATTTAGTTAAAAAAGTCTTTAATGCAAGTTCATAATCACTTTTAGCTATTATTCTAGCAACTTCAACATTGTTCTTTGAAAATCTTTGTTCTCCAAAATAATTGCACACAAGTTCATTACTAGCCTTAAAATGCTTTATTATCTTCTCTTCTCCTTCTTCAAAATCAACAATTACATTAAACACATTTCCTTTATGTTTCCCAACAAAAATTCGTTCACTACTATTTCCTCTAAACTTAACCCTAAATTCAGGTGTATTGGAATCATCTACTGGTTCTTCCGTACAAAACCACTGCTTTGTACTGGCATTCTTATCCTTAACCCCGCAAAACCAAGCCTTAACTCCAATCCTCTTTTTCGCTTCTTTATGGCTTATTCCTTCTTTTTCAAGAACATAATAATAATATTTACCGCTTTCTCCAAGTTTTGGGTTAAATAGTTCCCTAACTGTAAAATTTTTTGGAGTCAAAATATACTTCATAATAGTCACTAATTCTATAAAATATTTGTACTAGAATTGTTTTAAAAGGAAGAATTCAATGATTTTTAATGAAAAAAGTGTTTATTTCTGGATGCTATGATATACTTCACGCAGGGCATGTTGAATTCTTCAAACAGGCAAAAGGACTAGGGGACTATTTGATTGTTTCCTTTGCATCAGATAAAGTGCTTGAAAAATACAAAGGAAGAAAATCAGTACTTCCAGAAGAACATAAAAAGTACCTTCTTGAATCAATTTCAGTAGTTGACGAAGTAGTAATGGGCACAAACTTAGACGACCCAATATTTGATTTTAAAGAAGAATTTATTAGAACAAAACCCCAAATCCTTGCTTCAACCGAAGATGACAAATACTCAAAAGAAAAAAAGGAGTTTTGCAAAAAGTACGGCGCTGAATACATTCAGCTTCCAAAAACACTTGGTTTTGAAAAGATTTCTACAACACAGCTACGTGATAGGATTAAAGCAAAAACAAGTGTTCCATTAAGAGTTGATTTTGCAGGTGGTTGGCTTGATGTGCCAAAATATGCAATCAACGGTGCATATATTGTTAATTGTGCAATTTTCCCGCAAGTAAGTTTGACTAATTGGCAGTACAAAAAAAACTCTGGTTTAGGTGGTTCAGGAGCATTTGCAATTCTTCAAGGCAGAAATGCCATAAATTCAGAACTTGATGCTGGTGTTGGCTGGCAGGATCCTGCAATAATTAATGAAACAGGATTATGTGTTTGGAGAAGCGGGCCAAAACCAATACTTGACATAAAAATAAACCCTGAATTTTTGAAAGGCAAAATGGCTCTCTTTTGGACTGGAAATGAACACAAAACATTAGATTTAGTTGATACAAAAAGAGATTACTCTATGATTGTTCAAGCAGGGGCAAAAGCAAGGCAAGCCATACTTGGAGCAGATATTGACTTGCTTTACGAAGCAATAAATTTATCTTACAAAATACAACTTGGGGAAAAAATGCGAGAATTGCCAAATCATGGCGAAAAAGCAAAAAAATACTGTGGCTCAGGGCATGGAGGGTATGCAGTGTATATATTTAAATCAGCTAAAGAGCGTGAAATATTTGCCACGCAGAATAAAACTAGCGCAATAAAAATTGAACCCTTTATTGAATAAGGTTTTGGGAATTTAATTTGAGTGATTATTCTTTAATTTTGTTTTTTTCAAGTCTTCCAAAAGTAATTTTCTTGTTCAGAGTGTAATTGTAAATAAGCGCAGTTAATATAGCCCCCAATTTGGCAATCGTTGGTGCAAGGAACAAAAATTCAGCATAAGCAACTGTTGCAATCCAGTTTACAATCATTCCACCAAGCGCAATAACAAAGAAAATAGTAAATTGCTTATGCTTATTTTTGTAAGTACTTTTGAAATTAACCTTGCTTTGAAGGAAGTAATTTGTTATTGCCCCAAAAACAAATGATATTGGTGCAACAAGTATGTAATTGAGTCCAAGATAATTGATCATTAAATAAAAAGTGCCTAGTTCAACAAGTGCAGCAATTCCGCCCAAGAAGCAATAACGAAAGAAAGTATTTTTTCTGATTTTATTTATCACAACATCCGCTCCAGTTTCTAAATGGTTGTTATTTCACATTGGAACTAGGTTAGAAAAGTCCTTTTTACTTCTTAACCGTTTCGCCTTCTTCTCCTTTTAACTTTCCTGCCTCAAAATACTCTTCTTCGTCTCCAATAGAATCAATATCATATTTTTTATTCTCAATTATTGATTTTGCAGCAAGCATTCCCATTTCAAGGCTATGATCTTGATTGTTGTACTTAAATCTTCCAGGTCTACCAATATAAAGCAGATTTTCAAAAGAATCCAAATATTCTTTTACTACATTCAAATTCTCTTTATAATTCAAATCATATATTGGATAAACATTTTTTCTTTTCAACATATAATAATTCCTTACTTCTTCTTTTTTTACAAGCCCCAATTTTTGGAGTTCTTTAATAGTTATCTCAAAAAGTTCATCTTTATTCATATTCCACATTTTGTCACCTTCGTTTACAAAGAACTCAAAGAAAAGAGAAGTTTTTCCTTTGGGGCTCATTTCTTTACTAAAATTTTTCATTTCAGCAACCCTCCCAAAAGGGATTTCTTTATTGGGAAAATAAATCCAATTATCATCAGTAACACTTTCCTTATCTAAAGTCATGAACAAATATACTTGGGCCCTCCACTTCATCCTGCTAAGGGCTTTAGTAACTTCTTTTGGAGGTGCTGGTGAAAGAAGGTTAGCAAAAGTAGTAATTGGAATTGACGAAATAAGCTTTTCTGGGTTATAAGTTACTTTTTTGCCTTCAACTTCAACCTCAATTGAAGTAATCATTTTTTTGTTATGGTTAATTTTTGTTGGGAAACTTTTTGTAATTATCTTAGCACCTTTTTTTGTTACCTTTTTAGAAATTGTTTCATAAATTGTTCCAGTGCCATATTTTGGATAATAAAATGCATCAACAAGAGTTTTTGGACCTTCTTTTTTTAGAATTGCATTTGAAATTGCCGAAACAAGATTTAACCCCTTAATTCTTTGCCCAGCCCAATCAGGGTGAATTGTGCTGCAAGGTTGCCCCCAAACTTTTTGGGTATAATTAAGCATGTTAAATTCCCCAAGTGCTTTCCCAAAATTAGCTACAATATGATCTTCAAAACTCTCTATTTTCTTTCCCAGTACTTTATACTTCAAAATCCCGCTAGCATACGACACACCCATTAACCCAGCCCTAAAAATTCCAACATTCTTAAACGCCTGTGCCGCATTTATCGGATAATCATAAAACTTTCCATCAATTAATTGCCTAGTTTTTCGCTTAACTTTAATCCAATTCTTCCCAAGAAGACTCTCAATAAATTCATACAAATACTTATTTTTAGAAAAAAATCTATGCGGGCCAATATCAGTTTTAAAAACAAGATTTCCTTCCTTAAATGAAAGAGTTTTTGCTAGCCCGCCAACAGAATCTTCTCTTTCAATAATCCTCAAATCTTTCGCTTTCCCCGCATTTGCTAATTCCATCGCACAAGCCATTCCAGCAGGTCCAGCTCCAAGCAAAAGTATTTCTCTAGTACCCATTCATTTTCACTTAAATCAATAATATCCAAAGCTACATTTATTTTATATTGCTGTATTTAATAAACTGACTAACTTTAATAAATTGACTAATTAGAGTTCAAAGGCAAAATAGAGCGATTTAATTTGAATGCTTTTTTTCCTTAAAGTATTCAAAGGTTTCTTTTAACCCTTTAGTTAAACTAGTTTCTGGTTTCCAATTAAGTTCTTTTTGAGCAAGTGTAGTATCAAGTGCTATGTCTCTAACTTCTCCTTTCACTGCCTCAATTTGCTTTGCATTATCCTTAAATCCAGAGATTTTTTTTAATTCTTCAAAAATTTGGTTTACACTTACTTGGGCACCATTTGCTAAATTGAATAGCCTGTGCTTTGGGTATTTATCAATGGAATTTGTAATAAACTCAGCTAGGTCTTTAACATAAACAAAATCCCTTGTTTGATTTCCATCCCCGAAAATAGTTGGTGCTTCATTATTTAGTATTTTTGTAGCAAATACCGCAATTACTCTCCCAAATCTGGGGTCGTCTCTAGGCCCGTATACATTTCCAAATCCAAAAATCAAGTAATCAAGTCCATAAAGTTTATTGTAAGCCATAATGTAATGCTCCGCAGTGTGCTTTGAAATTCCATATGGTGATAGCGGGTTTAATGGGTGGTTTTCATCAACTGGTAAGTATTTTGGTTCGCCATATCTTGCCCCACCAGTTGTTGTGTAAATAATTCTTTTCACATCATTTTTTCTACAAGCCTCAAGGACATTAATAGTACCAATAATATTTGTTACTGCATCAAAAACAGGTTTTTCAACTGACTTTCTGAGCATCACCTGCGCGGCAGCATGAATTACAATATCAGGATTTTCTTCATTAAATGTTTGGCAAAGTTCTTGAGCATCTTTTGTTATATCACAAAGCACCAATTTAGCTCTTTCATTCACAAATTCTTTTTTTCCAGTGGAAAGATTATCCACAACCACAACTTCATGGCCTTTTGCAATCAAACTGTCCACAGTATGGCTTCCAACAAAGCCAGCTCCGCCTGTTACAAGAATTTTCATAAGTATTTGGGATTTGAAATGATATATATTCATTTTTGGTACAAAACAATTAGCGCTTTATATGGTATTTATATTTGTAATTTGACAATTATTCTTAAAGTCGAATGTTAAATTTGCTTATTTTAATATCTGATGAAAGAACCACATTTTTTTAGTATATTAAAATCATGTTGACTTAATAATTTCATCCAGTCTGTTAAGCATTATTTGTTTGTCAAAAAATATTGACGGCGTATTATCATTAAACCAGGGTTCTTCAATATATTGCTTGTACATTTTTTTATCAGTGTCAACTTGTTTTATTGTTTCAACAAAATCTTTCATGTTTTTAAAATCGTTTAAATTCAAAAAGCTTTTTGTGTTAAAATCCCTGTGAATTAAGGGATTTCCAAAATAGAGTGGGATACTTCCAGCAAGCATTGCAGTATATATCTTTTCAGTTGTGTATCCTGGGTATGATTCATTTTCAAATGCCACTGTAAACTTGTAATTTTTCAAGAAATTAACTTTTTGGTTAATCCAATCTTTTTCATTTCGTGATTTCTGTGGTGTATTGGATCCAATTGGTGGCATATTGTTCATTCTTTTTCCAGGTGCATCCACATGTTTGTATTTTGAGAGTTTTCGAAAAAAGTCTTCTCTAAAATAATTCTTTGCTGAATAAATAAAACTACAAAATTTTTTGTCTTTAATAATTGGTTTTTTATGTTTTATTAGTTCTTTTCCAAAGTTTGGGCTTTCGAAAGCATAATATGGTAGGCGCATATGCTTTGGGTGGTTAAATTCGTCATCATATTCAAATGAAAACGCCCAGTCGCATTTGTTCATAACTGGCTTGACATTTTCTTCAGTGTAAAATACTTTAACAAAGTTTCCTTCAAGTTCATTCATTTTAAATTGTGGTTTAGTATATATTGCTTTTTTTAATGCATTATGAAAATTTGGAAAGGTGTCTTCAAAAAATGTGCTCATTTTTCTAATTGGTTTAAGTAGGGGGTTTTCCCAGTTGGTTGGATTAGTCGTATTACCTTGTTGAAATACTGAATAAAACATTATGTTTGGATCTTTTTTTATTTCAACAGTATAATTTTTTCTTAATAAATCAGTAAAATAGTTATTTTTTGGGTCAAAGTTGGGCCAGAAATATTTAAAGTTAATTTTGATTTTAGGTTTTTTCATTTATGCACCATTTTATGGTAATTAATTAGTTGGTTGAGTGTTGTATATAATCTTTTTGGTTCTAATGTTACTAGTAGAATTTTATAAACAAGTTGTTGATTATATTTTTTAATTTGGTTGTTTTTATGCAGTGTCCAATATGTAAGTCTAGAAATGTTCAGTTTAGATTTACATCAAAAGTTTTGAAAAAGTTTACTGCGAAATATTATAGTTGTGATTTTTGTAATTTTCTTTGGATTGAAAAACCAACTTGGCTTTTGGAGGCTTATAAAAGTCCGATTAGTGTTTGTGACACTGGGATTTTAAGCAGGAATATTAAATTTTCGAAACTTGTTAAAAGATTAATACTTTTTTGTCTTAAAAAAGAAGGGAAATATCTTGACTATGCTGGAGGGTATGGTATATTTACTAGATTAATGCGTGATAATGGATTTGATTTTTATTGGGATGATATTTACTCTAAAAATATGTTTGCTAAAGGTTATGAATATAAAAAAACATATAAGCTGGATGCTGTTACTTGCTTTGAATGTTTTGAGCATTTTGAAAATCCTATAAAGGAAATTGAAAAGATATTGTTGCTTTCAGATACTTTGATTTTTTCTACAGGTTTATTGCCAAATCAAATTCCAAAGCCAGGTGATTGGTGGTACTATGGTTTGGAACACGGACAACATATAGCATTTTATTCAGAAAAAACTCTAAAATGGATTGCTTCAAAATATGGATTTAAATTTTATAGATTTGGAGCTCTTTTTATATTTTCAAGAAGAGAAATTTCATTAGTTAAATTATTTATAGAAAGATTTAAATTAATTATATCAAAACTTTTTGGGTTTCTGGAGTAATAAATCTATTATTAAATGAGCTTTTTTATTTCTGAAATAAGTTAGGGTTATTTGGTTATGGGAAGCTTATGGCGATTTCCATGTGAATTGTGGGTTGGTTTGAATAATTGAATTTTTGTTTAAATCTGCGAGGGTAATGATTTTTTGCAGTTATGGTTGTAACAGAAGATATTTATAAAGCTAAATACAATTTTTTTAGTTAAGTGGTTATTTGATTGGGCAAGCAGATTTTGGATTTTTAGTAAGTGTGATTAAATGGTAGAAGAGTGAATAATATGTTGGAAATAATCCAAAAAATTGTAAATAATTTCCATAAGCCTGATTCTAGACTGGTTGTAAATTATTTTGATACATGTTTTGAAAAAAATGTGTTAATTTCATATATTGTTATTCCGTTCAGACAAGGGATGTCATTTAGTCACACAAATTCGATTGAATCACTGGAAATTGCAAAAATATTCAAGGAGCTTGAGTATAATGTTGATATAATTAATTTTGATTCTTTTGAAGAGGTGGATTATTCAAAATATAAAGTGCTATTTGGTTTTGGTGATAAATTAGTGAATTATTTTTATTTTGGCGGGTCAAAGAAAGCAGTTACTATTTATTATGGCACAGGAATGCATATAAATTACAGTAATTGTCAAACACTAAAAAGGGCAAAAGAAGTTTATGCCAAAAAGGGGGTCTGGCTTCTAAATTCTTGTAGACTGGTTGAAAAGTCTTGGGCTGTACAAACTTCCTTAGTAGATTGTTTAATTATTTTGGGTGCTAAATCAGTAGCTGATACATATCGTAAATATTTTAATGGCAAAATTTATTCTTTACCTTTATCTTTTTATGACATTGTGAATGTTAAAGAAATATTTTTGCAGAAAAACTTTTCTAATTCAAGAAATAACTTTCTGTGGTTTGGTGGGGGTGGTGCTGTGCACAAAGGGCTTGATATAGTGCTTGATGTTTTTAAAAAACACCCTGAATTACATTTGTATATATGTGGTGGGTTTAATGATGAAAAAGATTTTGCAAATGTTTATAAAACCGAATTGTTCGAAACAGAAAATATTCATAATTATGGGTTTATCTCTTTAAAGTCAAATAAATTTAAGCGGCTAATGGGAATTTGTGGGTTTGTGGTCTTTCCATCATGCTCTGAAGGGGGGTCTGCGTCTATTGTAAATTGTATGGCTTGCGGGGTTGTTCCAGTGGTTCCTGATTCTGCTGGAATAGAATTAAAAGATTTTGGATTTAGAATGAAAAGCATATCTAGTAAGGATGTGGAGTCAATTGTGCTTAAAGTAAATAGTATTTCAAAAGATGAACTAAGAAAAAGAAGTTATGCTTGCGCAAAGTTTACTCAAAAGAATAATTCAATATTAAATTTTTCTAAACAACTTAAAAAAATACTTAAAGAAGTATTGTCCTAACGGCTTTATTTATGCAGTGGTTGTTTTTTTCAATGTGTTTAATATGTGTTGAAAATTTGAGGATGGTTTTGGCCAAGTTTTATTTTGATGGATGCATTTATGAAAGTATTATTTGATTATCAGGCTTTTTCAATGCAGAAATATGGTGGCGTTTCGCGTTATTATTGTGAATTGACTGAATATTTAAAAAAAATTCCACAGGTCAGTTTTAATTTGCCTGTTGTGTTTTCTGATAATGTGTATGTGAAATCAGCAACTTTTCCCAAGCCTATTTCATTATTTGGTTCGGACAAATATTATTTTGGAAAAAGACTTCTTACAGGGGTATGTAATAAAGTAAATTTGGCAAATTCCATTTTTTACTTAATAAATGGTGATTATGATTTGTTCCATCCAACATATTACAATCCTTATTTTTTGAATTATTTAAAAAATAAGCCCTTTGTTTTGACTGTTTATGACATGATACATGAATTGTATCCAAATTATATTGATGCAAATGATCGAACAAAAGTAAATAAGGCTTTGTTAGTTAAACGCTGTGACAAAGTCATTGCGATTTCAGAAAATACTAAAAAGGATATTTCAAAATTACTTGATTTTCCAAAAAAATCAATTGATGTAGTTCACCTGGCGTCAAATTTATATCCTTTAAACCAGCCATCTTTTATGCTTCCGAGTGAATATATTCTATTTGTTGGATCAAGATGGGGGTATAAGAATTTTGATTTTTTCTTAAGATCAATCTCAAAGATTTTACAAAAATATAAAAATCTGTATTTGCTTTGTGTTGGTGGGGGGGAATTTTCACCAAAAGAAGTTAAGCTAATAAAAACTTTGGGTGTTTATTCTAAGGTAAAGTATCACTTTGTTTCAGATTTAGAATTAGGGCAGGTATATTCAAATGCAAGGTTATTTGTTTATCCTTCTTTGTATGAGGGTTTTGGGATTCCAATTTTAGAGTCGTTTAATTGTAATTGCCCAGTTGTTCTTAGTAATACTAGTTGTTTTCATGAAGTTGCAGGAAAAGCAGGGGTATATTTTGACCCGTCTGATGAATTGGGGCTTTATAATAAAGTTCTTGATTTATTAATTGATGATGATTTGTGTCGAAGACATATTAAATTAGGGCAAAATAGAGCAAAGAGTTTTTCTTGGGCTAAGTCTGCAAGCGAGACTATTAAAGTTTATAAAAGTGTATTATAATTGATTGAAGTTTTGGTTTATTTATAATTTGGTAATAAAAATATTGTTCGGTCTATCAATATAATCGGATGAATTAGTGTGTTGGATATTTTTTAATGGTATGGTTCTGGTATTTGCTAACTGTTTTGTAGGTTTTGTTTGATTGTTTGGAATAGGTTGAGTCCTTGTTGTTTGTAGGTTGTTATTTGGCTTGTTAGGATGCTGAATGTGTCTGCGCCTTTTTGGTTG
>Ga0247842_10008445_pt1 | contig 10783 bp, 8 predicted proteins | sample LaCruzMarch2015__3_FD_192411 | JGI IMG/M metagenome (GOLD analysis project Ga0247842, IMG submission 192411) | Freshwater microbial communities from meromictic Lake La Cruz, Castile-La Mancha, Spain - LaCruzMarch2015_19m | ecosystem: Environmental > Aquatic > Freshwater > Lake | place: Spain...
GCGTGCAGCTTTGCGAATCGCTTCCGCGCAAGCTTCAGGCTGTTTACGTATGCCACCTTTGAGATGGGTTACACGTGTGATCTTGCCATGATCATACAAGGCAATCCCCGTCGAGGTATTTCCCACATCTATGACGATTAATTTCATAATGGATTACGTTTTAATGTCCGTTTTGAAAAAGTTATTAACGGGCTTCATGTTAGCAAAACAACGGGTATTTCTCTATCAAAAAAGCAAGCACCCCACTTGGTAAATGACCAAGCATACACAATAGGCCAATAGGGTCATCGCCCCTTGTTGGGCAAAGGCCCACCCCCAGGACTGGGTCTCCTTGCGAACCGTCGCAAAGGTGGCCACACAGGGTGTCGCCATCAGGCAGAAGATCATCAGGACATACCCTTGAAGTGGCGTATAGCGTTCCTGCAGGAACTGGCGCAACGGCTTCTCACCATCAACAGCAGCAAGAATCGCCAACTGCGAGACAAAGACCTCCTTAGCGGCAAAAGCCCCTACCAATGCAGAGCTAATATGCCAGTCAAAACCGATATGACGCATGGCTGGTTCGAGCACATAACCGACACGGCCGCTGACCGTATCTTCAGGATGCCCGGTCTTGGGATAAGTTGTCGCAGCCCAGAAGATAATCGAGGCCACTAAGATGATGGTTCCTGCCTTGTAGATGTAGAGTTGGGCGCGTTCCCACAGGTGGATACCGACACTCTTGAAGGTCGGCAGACGATATGGGGGCAGTTCAAGGATAAAGATTGAACTTTCATCCTTAAATACTGTTTTACGCATCAGTGCCGCCACAGCGAATGCTGCAAGCACACCAATCAGGTAGACAGAGAGCAAGACTGGTGCACGCCATACCGGTGTAAAGAAGGCGGCAATAATCAACGAGTAGATCGGAAGCTTCGCACCGCAACTCATCAAGGGAACAATAAAGAGGGTCGCAAGACGATCTCTCCGCGATTCGATCATGCGCGTAGCCATGATCGCCGGTACACTACAGCCGAAACCGATCACGAGAGGGATGAAACTCTTCCCCTGTAGCCCAACCGCACGCATCGCCCGGTCCATGATAAAGGCGGCACGCGCCATATAGCCTGTCCCCTCGATCAATGCTAGGCAGAGGAAGAGCATCAAGATATTGGGCAGGAAGACCAGCACCCCGCAAACGCCACCCAGAACACCATCTAACGCAAGAGAACGCAGCTCAGGAAATCTGGCTGCTGGCCAGCAACTTCCCAATAACGAGCCAAGGCTTGCAAAGGCAGATTCGAGAAGGTGCATCAACGGTTCACTCGCTATAAAGGTCAGGGAAAACATCGCATACATGATCAGGAAGAAGATAGGGAGTCCCCAAATCCTATGCGTGATCACACGGTCAACTTGACGGGTGATATCCTCGCGTGAAGGAGCTGATTGACGTTGGCACGCCTGAACCAGCGCATTGATAATACCATAGCGAAAATCGGAAACCACCTCTTCGGAGGATTCCCCCTGAGCGGCCTCCAGCATCCCGATCTGGTGTTGGACAATCGTCTGGAGGGTAGGGATTCTCTGAAAGACCTCCTCTGTCACGGTCGTATCCCTTTCCAGTAATTTCACTGCGACCCATTCTGGTGAAGGGGCTGAGAGGAACAAAGGTTTTTCAGGCGAAAGCGCTTCACTTAATTTCGAAACCGCGCGTCGCATATGCTCATCGCCATGATAGTTCCAATCGGGTATTTTACGTACAAAGGGCTTCTGAATCGTCTTAAGAACGGCCGCCCTTAATTCATCCATACCCTTGCCTAAGCGACCCACGGTCTGCACAACAGGACAGCCAGTCAACATCTCCAACTGCTTAATATCAATCCGAATGCCTTTAGTTTCAGCCTCATCTGACATATTCAAGGCAAGAATAACAGGAAAACCCAGATTCAATAACTGGACGGTCAGATAGAGGCTGCGTGTCAACTGGGTTGAATCAATGACATTCACCAGCACGTCAAAACGCTCTTCCAGCAAGGTTTTCTGGACAATCGCCTCATCAACCGAGGAGGCGGTCAACGAATGCGCACCTGGGAGATCGGTTATTTGAATCTCAACATCCTTCCACGAGCAGATGCCGGTATGACGCTCAACCGTCACACCGGAGTAGTTCCCGACATGCTGCCGCCCACCGGTCAACGCATTAAAAATGGTTGTCTTACCACAGTTGGGTTGACCCACTAAAGCTATAGAGAGTGCTCTATTCATAACCTATGCCTTTGCAACTGATGCTGATGTCCCAGAAGTTTGCTATACAGCTTGAACCTCAACTTGTATCTGTTTCGCCTCAGAGGCACGCAATGAAATCTCCGTGTCATTCACGAGAAAGCTACGGGGATCCCCCAGCGGCGCGATTCTTGACAACCTAACCGAGGCTCCTTTCACAAGACCATAGGGCGCAACACGCCTTCCCAGCGCCGGATTGATGCTCACGATAACAGCCTCTTCATCAGGAAGCAACTGATCCAATGATTTCATCTTCACAAATTCACTAAGACGCTCCAAAGCAACGTCATCCAACTCATGCTCCAGCTTACACGCAAGCGTATCCGCATGTTCTGCTGGCAACTTCAAGCACTGCGTGAGAAAGCATTTCAAGGTATCATGCTTCTTCATCACCTTCGTCGCGATCTGGGTCCCTTTACGGGTCAGCTCGACCGGATGATACGACTCATACTGGACAAGCCCCTTCTCTGCCAGTGACTTGAGCGTCGCCGTCACTGACGGCTTCTTAACACCCAACTGACGCGCAATATCACTCACATGCGCATGGCCTTCCTTTTCAGCCAGCTTAGCGATAATTTCAAGACAATCTTCTGTGCTAGTGGTGGTTAAAGAATTCATCTCAGAATGTTAGCAGAGACTAACTTGTTTGTCAAGGTGAGCTGGCGCTCAAACAAGGTCTTGACCTCTCAGGACGAATATGAGAATGTTTTCACACAATTTTAAAAGGAACACATTATGGCTGAACTGATTGTCGCACTGGATCTCGCCTCAACCACTGAGGTGAAAAAGATGATTGAGCTTTTGGGCAATACCGTCGATTTCTATAAAATCGGATTGGAACTCTTCAGCGCTGAAGGACCGGATGTGGTCCGTGCCGTGAAGGCGTACAACAAGAAGGTCTTTCTGGATCTGAAGCTCCATGACATTCCGCGCACGGTCGAACGTGCGGTCACCAGCGGTGCCGCATTGGGCGTTGACCTGATGACCATTCACTCGGTGGGTGGACGCGCCATGATTAAAGCCGCCAAGGATGCTGCGCTCGCTGCAGGCGTCCATGCGCCTAAAATTCTGGCCGTTACGGCGCTCACGAGCCTCGATCAAAGCGATCTGACCGATATCGGCGTTCAGCGCGAGATGAAGGCCCAGGTCGAAGCCATGGGTCTGCTCGCCTGCTCCAATGGCGCGGACGGGATTGTCTGCTCCCCCAAGGAAGTGGCTAATATGCGCCGCATCCTGGGCCCGACAGCCCTACTCGTCACCCCAGGCGTGCGCCCAGCCGGAGCCGATATCGGCGACCAGAAGCGCGTTGCAACCCCTGGACAGGCTGTCCGTGACGGCTCAACCCATCTCGTGGTCGGCCGTCCCATCCTCGAAGCCGCCGATCCCCGCGCCGCCGCTCTCGCGATCGCCGCCGAGATGCGCGCCTAGCCGTGTTCGGTGAAAACAGAAGTCAGCTTCCTTCGTCCGCCGTGCCCTGCGCCGTTCACAATTTGTGACCGGTTACCCTCATAACTTGAAGTCACAGTTTGTGACTTCAAGTCTATAACCTCTTGAGGAGCAAGCTTAAACATAAAATCGGGAATGCGCGACAGGTGGTATAACGGGTTGGAAAACCCGTTCCCCTTTATGGGAGTCCCAAGACGCGGGACACGGAACATTGGGCATGGCTGCCGATTTTCATCCAGCATTCGTGCCTGCCCACCGTAGTCGTACTCGCGAAGGTGGGTGGTTCGCGCCATTCGGATGCTAAAAAACAAGATTGATTGTAATCAGTCCGCTAACCACGGGCTTACCGTGACATCTTGTAGGCTTCCATGATCGTGCGATACTTCTGGATCATGTTCGGAACTTCCCATGAGGGCATCTTGCCAGCATCGAGGAAGCCGAGATATTTTTCGGTGACCTGGCCGAAGTGAGCCTCGTGTCCGACCACGTATTGCGCCGGAATGACGATCTGCCAGCCGGTTGCAATTCGCTTCGCCTCAACACCAGGCCACTGCTTAGCTGCCTTCGCCATAGCCTTGTTAAGAGCAGGTTCGACCGAGGCAGCATCCACGCCCGGACGCAGGTCAAGATAAAGCATGGGGTTGAACCCCTGCTCCTTACCTTGACGGATCACGGCTGCAACCTTTGTTCCGCGCATCAGCGAGAAGTGGGTATCCGCGGTTCCCGCAGGCGCCTCATAATTCCAGATGACCGAGATCTTACAGTGTACGCCGCGCAGTGCATACGTAAACTCGCCATTGCACGGGATCTCGATGTTCCCATTGGACTTCTTATACTGCTGAAGATAGGCAGGGAAGGTGTCACAGGCCGTAGTCCGCGTGAACTGTTCCGGCGTGATGGCCGTCGTAGAACTCTTTGCCTTGAGCATCTTCACATCCGAATCCTGAATGACTTGCTCTGGGAACATCTCCCACTGCACCAGGTCAACCAGATGCGTACTCACATCCACGATTCCCTCGCCCTGCTGTTTCACGTCAAAAAACCATGGCGGACGGCGTAGCGGCGACCCGGACACGATCTTGGAGAAGTGGTGAATACTCTCCTTGGTCACCGAGGGATCCTCGGGCGTCCCGGAGTCCATGGTGCCAAAGACTTCCGGGCACTGGACGAAATACCGCTGGAGCATCGCCGTGATCTCATAGCGTTCCGTCATGATGTCATAGAGCAGGACATTGTTCTTCTTCGCAATCGCAAAAGCCTCCTTGAGCATCTCAAAATTCTCTGGGTTGATGGCCATGGGCTTGTCCGAGAGCACATTCAGGCCGGCCTTAACGCTCTCCAGGATGTAGCGGGTTTTGTTCGCATTGTTCCCTGCGAGCACAACCAGATTGCCCTTCTTCTCCTGAATCATCTTCTGGAGAAAATCATCTCCGCGATAGACCGTCGTCTTCCAGGCAGTCGGATCCTTCTCACGTGTATTAAAGCTCTCGATCTTTTTGAGATGCGCCTCAACTTCGGGGCCTTCGGGAGCATAGACATTGACCTCCGGCGAAAGCTGGGGGTACATGCGGTTCTGCACGAGGTAGGCATGAAAATGGCCAGGAGCCACAGTCAACAATTTGACTGAGGCTGATGGCGGGCACTTCACAGGCGTTATCTTCTCATTCATAGCTGGGGTTGTCTTGGTTCCAGAGGTACAGGCGACTAAACCTGTCAACATACACGTTAACACGACGACTCGCTTCATGGTCACGTCCTTTCGGTTTGACATCAAAAAAATGAACTTTAGAACTTTACCACTTTTAACATACACCTTCAAGTCGAAGATTTCTATTGAGAGAAACAAAGATTTTTCCTTTTTCTAATTGACCTTTTGGAGTTGAATGACCTATTATGTCCAGCATGCTAGAGTCGTAACTTAGTAGGGATAATCTGAGTGATTGCTGTCTTTATCCCAAAGACTCGTAGTCGTGATCAGCAATAAGGAGATAGTTATGGAGACACCCGTCGTTACGCTATTAAAGATTAAAGGATCCGATGTTGTTTCAACGTCGCCTTCAACCACGATCTTCGATGCTGTTAAAAAGATGGAAGATAGTCGTATTGGAAGTCTGCCCGTGATAGATAGTACGGGTAAACTTATCGGCATGTTAACGGAACGTGATTGCCTAAGAAGAGTCCTCTTAAAGGAGCTCCCACTCCGGAGCGTGACAGTTGCTGAAGTTATGTCCGCTCCTGTCATCACCGTGCAAGCTACAGAAATCATCGAGTCCTGCATGAAGCTGATGACTGAAAAACGTCTTCGTCATCTCCCCATCATGGAGCACTCGAAGCTCATCGGTATTATTTCCATTGGCGATGTGGTTAAGTTCCTCTGCTCCGAGCAAGAACAGGACATCAAAAACCTCGAAAATTATATCACAGGCTCTCTGTAAGCGCGTCTCAACATCAACCCCTCGATAGAAATATGAGGACTGAAGGAGGTTTTTATGTCAGATACAACAGGAAACTGTTGCTGTGGCAACTGTTCCTTAACAGAAGCCCAGATCATTCAAGAGCTCGAGCCGATGCTCCAAGAATACGCATCAAAACCTGGTGGCGTCATTCCCGCTCTCCAAATCGCGCAAACACGACTTGGGTATCTTCCCGAAGAGGTGATTAAACGAATTGCCCACCTCTTTGGTAAGCCGTACAGCGAAGTCGCGGGCGTGGTGACCTTCTACTCCTTCTTCTCAACGGTTCCGCGCGGGACCTATCTAATTCGTGTCTGTCTCGGCACCGCCTGTTATGTGCGTGGCGGCAACGAATTGCTTCAGGCCCTCAAACATAAGCTCGGCATTGACGTGGGCGAGACAACGTCGGATCGCCTCTTTTCACTCGGAGTCGGACGTTGTTTCGGTGCTTGTGGCATGGCCCCCGTCTTGATGGTCAACGACGATCTTCATCAGCGCGTTAAGGCAACAAAAGTCGGTGAAATCCTTGAGTCGTATCGTGCTCAAGCAGCCGCCCAAGCGGAGAAAGAGGCGGTGAAAGCATGAGTGCAGCAAAAATCACAAAAATCAAAAACGCAGCAGCCCTGAAAACATGGCAAGAGAAGCTCACCAAGGAAGCGGACGCTAAGAAGGAAATTCTTGTTTGCGTCGGAGGTAGTTGCCTGGCCTCGGGTTCACGCGATGTTGAAGCAGCCTTACTAACAGCGTTAAAGGCGCACAATCTCGAGAAGAAAATCGGAATCCGTGAGACGGGATGTATGGGTCCGTGTGTCCGTGGCCCTGTCATTCTAATCGGCTCCGACCAAACTTTTTATCAAGGGGTAAAACCTTCGGATGCTGAAGCGATCGTGACAGAACATCTGATTGGCGGTAAACCTGTTGAACGCCTCCTCGTGCGCGACGAGCAGACCCAGGCCATTCAGCGGACGTGTAAAGATATCCCCTTCTTCTCAAAGCAGTCCAAAGTTGTCTTGCGTACCTGTGGAAACATCGATCCAGAAAGCCTCGACGATGCTGTTCGGGCGGGAGCCTATTCCGCTTTAGCCAAGGTGCTTGACACCCTGAAAGCAACCGATGTCCTTGAACAAGTCCAAATCTCTGGCCTTCGAGGGCGCGGGGGTGCGGGCTTCCCGACGCATCTCAAATGGATGCTGACACGTCAATCGCCCAGTGACAAAAAGTATGTTCTCTGCAATGCGGACGAGGGAGATCCGGGTGCCTATATGGATCGCAGCGTTTTGGAAGGCGACCCCCATACTGTGATTGAAGGCATGGCCATCGCAGCCTTTACCATCGGCGCAGATGAGGGTTTTGTCTACGTCCGAGCCGAATATCCGTTAGCGGTCAAGCGCCTGCAACTGGCGATTGATCAGGCTCGCGCACATGGGTTGCTTGGCAAGAATATCTTAGGGAGCACGTTCTCCTTTGACTTGGATATCCGCATGGGGTCAGGCGCTTTTGTCTGTGGCGAAGAGACGGCCTTAATCACCTCGATCGAAGGCAAGCGTGGCGAACCACGTCCGCGTCCACCATTCCCTGCCCAAAAAGGCTTGTGGGGAAAACCCACACTGCTCAACAACGTAGAGACGTATGCCTGTATCGCCCCGATCATCTTGAACGGTGGTGAATGGTTTGCCAGTATGGGAACCCCAAAGAGTAAAGGCACCAAGGTTTTTGCGTTAGCTGGCGCAGTTAAGAATACAGGACTTGTTGAAGTGCCGATGGGAACTCCGCTCGGTGAGGTCGTTTATGATATTGGCGGGGGTATCCGAGGAAACAAGGCCTTTAAAGCGGCTCAACTCGGCGGTCCCTCCGGCGGTTGTATCCCCCGTCAGAATCTAAACGTGCCTTTGGATTATGAAAAACTTCAGGAACTCGGGGCGATCATGGGATCAGGAGGCCTTATCGTCATGGACGAAGACTCCTGCATGGTCGATGTAGCTCGTTTCTTCATTGAGTTCGTTCAAGAAGAGTCGTGCGGAAAATGCGCACCCTGCCGTGTCGGCACCAAGCGCATGCTCGAGATCCTCGAACGGATCTGCGGCGGCGAGGGCGAGATGGACGATATCCAACGGTTAATTGACCTTGGAAACTTCATCAAGGAGTCCTCTCTGTGTGGCCTCGGACAGACCGCACCCAATCCAGTCCTCTCGACGATTCGCCATTTCCGCGAGGAATATGTGCAGCACATCCGCGACCACCATTGCGTTGCCGGTGTCTGCCCCTCACTCGTGCTGGCCCCCTGCTTGAGCGCTTGTCCGGCAGGTGTCTACGTGCCAGGGTTTGTCTCACTGGTCGGCGAAGGCCGTTATGCCGAGGCGTTGCGCCTCCATCGTGAGCGTAATCCGTTTGCAGCCATCTGTGCACGTGTCTGTTTCCATACGTGCGAGGATCACTGCCGACGTAGTTCGTTGGACAGTCCTGTTGCCATCCGTGGCGTCAAGCGCTTTATGGTGGATCAAGAGGTCGTGATCCAGCGTCCCGAGGTTAAGGAAAACGCAACGAATGCAATGAAGAAAATTGCAATTATTGGGGCCGGTCCTGCTGGACTGACCTGCGCCTACTTCCTGGCACGTTTAGGGTATAAGCCCATTGTACTGGAACGCGAACCCCGTCCAGGCGGTATGCTGGTTCAGGCCATTCCGTCCTACCGACTGCCCCGCGAGACGTTGGCACGCGAAATCCGTTTGATCGAGTCGCTCGGTGTAGACATCCAAACCGGACAGGCACTCGGCAAGGATTTCACCTTACAGAGTCTGCGCGACGCAGGCAACGAGGCTATCTTCTTGGCTGTCGGCGCGCCAGAGGGCATGAAGCTGGATGTAGTCGGCGCAGAGGCGCAGGGTGTCATCGAGTCGATGGATTTCCTGCGAACCTACAACATTCGGGGTTCGGCTCCTGTTGGAAAGAAAGTCATCGTGATTGGGGGCGGGAACGCCGCCATTGATGCTGCCCGCACAGCCTTGCGACTGGGAGCAGAGAGCGTGACCGTTGTCTACCGTCGTACACGCGAACAGATGCCCGCGTATGCCGAGGAGATCGAGCAGGCTCAGCAAGAGGGTGTCACCCTCATGACGCTTTGTTCGCCGGAAGCCTTCACGGTAGCAGAAGGCAAAGTCTCGGGTGTCATCTGCCGTTCGATGACCTTGGGTGATTATGACCGCAGTGGTCGTCGCAAGGCACTTGCTGGCGCCGACAAGGATCTTCAAACCATCCCCTGCGACCAAGTCATTTTGGCTATTGGACAAGGACTCGACGCCAAAAAGATGCTCGGCACGACAGATGTCGGATTGACAGAGAGTGGCTGGATTCAAGCTGACCCGGTCACGGGAATGACCTCATTACCTTGGCTCTTTGCAGGTGGTGATGATGTCACAGGACCCTCCTCTGTCGTTGAAGCTATTGCTGCAGGTGAACGTGCTGCTGTGGCGATTGATACTCAGCTCTCCGGCGAGTCCCACGCCTTCTGGCGGACTTATCCTGAACTCAACATCAATTACGATCCAGATGCCGAGCCAACCCCCTACCCACGCGAAGAGGTCAACATGATTTCGATCAATCGTCGAAAAAACAATTTTGACGAGGTGGAACAACCTTGGAATGAAGCAGCTGCCCGTCGTCAGGCGTGTCGTTGTTTGCGTTGCGATTATGGTAAAGCTGGAAAAGTGAGAGAGGTGCACGTATGATTCAGGTCACAATAAATGGAGCGCCGGTTTCGGTCAAGCCTGAAACCACCATCCTGCAGGCAGCACGTCAAGCAGGAATCACGATCCCGACCCTCTGCTTCTTAGAGAAAAACGACCCTCTGGGCGCCTGCCGCGTCTGTATGGTCGAGGTCGAGGGGGCAAAAACCCTCATGGCAGCTTGCGCAACGCCTTGCGCAGACAAGATGGTGATTCACACCAATACGCGACGTGTCCGACAAGCCCGCAAGCAAGTCGTTGAGCTCCTGCTTTCAGAGCACGACGGGAACTGTCAACTCTGCGACCGGAGCGAAGATTGCGAATTGCGCAACTTGGCGGCTGACCTTGGCGTGCGTGATATCACGTATCAAGGGGCCAAGGCTGCACCACTCCTGGACACGTCAACGCCCGCACTCACACGCGACAACAGCAAATGCATCAAGTGTCGTCGCTGTGTCACGGTTTGTTCCTCGGTTCAAGGTATCGGCGCGCTCTTCCCGCAGGGACGAGGCTTTGCAACGGTCATTGGTCCTGCTTTTACGCGCAAGCTCGATGGCGTTGCCTGCGTACAATGCGGTCAATGTGCCGCGGTCTGCCCGGTTGGAGCCATCAGTGAACACAGTGCGATTGAAGATGTCTGGCGCATGCTGGACGACAAAACAAAAACCGTGGTTGTCCAGACCGCTCCCGCCATCCGGGCGGCTTTGGGCGAAGCCTTTGGGTTGCCCCCTGGAACCCGCGTCACCGGCAAAATGGTCTCCGCGCTTCGACAACTCGGCTTCCATGCTGTCTTTGACACAAACTTTACAGCAGACCTGACCATCTTAGAAGAGGGCACCGAACTCCTCACCCGTCTGAAAAGAGCCTTGGTCGAGGAGAAGAAGGTTGCCCTCCCCATGT
>Ga0247842_10008446_pt1 | contig 10782 bp, 16 predicted proteins | sample LaCruzMarch2015__3_FD_192411 | JGI IMG/M metagenome (GOLD analysis project Ga0247842, IMG submission 192411) | Freshwater microbial communities from meromictic Lake La Cruz, Castile-La Mancha, Spain - LaCruzMarch2015_19m | ecosystem: Environmental > Aquatic > Freshwater > Lake | place: Spain...
TGATTGAAGCAATAGAAATAAATATAATGATGTATTGACAAATATGTAGCAAATATCGTGCCAATGTTTTTGATTTGTGGGATGGTTATTAAGGGATTTGGATATGTGTATATAATTAAGAATGTTAGTGATGATTTTGGTTGATATTGAAAGTGGGATTGCGTTGCGGTGGTTTGGAATTATTGGTTTTGTGTGCGGTTTTATCGCACACGTGTGCGGAATTAAGTGATCAAGTGTTAAGTGTTAAGTGTTAAGTGTTAAGTGAGATCCCGAAACAAGTTCGGGATGACAAAAAAATAGGGATAAGGGTTAAGGGATATTTAAATCCAGAGGATTTTGGGTTTGGGGGTGGATTTGGGGTGACGGTGGGTGAAGAGGGCGTAGCGGATGGCGTCGAGGCAATGGTCATTAAACTTTACGGGGTCATCGAGGATGTTTCCGTTTTTATCCTGCGAATATGAGTAAGTGAGAACTTCTTTGTTTATGTTATTATTTGTGTCTTTGCTGTAAATTTTAAGGGACTTGATGTAATCTATTCCGTCTTTAACGGACTTTTCTGAGGGGTAAGCGTTAATTTTAGCGTTCTTTAGTTCCTGAATTCTGCCCGGCTCCGCGGAATCACAGTAAACCTTTTTACCGGGTTTGTAACCTGCTTTGTAAATTTCGGTTATTAAATCAGAGGTAGTGAGCTTTGACTGGTATATCAGTTCGGTGAGGTAAAATTGATTGTCGTAAATGCCGATGTGAATGAGAGCTGAGGGGTTATTGAATCCAAAATCCAGTCCGTAGATTTCGTCTTCGAAATGTTTGGGATATTCCTTCAGGATTTCGAAAGGATTGTAAATGACGGAGCGCTTAATCCCCCACTCCCCTTTTGCGTAAATTTTGTAATATTCCGGGTCCTGGTCTTTTAAGCCTTCGAGTACGGTGTAATATTCATCGTCTATGAATTTATTGTCTTTGTAAGTGGTTTTGAGCGTAATGCTGTTTTTGAGCTGAACGGTATTGAGCCAGTGAAGAGCGTCAACGGGATTGAAGGTTAAAAGGATTTGTTTGTAATGAGGAGTTTTGCCGCGTAGGCGCAAATCAATCTGCCGGAAATCCTGAAGGTTAAGCTCGGTAGCTTCCTCAATCCAGATGGAAGTGATGCCGTGGATGGATTTGATTTTCTCGCGATCGTCCATACCGGCAGAGATGAAAGTATTGCCGTTTAATTTGCAGGTAATGCTTAAATCGGACTCACGTATATAGAAAAACTCACCGAGATTACCGTTTTCAATCAGACTTTTCAGCAGGCTGAACTGGCTGCCGCGGATTGTACGGGCGACCTTGCGAATTAAAAGGAACTTATGACCGGTTTCTTTTAGCGATCGGAGTAATAATTTTTGTCCGGCAAAAACACTTTTACCAGATCCTGCACCGCCGAATAGGATAACATACCTATTCTCTTTGCGAATAAGCGGAACATATACGTCATTAAAACCGGATAAAGTAAAATTGAATGTAAATAACTGGGCAATGCTTTCCATACTGACCTAAAAAATATTATAGTTATTAACGATAAGCCGGAGAAAGTTATATAGAAGACGAATATTTCCTTTTGATTTAATTTCATAATACTTTAAATAATCGGGGTTATTAAAATCGTAATTTATATTGTTAAAGAATATTATTTCATACTCACGAATCTGAGACTTATAGTAGCTGTCAATTTCAGGTTTTTCGACTTCCGTTAAGGGAATTAAACTAAGATTTGAAGGACGGTTATTACAACGATCTTTATCTTTATGTTTAATTAAGAACCTGTCAGGATTTACCTTAAAATAAGCAGAGGCAATAAGCTTGTGACAATGAACGCCGAAACGCACACTATCCCTGTAAAGAAAAACTAATAAGAACTTAGAAAAAGGATACCGAAATTCGGTTAGTTGTTTGCAATGGTCAGAAAATTCGGAATAAACTCTTCCGTCATTTCCAGCATAATATCCCGGGAAGTTTGGAATCTTTTCGTACTTTAATAATAATCTCTTCGTTAACTTATTAATAACCTTCATTCTCGTAAATGTAAATATTTTTTACTTTCATTTTAATAAAATAAATACAAGCGACCAGATAACTGAAACGATACCGGTTGTTATTATTGCTGTCGGCAAATAATTAGTTTTGTTTCCGGCTGTATGACCGAGAGAGTCTAAAAGGCGCATACACTCGCGGTTTTCACGGTATAATGATTCGAAATCATTGTAAAGTTTTTCGGAAATCTTCAACTGAACGGCATAACTTTCCTTATAAAAGATTCCTTTGTTTACGGCATCACCGATTATATGAATTGTGTCGCTGCGTGACATTTTATTTGGAGTTACCGCCCGTAATTCCGTATGGTTCGATGTTTGCGACATTGATACGGTGTCATTTGACATCCTGAGCGTGTCCGGCGGAGTCAACCGGGGAGAAAGCAGATGAGGTGTCTGAGAGCAGAGAGAGTGAGCGATTAAAAATATAATCGAGAGCGAGACTATCAGGTAAAGAATGAAAATAATCAGTATGTTTTTCATAATTATTTTTGATTAAAGTTTTTTGATTTTCGTAAACTCTTAAAGTTTCGTGATGAGAGTAATAAAACTTTTCCAGCGTATCGCGGATGATAAGGAAATCACGTGTGGATGATTTTTTGAGATTGTAACCGACTACGAGACCGACGATCATGATGATAATTACAGATAATATTATTTGTTTATAGTTTAAATTTACCATTTTATAAGTGATTAAGTGTTAAGTGAAAAAGTGTTAAGTGTTAAGTGTTAAGTGTTAAGTGAAAAAGTGTTAAGTGTTAAGTGAAAAAGTGTTAAGTGTTAAGTGTTAAGTGTTAAGTGAAAGAACAAAGAACAAGAACGTTTTTTTTAATAAGAGCAAGAGCTAAGAACGTTTTTGAGAATAAGAGCAAGAGCTAAGAGCAAGAACAGTGTTAAGTGTTCATTTTTATTAGCCATAGATACTCCTTAGTACTGCGATTGTTTTGGGACCGGGGTCGCCATCAGGAACGAGGTTATTCTCCTTTTGGAATGACGCGACCTGAGCAGATACGAAATTTCTTAGATTCTGCTGAAGCGAGACCGGTATTAGCTGGAAATGGCAGGTTTCCCAGGTTAAATGAGTAAGAGACTGATTATTGCCAAGCTCCTGCAGGAGAGGATAATTTAGTTTTTTCCATGAGACGAATTCGCCTTTATCGAGCTGACCGTCGCTGTCTTTATCCTCGAGATGGACGAGGTCGGCGGCGATGCCGAAGAAGTGCATGCCGTACCTGCGGATTTGCGAGCTTCCGCGATTGAAATAAATACGCTGGAGTTCATTGGAACGGAATGCTTCGTAAATAAATACGGTGTGGTCGTAATCGTATTTATTGTACTCGGCTATTACATTCTTAATTTTTTGGAGAAAAGGATTGTATAACAACTCAGGGTTATTGCATACAGCAGGGCTTAAATAATTATCCGACAGGCATATCTTTGAAAAGAAATGCGCGATGAAATCATCCGGGTCGAGATAATCGAAAACGGGATTTTGGTAAGCGGGATTTAACATAATCATGATTCAATGTTTTTAGTTTCTGAAAAAGACTGGATTGCTTTGCCGCCGAAACCGACTCCGACGAGAACTGACACAAGAGTAACGAGAGAGCTGACGAAGGTGTTATCGGGCTTGAATAAGACGAGATAGATAACGATGCCGCAGAGAATTAATGCTGTGAGAATAACAATGAATGTGAGGAGGCGCATCATTGATTCCGGGGTACCGCGTTTGAAGAATTCTTTGAACATGGTGTTTAAGTAATTAATTTTAAAATTATATCTTTGATTGAGATGCCGAGGAGCGCAAGGGAAAATACGGCGATAAAGAAAAAGACAATTTTGTAAATATGATATTTCTTGCACAGGATATGAAACTTATTGAAATCGCGGAGAATGACCGAGCACTCCCAGAGTTCGCCGAGGAGCTCCTGCAGTGGCAGAGTTTTCTTTGAGCCGTTATTGACAGTAATTGTCTGAAGCTTCTGCAGTTCGGATGATATTTTCCTGACTTCACCGACCAGCTCAGCATGATAAGGACACGGATTTTCCATAGTTTTTTCTTTAAAAATAAAATGAAAATAAAACAAATGCTGATATATTGCGAAAATAATTACAAGCATTTTTTAAACGATTATTCTTACCGACGATTGTTTTATTTGCCGGTTTAGGAGAATTCTTTTTCCGTTTTTTGAATTTCTTTTTCAAAGCGCGGTCATTCATCTTATTTATCAGTTCATAGATATCAGGCATTGGACACTCGGGTTTTGATTTCAGTGATATTTGTATCGCCGGACTGTTCGGCATCCTGCGGACTTTTGAGAGAGCCGCGGGGCGGATTGCCGGAGGACGGAATGCGATGCCTGTTTCCTGACCCGAGACTATTTGAGCGGGCGGGCGGACTGAACGACCCGTCAGTGAGCGGACCGAATAAACTCAGCTGAGACTCCGAGACATCGGACTCAAATTTTTTGACATTACATGCGAAACATAAAACATCCTCGTGATTACGGCGGAAGCTGAAGGAGACGGAATATTCTTCAGAGGTTTTCATTTTTATTTTCTTTCCGAAAATAAGTTTGAGAAAGTCGTGAGCGGCAACGAACTCCTGAGAGTTTGCATCTACGCTGATTGTCTTGCATTTTGCTTCCTCGTGTTTGCTGTGTGTTAAATTTTGTAAGACTGACATAGTTTTATAGTTTTAGTTAAAAAGGGATTCCTGGTTGTTTTGAATTAAGCCGTATTTCTGTTTGAATGTATAAATTGTTTTGAATAATGATGTTGCACGGGATTCAAGATTATGAAGTGTGCTTTTAAATTCTTCATAATTTCTTGCCAGGAAATATCCATGCTGGCACATGGCTATGGGAATACCATCGCGTCTGGCTTCCTTTACAGCTTCGCGAACAACTTCACCGGAAGTATTAAACTCAAGCTCAAGTAATTTCGATAGAACAGGATTTTCAATACGGTGATGCAACTTTATGTGAACGATAATCCTGGAATGTAAATCTTTATGCACTAAGTGTTTAAGTGTTAAGTGTTAAGTGTTAAGTGATTAAGTGTTAAGTGTTAAGTGTTAAGTGTTAAGTGTTAAGTGTTAAGTGTTAAGTGTTAAGTGTTAAGTGATTAAGTGTTAAGTGTTAAGTGTTAAGTGTTAAGTGTTAAGAACAATTAAAGAGCAAGAGCTTTTGAGAATAAGAGCAAGAGCAAAGAACAGTGTTTAGTGTTTAAAAAATGCTTTCAGAAAATTAATTGTATTTAAAGGGAAAGAGCAAGAGCTAATCATCCATTTGCAATAATCTTTTTGAGATGACAGCAGTTCGCCTTTGTGTTTACCGAAATTAAAAACAGGTTGTTTATTTTCTTCGTATGCGATTAATCCGGCAAGGTCGGCAAAATTAGAATCAGACAGGAAATTAATATCTTCACACTCTTTATGGACTTTTGACATGGCATCGAATAAATCGGCTGTAGCGGTGGCATCAGCCAGGGCATCGTGACTGAGAAATTTATATCCAGGGATATATTTTTCGACTGATGCAGTAAGCGTACGGGGATTGAGCTTATGCACGACAGACATGACATCGATAATGCCTATGTATGCAGGGAATGGCATATCTACGCGGCTGAATTCACGCTCGAGGATGGGAATGTCAAAGCCGCGAATATTGAAACCAGAGAGATAGACATCGGATAAAAAAGAACGAATGCTAAAAGCAAGATTCGCAAAGCCGGGTTCATTCATAACCATTTGATTTGTGATTCCATGAACTTCAGTAGCTTTTGGGTCAATCAGTATTCCGGGATTTATGAGAAGATTCATTGTTGCTGTAGGGATGTGGTTTCCCGAACCGTAAAGCGCGGCACCGAACTGGACGATACGAGCATCCGGAATTGATAAGCCGGTTGTTTCAATATCGAAAAATACGATTGGTTTATTGAGATTTATCATTTTTTAATATTTTTTGTTTTTAAAATTTGCAGATGATTTTTTAATTTGCTTGATCCAGGCCTGGGAACAAAAAAGCCAGTCAACAGGTTTGCCGTCATTCATCCAATTCTTCGCCTTGTTATGCTCATAAAACTTAACTGCTTCATATTCATCAAAGCCTTCTTTTTCAAACAACTTTTTAACCTCGCTAAGGGTAGGTTTTCCATTCAACTTCAACTTCTTATTAAATTCAACTTCTTTTTCAACTTCAACTTCAACTTCAACTTTTCGAAGGGTTGGGTAAGGGTTCGAAAGGGTTGTTTTTTCTTTATCAGATAAAATCAAGGGTTCGGAAGGATTAGGGAAGGGTTTCGAAGGATTAGGTAAGGGTTCGGAAGGGTTGGGTAAGGGTTGGGTAAGGGTTAGGGAAGGGTTAGGTAAGGGTTGGGTAAGGGTTTGGGAAGGGTTGGGTAAGGGTTCGGAATGGTTAGGTAAGGGTTGGGTAATGGTTCCGAACACTTTCAAAGAATTTACAAGATTTTTTACGGCATCGGGTAAAGATTCATAATAGTTTTGAGCACAGGTAACCATATTCGGGTTAAAAGTCTGATTCTTTATGAAATTTACGAGGATGATATAGCCATCGGAAAAAATGATTTTATCATCCTGCTCAAATTTTTTCAGAATATCAGAAACATCCTGAGGATCCAGTCCGGTATCAAAACAAATCCGATGCTGAGTAATCTCATAAACACCAATAATACTGCATAGCGTATTGGTAAGCAAATAAAGAAACAGAAATTTTTCTTTCTGATTTAAACAAATAACATAAGTATCGTCCCAAAAATGGACATTGATACTGCGGAGTTTAGGTTTGTTTTTTATCATCGGCAAAATCATTTATGCAGTGGCGAACGATTTCGGAAACAGAATTATCGGTTTTGGCTGCGAGCTTTGATAAAAAGGCATAAACACGTTTTGAGCATCTGAAATGCACGGCACAGGGCAATTTCTCCCGTTTAGGAATTATTTTCTTTGGCATTGGTATTATGATTTGATTTTAAAAATTCACTAATAAAAGTATCTATTTGTTTTTCGAGATTTATTGAATTGAATAAAGCGGTTTTATTCCGGGTACGGAAATATTCTTTTTGGGCGGTACGCATTTGCGAGACAACTTCGAGAAAGCCGCGGAGAATTAATTCTGTAGATCCAATCTGAACGGAGCAGATTTTTGAAACGGCGTTGGCGGAGTTTTGTACGACTAATTCATTATGCACGGGAGGCGATTGAGAAACGACTCCGTCGGAGTTTTGTAAGATTAACTCATTATTCGCGGGGGGCGATTGAGAAACGAATCCGTCGGAGTTTTGTAAGATTAATTCAGCAGATTTATTATCCATCGTCAGTAAAATTGTATTTAAAAATAGTCAGTTTTTAAAAAACCCGGCCGGCAAGGTGGAAGAACCGACCGGGAGCAAAGGGGACTAAACGTCCTCTAATATTTATATACCCTAAATTGCTTGTTTCTGAGGCAGGGCGGAACCCTCAGCTTTTTTCTTTTTGAACGCGGCAACTTTATCCGCGAATTCCTGTTTGTATTTTTCCTGATCGACCGGCAGAAGCGATTCAAAATAAGCGACCAGCTGAGCCGGTGTAAAAAGTGAATCAAATTTCTTTCTATCGAACGGCAACGTACCAGGCGCTTTTTTGGGCTCGACAGAATTCTGCTTCGGGACGTTTTGCTTCGTGACGGGCGCGTTCTGTTTTGGCTCGACGGGTTTCGTATTTTCTTTTTTGAAACCTTTGGTATTGTTGACACTCGATTCATTAGCATCCGTGTTTTCATCGGCGACAGTTCCGGTTATCAGTGAGATTTGGTAACGTTTTTTGTAGCTAAGCTCAGCACCGAAATCCTGATTACTCAGTTGAACGCTGATAATTTTACCATCTGCGGTAACTTTGTTAATGTGAGTATAAACTTCGATTACGGACCGCAACTGTTCGCCGGAGACATGATTTAAGAACGTGACCAGGTACGTTCTATCATTAACAATTTCCGTAACCTGAAAAAGACTCAAGCCGTGTTTACACAGGCACGGTCTGAGGGTTTCGATAATGTTGCTTAATGTTGCATACTGAAAAGAGTAGCAACCGCCGGTTTTCGTCTGGACTTTTACCGTGGCATCGAACTTAATCTGAACGTACTCTTTCTGAAAATTAGCAAGAGCGTTGAAAATCCTGCTGTTTTGGTTTGTTTCGTCTGACATTTAGTTTTTTCCTTTACTTTATTAATTGACAATTACATAAAATTTACTTAAACTGTAATAACTTTGTACTACTAATATACTTGTTTTGTAAGGTTATGTCAAGACATTAGTACAATAATAAGAAAAATAAACGGGAGAATTAATATATGGTTGCAAAATCCAATAAGGAATACCTCAAAACCTACGACAGGGAAAAGAACAAGGGGCTTAACGAGATAAGCAAGAATATAATGAAAATTATAAAAAGCCGGGGAATAACCACTTATCAGATAGAAAAGGACACCGGTGTTTACGCTTCGACGCTCGAAAACGCATTTCAATTAAAAGGCAGCTGGAAGAACGCGATTGTTTTGATGAAAGTTGCTGATTATCTGAAAGTTGATATAAACGAATTATTGCCGGGCAGCAGGGTACAGCATCCTGAATCCTTAAGGGAACGAATAAAAGAGCTTGAAAAGAAAAACGAGGAATTGAGAAAGACGATAGAAGATAAAGATGAAGCGATAAAAATAATAAAAAGAGCATTGAGGTAAACGAAAATGTATATAAAAACACAGTAAAAAAAAACGGTGTGATAAACACTCATAGAAATATACAAGTTACAAAGGGACAATTCAGGAATCATCAGCCTTCTAAGCTGAGGGTCAATGGTTCGAGTCCATTCAGGCGTACGAAAACATTTTAACAGGTTAAAAAACACATTATATACCTGCCTAATTCATTGACTTTGCTCAATAATACATATATTTTGGAGTTTGTATTTTTTACAGGAATTTAAGGAATTATAATACGGAGATAAAACTTGAAGAAGAATCTATTCAGAATCATACTGACAGTGTTATTTATAATCGCGGCGGTTATGTATATCTACCCGACGTACAACGATTATCAGATTAACAAACAGCTCGCAGGTTTAAAAGGACCTGACAGTCTTGATTTTGTCACCAAAAATGCCGAAAAAATAAGGAAGGCACGGGACGGGAGAATAAAACTCGGTCTTGACCTTAAAGGCGGTATGTACGTTGTGCTTGATGTTGACGTGATAAAGCTGTTGCAGGATGTTTCAAAAAAGAAAGACGACCCGACGCTTACACAGATACTAAACGATCTTAAAGTAGTTGCCGAAACGACAGATCAGCCCATACTCGACCTCCTGAAAGCAAAATTACGGGAAAGAGGATTAACGCTGAAATCATATTACGGCGAAGTAAGGGATGATGAAGCGGCAGTGGAAAAGAAATTATCAACTGAAATTGATAATTCAATTGAAAGAGCGGTTGAAATTGTCAGGAACAGAGTTGACCAGTACGGCGTTGCCGAGCCGCAGATTCAAAAAATCGGCGGTAAGAGGATTATTGTAGAACTTCCGGGAGTCAGCAATCCCGAAGAAGTGCGTAAACTTTTACAGGGTACTGCAATGCTTACTTTCCATATTTTGAAAGACCCGGAAGGTGCCGTAAAAATTATGCAGGCAATTAACAGTGTGCTCGTCGGGAAAGAGGTTACCGATTCCGCGAAAAAACAAGCCGATTTAAAACCTGATTCCTTAAAGAAAAACGAGTCATTAGTTTCGAAGGATACAACGGCTATAAAAGAATCAGCGGGTAAGAACGAGACTAAGAAAGATACTACTAAGACAGGTAAAAAAGACGCCGTGAAGAAAGACGCCGTTAAAAAAGACACTTCTAAGACAAAGAAAGAAACCGGTAAAAAAGATACAGCAAAGAAAAACGATACATCGAAGATAACCGGAGATACCGGCACATCTATTGAAGATTCTACAAAAAATCTTTCGGAAGAAGAATTTAAAATAAAATTTCCGTTCTTTTATCTTGTAAGGCTTAATGAGCAGAGCGGCACAGCAGACGGATATGTCAGGGAACAGGATAAAGAAATTGTTGATAATATACTGAAGAGAGAAGATGTTAAAGCTGTTATTCCGTCAGACGTAATGTTCGCATGGTCACAAAGAACATTCGAGGCAGGGAACGAAAAGATTTATTCACTTTATTGCCTTAAGAAAGACGCCGAACTTACGGGTAAAGTTATCGAAGACGCAAATTCTAATATTGACCCTACAAGCAATACTCCTATTGTAACTATGTCAATGAGCAGTGAAGGCTCTGCTGACTGGGCGAGGATTACGGGAGCCAACATTAATAAACGATGCGCTATAGTTCTTGACGGCGTTGTTTATTCGGCGCCGGTTATACGGACAAAAATTACGGGCGGAAATTCACAGATTGAAGGAATGGGCTCGGTTCAGGAGGCAAAACTTCTTGAAATAGTACTTAAAGCAGGCGCACTTCCTGCTCCGCTGAAGATAGCTGAAGAGAGATCAATTGGTCCGTCACTCGGAGAAGATTCCATACGAAAAGGATTAACATCTTCAGGCATGGCTCTGTTACTTGTTGCATTGTTTATGATTGTATATTATAAATTCGGCGGGACGGTTGCGGATATCGCTCTTATTATTAACGTTTTATTTGTTGTCGGCATAATGGCTTCT
>Ga0247842_10008447_pt1 | contig 10780 bp, 10 predicted proteins | sample LaCruzMarch2015__3_FD_192411 | JGI IMG/M metagenome (GOLD analysis project Ga0247842, IMG submission 192411) | Freshwater microbial communities from meromictic Lake La Cruz, Castile-La Mancha, Spain - LaCruzMarch2015_19m | ecosystem: Environmental > Aquatic > Freshwater > Lake | place: Spain...
GAGCTGAAGTCTGCTGAATACCTCTGCGGTGCTCTTGTTCATGTCTTCGATAACAAAAATCGCCTTCTTCTGACCTTTTTCGTTACTTTCATTACTCTTAACTAAACCCAGTCTCATTTGATCCAGATGCTGGGCGAGTTTTTTTATGGATAGAGACGAATCTCCATTTACATACAGTGAAACTGCGGCGGCGCACCCGCGCAGCAAGCTGCGGGGCATCCGAGGCGCCGCCGCATGAAGATGAAGACATGTGGCTGATCTAATCCTAAGCTGGATACGCATGCCCTTTATCCCCGCTGCAGAGCAGCGGGGTATTCGAATCAAATAATTAGTTATAGGTCCATTTTTGTGTAAAATTTTGATAAAAATCTATCAAAACTATAATTAATTTTTGGTTAGACCCTACAAAAAAGCAGGATGCAGAGACTTAAGTGGGTCAACATCTTATAAACTCCGGTAAGAGTGAAGTCTAAGAAAGGATCTAACGTAGCTGTGGTTGCACTCGCTAGAAAAATCCTATGCATACTCCATCATCTATTGATTGAGAGATGGATTTGGAGGAAATGATAACGTATATTGTCAGAGCTGGATATGAGGTCCGGAAAGGCTCAACAGAAGGTGGATAGAAGCCATCTCCTGTTTCCGTTTCAACAAGTAGATCAGTGTTTGCATCCGGCTCACAGGCATACTCTCTATTCGTCAAAATTTTGAGATCTGACTCAAACTTCGCACGATCCTTTTCTATCTTTGACCGCAGACGACGCTCTGCATTACCGCTTTCATAAATATGAATCCAGACTGGGAGGCCAAAGACCTGTCGCTTAAATGTCTGACCCCTGTATTCGGGTCTTTCTACAACTCCTCTGGATGACAAATGCAATCTGACCGGGAAAACGACGTAGCTGCCTTGTTCTTTCATTTCTCTAATTTTCCCGGTCGTTCCGTCGCTTTTGGCTGTCCGGAGGGCTGTCTTTTCGGCACTTTGCCTAGCCGCATCTTTCCGGCTCGGCAGAATAAGGCCTGTTCTCCTTCAGGCACCACTGCATCTGCTCCAGAATCGGTTTGATCCTGCCGTTCGTGTCCTTTAGCTTTTGCACCATGATCTCTGCCAGGCTTCCCTGCTCGATCCTCCTGGCCACGAGCGGCAGATACAGCTTCTCTTCAATGGTTGCGCTCTTCTCCGCCACAGCGAGCAGCTTCTCCAGCTCTGGGCGCATTGCCGCTACGCCGCGGCGCATAGCATCCTCCAGCATGGCCAGAAGACTGCTCTCATCCTCCTCCAGCGCCAGATCGGATCGAAGCAACGCCAGCAAAAAAGCCGAGAACGCCATGTCCGAATGCAGGCATTCCTGCTCATCGATGGCTTTGACCTCCAGGCACCTTCTCGTAAAGCGCACAATCACGCCTCTGGAATTGACCCACTCTTTGCAGAGAATATCTGCTTTGCATTTTTTCAGCTCGGAGTAGATCTGCCGGTTGATTTGCACATAATCGTGCACGCTCTCCAGCTTTTCCGGCAGTATTCCGTGGCAGATCGGAGGTATGGCTGCCTGGTTTTGCCGGTAATAAATCAGCCGGTTGTCCATGTAAGAGGTGAGCTTTCCTTCCACCAGGGGCGAGGAGGCAGATACGGCGACGAGATAGGGCATGAGCGAGCGTATCTTGTTGAACATAGCCACCAGCTCCTCCAGGTCGTCGTAGGGAATGTTGATCTGCAGAGCCTGAATGTTCAGCCAGCCGTGCTGCTTGATATTAAACAAACGGTCGTATACCTGATAATACTCCTGCTCATCATGATCCCAGTAGGCCGTCTCATCCAATTTGAGCAGCGGATGCATTCCCAGACCCATAAAGCCGTACTCATGATTGGTAGCCCGGTACAGCTCAGAAAGGCCCTGGTAAAGATTGCTCTCCAAAAAGCAAAGGCTCCCCGGCCTGGCCGGGATCAACTCGATGGCATGCTTTTGCAGCTCCTTGGAGACCAGTATCCCCCCGAAAGCCACCTCATGCTGCACCTGTCCGGCGATCCTCTGGATGATCTTGTCGGAGATGGCCAGAGGCCGGTGGTTTTTATCATTTATGGAGTACTCGTGCTCCGTTCCTATGGGCGATGCCGCGGCAAGCGCCTTATGCATTGTATTTTTCATGATTCAGTCGGAAAGCTGGATCTCCGCCACAAGATCCGTCTCCGGCTCCTCGATCTTCAAGATCTCCGCCATCTCTGCGGCGGGAAGGCTGTTTACCAGATGCATGATATTCTCCACAGAGGTCTCGAATAGTCCGTCGTAGGCTTTTCGATTGGCCTTTAGAAATCGGACCATGGGGCAGATGCTCTCTTTCTTGAGGAAGATCTGCAGGACGTTGTCCTTGAGATCAAAAGTAAATGGTCCGGCGACGCAGGTCTCGGGCTTGATGGAGTGAATGCTGCATTTTCCATTTTGAAAGAGCACGCAAAAGCCATCCTGCTTCAGGCGTAGCCTCTTGTATCCGGCAAACTCCACAGCGTCCTCTGCCACGCCGTTTTTCAGCAGTATGTCTATTCTCTCCCGGCTTAAGGGGGGTCTGGCCTCAAAGCAGCAGCCTCCATCCAGATGGCATTCGCGGCAGGCCTGGCTTATGGCTTCACACAGGTAATCTTCCATCAGAATAACCTCTATTTAATAATTTTAGTATCTAATCTAATGCTCCACCAAAAAAAAAGGATTTTTCTCTACCGCTCAGAGAAATCAATCTTGTAGGAGTAGACCTCGTTTTCAGCCAGGGCAGATGGATTGGACATGCGAGCGACTGCTCCCAGGCCGTATTCACCCTCAAAATCGTGCAGACGGGAGACCTTATCGGAAAGCTCATCGGCATAGCGGCAGGCGTCTCCCGTCATCAGATAGGAGATGATCTTTTGGAACATGTCCGGATAGTGGGCATCCTCGCCTCCATCCAGGGAGGGATTATCATTGACCTCAATGACGTAGAGCTTTCCATTGCTCTCTTTGATGTCCACGCCATACATTCCTTTGCCAATGGCATTGCCTGCCTCGCGTCCCAGCTCAATGACCTCAGGCGGAACCTGATCGGCAGGCACGCTCTCCACATCGCAGTAGACGATGTGGCCGTTCACGGAGGCCTGGATCTTGAAGGTCTCCGAGGGGATGATGTAGCGACAGGCATAGAGCAACTGCCCGTTGATGACACCCACTCTCCAGTCAAACCTGCTCTCGATGTACTCCTGCACCACAATCCAGTCGGATAGCTTGAAGAATCTCCTGGCGATCTTCAATAGCTCGTCTACGGATGAGACCTTCTCCACCCGGACTGAGAAGGACGTGGATGGCTCTTTTAGCACCAGGGGCATGCCCAGCTCCTCGAAGAGCTGTGCGGCCAGCGCCTCATCCAGCTCTTTCTTCTTTAGAAACTTGGTCCTGGGCATGGAGACATTCTTCTTCATGAGGTGCATGTACATGTTTATTTTATCGGCGCAGATCTGGATGGAACTGGGATCATCTATCACCGGTATGCCGTACATTTGCGCCATCCTGGCCGCCACGTAGGTGATGTTCATGGGATCGGTGTTGGCGCGAATGAAGAGCGCATCCAGTCTGGGTATTTTCTTGATGTCCACGGGAAAGATGAACTCGGCAGTGTGGCCCATGCTCTCAGCCACGTCCCGGCATTTTACCACGGCCGTGAGCTGTTCAGAGCTGCTTAACGTCTGCCGATTAACGAAGATGCCTAGTTTACTCAAAGCGTCTCACCCTCTTATCCAGAAGGTCCTGTAACATTTCCGTTTCATCCTTGGATAATTGCGAATATTTTACCGGAGCCAGGGAAGATAATCGGCAGCCCGACTCATCCTTGACCAGTACTACCTCCACTAACGGCAGCCTGAAGACCTCGTAGATCTTCTCCGCCAGCGACCTGGCCGGTTCACAGCAGTTTATGGTCTTGCCGAAGATGGATACGCATTTTGCCACGGTTGAGGTGTCGCTGATCTTCTGATAGCAGAAGGGATACCTGCCCCGGTTGGTGACATGCTTGATGACCTTCTTCGCTGCTTCCAGGTCGTTGATGAGAAAGTAGTCGGACGGTGTGGAGAAGTAGTTCAAGCCGTAGACTATGGCGGGGAGCGAGACGTACTGGTTGGATATTATCCAGTCGCAGACCGGGATACCTGCCAGCTTCGCCTTCTCCAGACAGATGGGAACGATATAGGCATCCAGCACATCGCTGCTGCTGGGCGTGGTTTTGATGCCTTCATTCTCGTTCTTGACGATAGTGTAGTACGGCTCGGTCTTGTAGAAGTAACTCTCATTTACAATATATTGGGAGTCATCTTCCTTCAAAGTGTACATGATGTCTTTCTTAGGAATTTGCTCTCTTCGTTTGTTCATTAAAGAATCACCGCACGACCTGCGTGTGATAAAATAGACCTGTTTGTCGTTTTTTCTGCGTAGGATACCCTACGGTATTTATTTAGACTACGGTGCCGGTCCAAATCGGATGCCATTTCATTCTCAGAAATTTGGATCTCCTCAGGGCCTACTACCTGGCTGGTAGTATTTATCATTGTCGACCTGGGCATCGATAACGCCTGGTATTTTCGCCATCTTCTGCTCTTCTGCAGCTCCTCTGCCTCCGTTTATATTCGCCATGATTCTCTACTAAAGAGGGATCTTTACGCGAAAAGCAGCATCATCTTTTCTGGGCTGGTTACGGGAAGACTGCAAACATGATCGGTGCAGACGTAGGCCGTGGTCTTTCCCTCCACCCGGGCCAAATTTTTTGTGAACGGCGCAATCACTCCGATCTCTTCTTTGCATACCAGGACGACGGATTTGTTGGGCAGATAGCGGGATCGTAAGGCTTGCAGCATCCGAGTTATGCCTGCATCCTGCAAACTTCCCAGCAGAGCGATCTCGGATGCCGGTCCGAGAGCATAGTCCAGGGAGCTAAGCAGCATGGAGTGGCCCAGGGGCTGCTCGCCTGCCGCGGCGAAGCTGCGCGCCAGATCCCAGGCCCACTCTTCCAGTTCCGTCCCTCCAGAGAGGTGCATGAGCCGGAGAAGGCAAAGCATAGCTATAGAATTTCCGGATGGAATCGCGCCATCATAAAACTCCTTTTTGCGCAGGGGCAGGGCCTTCGCATCATCTGCTGAAAAGAAAAAGCCGCCCTGATCCTTATCCCAGAAATGCTGCATCATGGTCTGGTTCAACTGCAAAGCTGCCTTCAGGTACTTGGCATCAAAGACCGTCTCGTAAAGATCGATCAATCCCCAGATCAAAAAGGCATAATCGTCCAGATTGGCAGAAATGCCAGCCTCGCCCCGGTAGCGATGCAGCAGCCGGCCCTCCCCGGTCTGCATCTCTTTCAGGATGAAATCGGCCGCTTTCGTCGCCGCTCTTGCATACTTATCATCCTTTGCCTCAGGCAAGGCCTGTGCGGCTTTGGCCAGGGCCGCGATCATGAGTCCATTCCAGTCGGTGAGAATCTTGTCGTCCTTTAAGGGATGAACTCTTTTCACCCTGGCAAGAAAGAGCTTTGCTCCTATCTTTTCCAGTTGATCATAGAGATCCTGCTCGCTGATCTTCAGGACGGATGCGGCGTCGCAAAGCGAAGACCTCAATCGCAGGATGTTTCCTCCTTTCTCGAAGTTTCCGCTCTCATGCACATCGAAGAGCCGGATGAAGAGCTTGAACTCCTCTTTATCCAGTGTCTCTTTCAGCTCCTCTGCCGTCCAGACATAGAACTTACCCTCCTCACCTTCGCTGTCTGCGTCTTCCGCCGAGAAAAAGCCACCCTGGGGGGAGGTCATATCACGCAGCACATAATCCAGGATTTCGCGTGCTGTTCTGGCGTACTCCTCCTTTCCTGTGGCCTGGTGGCCTTCGGTGTAGGCTATGGCCATCAGCGCCTGATCGTAGAGCATCTTCTCAAAATGGGGAACAAGCCACTCTGCATCCGTGGAGTATCTATGAAATCCGTTTCCCACGTGATCGTAGATCCCGCCCAGGCGCATGGCCTGCAGTGTGGTCTCGACCATTTGCAGAGCATGTTTGTCCCCGGTCCGGTGCCAATGGCGCAGAAGGAAGAAGAGATTGTGAGGTGCGGGAAACTTGGGGGCCGTGCCGAAGCCCCCGTTTTGGGGATCGTAAAGGGAGGCCAGGGCCGCGTAGCCCCTTTCCAGGAATGCGCCGTCCAAATTCGCGGCCTGGTCTGAAGGCTGGCTCTGTGCCTGCTTGAGATAATCCAAAATCCTGTCAGCAGAGCCCAGAAGCTCATCTCTTTTTTTATCCCAGATTTCTTTGATCCGGGGGATGATCTCCATCATTCCCGCCTGGCCAGCGCGCCCGGTCCTGGGGATGTAGGTGGCGGCGAAGAAGGGCTTTTTCTCCGGCGTCATGATAATAGTTAGAGGCCAGCCACCTCTACCGGTCATGGCCTGGGCCGCGCTCATGTACATCTGGTCTATGTCCGGCCTCTCCTCCCTGTCCACCTTTATGCAGATGAAGGCCTGGTTCATGAGGGCGGCCACGCCCGCGTCCTCAAAGGACTCGTGGGCCATGACATGGCACCAGTGGCAGGTGGAATAGCCCACGGAGAGGAAGATGGGTTTGTCCTCCTTTAGGGCTGTGGCAAAGGCCTCCTCGCCCCAGGGGTACCAGTGCACGGGGTTGAAGGCGTGCTGGAGGAGGTAGGGGCTCTTCTCGGAGAGGAGACGGTTAGATATGGGAGTAGATGCCGACTCATTCTTGTCGGGAAGGATATCTTTTATCATAATGCTGCCTACTAACTAATCAGAATTTCTAGTTCATAAATCCATTCGAAATATCATCTTAAAATATTAAAAAAATTAAAAAATTAAAATAGGCGTATGTCGTTGGGAGAGACAATGGGTGTTGCCACTGCTCCTGGCGCTATATCGAAGTACACTACATCTCCATCATCGTAGATCGGGGTTCCTATCACATCAGTATTGCCATTTGCATTGAAGAAAGCCAGTTGAGCGACGGGCAATCGGGCTGAAGCAACGAACGGGCCGCCTTGTGCTTGAATAAGGAATGGTATTGGTATTAGTTTGAATAGTGTCAAAGGTCTTGCTGCATCAGGATCGTTGAGAGATACTATCGAGCCCGCCGGGAAACCAGCATTTGCAGTTATTCTGATATCATTCGTACCCACTCCATTTATTGCAGGCCCCGGTGATTGTACCTTCAGATACACAGGGTCTCCTAAGTCATATCCTGCGCCTGCTGTTGCATCTAAATAATAAAAGCTTACGGTAGTGCTAGCCGAGGAGGGCAATGCTGGTGGTTGTAAAATAAGCGGTTTACTCATGTCTGAGTCAATTGCCTTCACATAAGATCCTGCGGGATAGATCCCCCATCCAGTTAAGCGAATATTATTTGCTTGTACAAAGCTTTGGAAAGGAGCATTACTGCTGCCGAATTGAAGATAGGCGACATCCTGCGCATCGTATACGTTATTTGAATTGAGATCCCAATAGGAAACATATGCATTAAACTGGCTTTGAGGCAATGGTATGGGGGGGACTAAAGGAGCAAACGTAGACAGCGGAAGCCCCACATCCGGATCGCCTGCCTGCACCTTCGTTCCATATGTTCCTTGCGCTGCCGCCTGGCCGGATGCGAGTATCGCCAGGCATAGCAGAATGCATATCGATATTCTATATTTCACGGTAACACCTCTTTTGCAACTAATATGCTCAGTAACCTTAAAAACTTATGCATCCATGATATACTAATTAATTTATATTGTAATAATCTTTTTAAAAAAACATAAAAATAATTCGAGCTAAACTCGTTATTAACCGGATTTTTGACTTCTGGGCAGAATTAGCTTGACTATCTCACATTCAGTTACTATTACTAATTAATTATATTTACTATAACGCCCCCGTAATATAAAAAATGGGTATGATTCTGAAATTGAATCCCGAATTCTTGCAAGCAAAATTGCGAATCGTTCGTCGCATCTTGAAGAGATTGAGACGAGATGAAGACACTAACAATATCAAATATCAACTCTCGAATGCTCCGCTCGATTCTCGTTTTGGTGGCATCATCATATAACTCTCTCTCTTCTTGCCATGCTTGCAATCTCATCCATATCTATGAATTTTTTGACGGTTCAGGATATCAAGCTGATTCTTGAGATGATACTTCCAGGAAAATCTGACCTCCCCATGATTCAGGCATATCCAAATGATTTTCGTTATCAGTAATCGAAATCTATAAATAGTATTATATAGCTAAATATGCACATGAAGTCATTTAATATGCCCTCCGGGCTTATTAGGCCTGTTTTATGAAGGAATGCAAGATGCCCGAAATTATCCCCTCGCCCGATACCAACTATCTCATGGACCTGCTAAAAAAAATCATCAGTTTTAAGACCGTCGCCCCTCCGGGCAGCAATTATCAGGAGATCGTGGACTGGCTCGTCCCCATCTTTCGGGAGATGGGCTTTGCTACGCAAAAGATGGTCATGCCCGAGGATGTCTTCGCGGCAAAATGCAGTGACCAGCGGCTGGTGGGCGATCGCATCAATTTGCGCGCCGACCTCTCTGTGGGAGCGGAAAAAACGCTGGTGATCTATGCTCATCTGGATGTGGTGCCGGCAGAAGGAAACTGGGAAACTGATCCCTTCCAGGCGGTGGCGAAGAATGGAAGGGTCTATGGTCGAGGCGTCTCCGACTGCAAGGGATCGATCGCGGCCTTAATTGCCGCTTTAAAGGTGCTCCTGGAGAGCGGCAAGCCGAAGTACAATCTCTCGGTTCTTTTAACCACAGATGAGGAGGTGGGCGGCTACTCCGGCCTGTGCTATCTTACGGATTTAGGGCAAGTAAAGGGAGACCTGATGCTCTGCATGGACGGCTTTTCCGATGATGTGGTGATAGGCAGTAACGGCATCATAACCTGGGATGTGGTGGTTCATGGCAGATCCGTGCACAGCGGCTCCAGTTTCCTGGGGATAAATGCCGTGGAGAGATCGATACCCGTCATGGATGCGCTCATGGATCTCAAGAAGGTAGTGCAGGCCAGACGATCTCTTCTGCCCGCCAGCACCGCCCTGGAAGCCGTTGGAAAGAAGAACCTCATGCCCATACTTAACATTACTATGATCAACGGGGGCATCAAGGAGAACATTGTGCCGGACAGGTGCACTCTACGCGGCGACCGGCGGGTAATACCGGAAGAGAGCATGGACGAGGCCATGGCGGAGATAGAGAGGACCCTAAAACCGCTGGATGTCGAATTCGATCTCAAGTTTTATCCCGGCTATCCGCCCATGAGCGTGAATCCGGATCACGCATGGGTGACTGAGGTGAGGGAAGCGGTGCAAAGAGGCATGGGCTTCTTCCCCCGTCTCTCCGGAGCCCAGGGAAGTTTGGATCAGGCCTATGCCACAGAGAAGACGAATATCCCCACCTGCGTTTTTGGAGTGGGCCGGCAACTGGAGAGCAATATCCACGGCCTGAATGAGAACGTGCGCGTGGCTGATTTGAATGGATTCGCGAGATTTTTGATTGAACTCCTCAAATGAAAGTAATATCAGTAGTAGGAACCAAGAAGACGGGCAAGACCACTCTGGTTGCCGCCCTGGTGGCGTCGCTGGCCAAGCACGGCAAGGTGGGCACCATCAAGAACATGGCCGGCCATCCCGTGGACCGGGGCGACACCAAGCGCCACTTCGATGCCGGAGCGGACGTGGTCATTGGCCTCGGAGAAGCACGGCTCAAGGTGACACGGGAGCGAGGAGACCTTGATTGCGCTCTGGCTGAACTGGGGGCGGAGGGGGTGAACTTCTGCGTGGTGGAGGGCTTCAAACACAGCACACTGCCCAAGATCGTCATGGCCGATATCGAGGTGACGAATGTTGTGCGAAGAGTGAGGCTCGCGGAGGTAAATGAGGCGCTGGTGGAGGAGCTGGTGGAGACTGTGAGGGGGATGGAGGACTACTGCGTCTTGAGAGGAGAAGCCCCTGGACAGAAAACTTAAACATGAGAAGCTCCATCCAACATTTCGTAGGAGATGAATTCAAATGGCTGATTGCGAACTATGTACCCGTGCACGACCGTTGCTCTTTCCCATAAAGGCCCCTGTTCACAACCTCACTTACCCCGAAGGCGCATACAAGGGCGTATGCGACATTTGTCTTGATCATCTGGAGAAGGGCTGGCAGGAGCGCTTTGGGCCGAAGCCTGAGGATAAGAAATAAAAATTTCATGCACAATCGCGCATGGCTTGCGCCGTAGCTTGGGCTCTTGCGCAGGATGAGAGATCATGAGGATGCAAAAGGAAGAGAAGATAGTAGTAGTATTGCTCCTTATGGCCCTGGGATCTCTGGCTGTGGCATTCTGGGCCTTCAGTCCCGAAGAAGGTGAGCTGGATAGTTCTTATGATTCTTCATCCCAAAAGGACGCCGGCGTCTCCGTGGAAGGACTGGTTTTGGAGATAAATCCCACCAAGAGCGGCGGCAACCTGGTTCTTCGATTGGACTCAACGCCTCTGTCGATCTTTGTCTCCGGCAGCACCGGAGCCGGAGAGGTCCAGAAGAACGTCCATGCCGGCGATCGCGTCAGGATCAAGGGGACGGTCGATGTGTTTCAGGGAAAGGAGGAGATCAAAGTAGAACGGGCTATGGATGTGCAACTCGTGAATTAGGTTAGAAGCGTCGCTATTTTGCATTACAGGCGTGGGGTGTAGGGGTAGAGAACGCCCCGGTCTTTAGGCCGGGGATGAATCGTACCCCACCCGTTAAGCCA
>Ga0247842_10008452_pt1 | contig 10775 bp, 7 predicted proteins | sample LaCruzMarch2015__3_FD_192411 | JGI IMG/M metagenome (GOLD analysis project Ga0247842, IMG submission 192411) | Freshwater microbial communities from meromictic Lake La Cruz, Castile-La Mancha, Spain - LaCruzMarch2015_19m | ecosystem: Environmental > Aquatic > Freshwater > Lake | place: Spain...
TTCCGCGGAGACACTGATACAGCCCGTGCTGGGGCCCGCCGCTGCCCGCCTGGGCGAGGAGATCGAGGCCTTCGAGTTCGAGCAGGCACTCGCCACCCTGCGCCGGGTTGTTGCCTTGCCCGCATTCCGCGAAGAATAGGGCGATTACCGGAACATCCAGCGGACCATGCCTGACACCCGGACGCCGCAGCATCGACAGCTCAGGCTCGCCTGGTTGAGCCTCATGGTCGGTCTGCTGCTGACCGCACTGGCGACGCTCTACACCAAGACCGACGTCGCGGCGCTGAACCGCCGCGAGCTCACACTGATCGGCGAGGAGATCGCGGCCAAGATTCAGGCCAGGCTCCACACCCATGCCCAGATTCTGCGCAGCGGGGCAGCCTTCTTCGCCGGATCGACGGAGGTCACCCGGGAGGCGTGGCGACAGTTCATCGAACGCAGCAAGATCTATCTGAATCTCCCCGGCATTCAGGGTATCGGCTTCGCACTGCTGATCCCGGCCGACCAACTCGCCGGGCATCTGGCGCAACTGCGTGCGCAGGGATTCCCGGACTATCGGGTCTGGCCGCAGGGCGAGCGCAGCCTGTATTCATCCATCGTCCTCCTGGAGCCGTTCTCCGACCGGAATCTGCGCGCCTTCGGCTATGACATGCTCACGGAGCCGGTGCGGCGCGCGGCGATGGAGCAGGCCCGGGACCAGGACGTCGCGGCGCTCTCCGGCAAGGTACTGCTGGTGCAGGAGACCGATCAGGACGTCCAGGCCGGTACCCTGATGTATGTTCCGGTCTATCGACCCGAGCAGCCGACGCTGACCGTCGATGAACGCCGTGCCGCACTGCTCGGCTGGGTCTACAGTCCTTATCGCATGAACGACTTGATGCACGGTGTGCTTGGCGGTTGGGACCTGCAAGAGACCAAGCGCATTCGCCTGCAGATCCATGACGGCGACCTGATCTCCCCCGCGACCCTGCTATACGACAGCCAGCCGACCAAACCGGGGGGCGCGGCGGCCCGCGCGACGGAGTCCGTGCGCGTCCCGATCGACTTCAACGGCCATGTCTGGACGCTGGACTTCTCGCACGCGCAACCACTCATGCCCACACTCGCCGACGCGCGAGTCTTGCTGATCGCAACCAGCGGTACGGCCATCAGCCTGCTGCTGACCGCGCTGGTCCTGGCGCTCACCAGCAGCCGTTCGCAGGCCGTGCGGCTGGCGTCGGAACTGCTGGCGCGGGAGCGGCTGGAGCAGGCCCTGCGGACGAGCGAGGCGCAGTACCGCCTGCTGGCGGACAACACGACTGACGTGCTGTGGCTGTTGAATCTCGAAACGGGGAACTGGACCTACATGAGCCCGTCAGTCGAGCGGCTGCGGGGTTATACCGTCGCGGAGGTCATGGCCCAGTCGGTCGAGCAGGTGATGACGGCCGAGTCCTACGCCTACGCACAGGCGCAGATCAGCGAACGGATCGCGCGGTTTCGCGGCGGCGCCCCCGGAACCCATGCTTACCGCGACGAGATCGAGCAGACGCATCGCGACGGATCAACCGTCTGGACCGAGGTCAACACCCGTTATCTCTGGAACGATCAGGGCGAACTGACCCTGCTCGGCGTGACCCGCGATATCACCGCACGGAAACGCATTGAGCGCGCACGCGATATCGCACTGACGAAGTACGAGACCCTGTTTGAGCACTTTCCCTTGGGCATCAGCGTCGCGGACGCGACGGGCGTGATTCTGGAGGCCAATCCGATCGCCGAGACCCTGCTGGGCGTCACCACGCAGGAGCATCTGCAACACCCGCTCGACCACCGCGCCTGGCGCATCTGCCGCCTGGATGGAACACCCATGCCGCCCGCGGAGTTTCCCGCCGTGCGCGCGCTCCACGGCGGACAGGAGCTTTATTTTGCGAAAATGGGAATCATCAAAGCCGACGAGACCGTCACCTGGCTCAGCGTCACCGCCGCCCATTTGCCGCTGCGGGGTTACGGCGCCGTCGTCACCTACGGTGATATCAGCGAGCAGGTGCGCAGCGAGACCGCGCGCGAGGCGGTCAGCGCCGTGGCCCGGCTGGCAGTCTCGTCCGACTCGGCGGAGAGCTTCCGCAGCGCCCTTCCTCCCCTGTTGGCGACCAGGCTCGGATTCCCGATCGTCGCCATCGAGACCTTTGACGCGGTACGCGCGGAGATGGTCTTTGCCGGCTCGGTCGGGATACCCGCCGCGGTCGATGGTCCCTTGCGCATCCCCGTGGGCGCGACCCTGTCCGGCCAGGTCGCCATGACCGGCACGTCCTTGGTGGAACTCGCCGCGGATACCAGATCGGAATACTCGGACCAGGCGCTGAAAGCGATCGGCGTGGTGACCTTCCTGTGCGTTCCGGTGATGCTTGGCTCACGGGTGCTGGGGACCCTGTCGTTGGCCGATACGCGCCGCCGTCCGGACGCGTGGCAGTTGCCGGCGACGCTCCAGACCATCGCCGATACCCTGGCCGACGCCACCGCGCGTTTGGAGACCCAGTCCGCGCTGCGTGAGAGCGAGCGCAACTACCGCGGCCTGGTTGAAAATCTGCACGCCGGCGTGGTCGTTCACAGACCGGATACAAGCATCCTCTTCTCCAATCCGATGGCCTCGCACCTGCTGGGACTGACGTCGGAGCAACTGCGCGGCCTTGCGGCCATCGACCCGCGCTGGTGTTTCCTGCGGGAAGACGGCACGCGCATGCCGGTGAACGAGTTTCCGGTCGCGCGTGTCGCGGCTTCCGGAACCGCCTTGCAGAATCTTAACCTGGGGATCATCAGGCCCGATCGCGACACGCCGACCTGGGTGCAATGCGAGGCCCATCCAATCCGCGATGAGCAGGGCCGACTTCGGCAGATCTTTGTGACCTTCTTCGATATCACCGAACGCCAGCGGGCGCTGGCAGCGCTGCGTAAGAGCGAGGCCTTGCTGAACGAGGTGGGCCGGATGGCCGGGATCGGCGGCTGGGAAGTCAATGTGGAGCGAGGCGAACTGACCTGGACCCAGGCCGTCTATCGAATCCACGAAGTAGAAGAGTGCTATATCCCGACCGTCGACCAGGCTATCGCTTTCTATACGTCGGAGTTCCGCCCGGTGATCGCGGCGGCGGTGCAGCGGGCCATCGATCAGGGTCAGTCGTTCGACCTGGAACTGGAAATCACCACCGCGAAAGGTCATCGGCGCTGGGTCCATGCGATTGGCCGGGCCACGACCGAACACGGAAAAACCATAACAGTTTCCGGTGTAACCCAGGATATCACCGAGCGCAAGCAGGTCGCGCTCGAGCTGGAGCACCATCGGCACCATCTGGAGTCGCTGGTGGAGTCGCGGACCCTGGACCTGATGGAAGCACGTGACGCCGCGCAGGCGGCCAACCGTGCCAAGAGTGCCTTCCTGGCCAACATGAGCCACGAGCTGCGCACGCCGATGAACGCCATCATCGGTTTGACCCACCTGCTGACGCGGGAGATCACCGCCCCGCGGGCCCGCGAACGGCTGGTCAAAATCAGCGGGGCCGCGCAGCACCTGCTCGGCATTCTCAACGACATCCTGGACCTTGCCAAGATCGAGGCTGACCGCTTGTCGCTCGACACGTCCGATTTCGCCTTGACCCCCGTCCTGGAGCGCGCGGCCGACCTGGTGCGCGTGCAGGCCGCGGCGAAGGGGCTGCGGCTGACGATTGCGGTCGACCCCGCATGCCCGGACAGCTTGCACGGCGACCCACTGCGCCTGGGTCAGATGGTCGCGAACTACGTGAGCAACGCGGTGAAGTTCTCACTGCATGGTGAGGTCCGGGTGCGGGCCTGCCTGGCGGAGCAGGGTCCCCGCGACTGCGTGCTGCGGATCGAGGTCGAGGATCAGGGTATCGGCCTGACCCCGGAACAGCAGGGACGGTTGTTCCAGCCGTTCGTGCAGGCCGACAGCTCAACGACCCGCGAGTACGGCGGCACCGGCCTGGGACTCGTCATCGTGCAGCGCCTGGCGGCCCTGATGGGCGGCCAGGTGGGCGTCACGAGCACCCCCGGTGTCGGCAGTACCTTCTGGCTGACCGCGCGCCTCGGACGCGTGACGCAGATCAGCACCGCGGCGCCCGCCACCGCCGACGCCGTCGGACCCATGCCGGTGGAACAGGAATTAGCCCGCCGCTACCGCGGCGTGCGTGTGTTGTTGGCGGAAGATGAGCCGGTCAATCAGGCGGTGACGGTCGAACTGCTGGAAGACCTGGGGCTGGTCGTCGATGTGGTCGGTACCGGCCAGGACGCGGTCGAGCGTGTCCATGACGGCGACTATGCCCTGGTTCTGATGGATCTGCATATGCCGGTCCTGGATGGTCTGGACGCAACCCGCGCCATCCGCGGATTACCCGGGAAGGAATCGCTGCCCATCCTGGCGATGACCGCCAGCGCCTTCGCGGACGACCGGCGACGTTGTCTGGATGCCGGGATGAACGATCACATTGCCAAGCCGGTGCAACCCGAAGCGCTGTTCGCGGCCCTGTTACGCTGGCTCGCGCCGTCGTTGCCGGGCGATCGGCCGACGCCGGTCATAGGGCCGCTGCCCGGCGAGGCGGATCGGGCCTTGGTTCACCTGGTCCTGGACCAACTGGAGCGTCAATTGCCGACAGGTGATGTCACTGAGACTTGGTCGGAATTCGCGCCACTGATCGAGGCCACACTGGGACCAGCAGCGATTCAACTGGGGCAGGCGATTTCCTGCCGCAACCTTGACCAGGCCCGGTGTGCTCTGCGCCAGGCACAGGAGGCATTGAGATCCCGGTCGGATTGAGCGGGGCCGGCGGCCGGGTCAGGCGATTGCCGTCGGCTGGGTCTGTTCCAGTTTGCGCACCAGGGGATACAGATGCTCCGTTTCGCGCTGGATGCGGTCCATGACCAGCCCGAAGACCTGATTGGTGTCCCGGACGAAGGCGTCGTGATCGCCAATCCGCAATTCCCGCCGTCGCTCATCACTCCAGTCTCTGATATACGCGGCGAAAATCCGCTTGATCTCCTGCGATCCGGATAAAAACCGGTTCGCGGTGTTGGTCATGGTACGGTCCTGACTCTGGATCAGGTGGCCGCAGATCTGGGCATCGACTTTTTCCATGTGTTCCCGGACGCGGCTGACATACTCGAAAAAAAGATTACGCGCACATTCGGTGTCACACATCGAGCGCTCGCGGATCAGATACAGAAAAACGTTCGATAATTCCGTAATTTTATGATTCTGTTCATGGCATACCGTGAAATCGGTCATCGCTGCTCCACCTTGTCACTAGAGACGATCGGGTCTGTCTGGTTTTTTTCATTGCGGGTCGATCGCGGGGCCTGGCATCGCCCGCGCGCCCATGACCCCTGATGCATCGCGCCGGGGCCAAGTGGACGTGATGTCCTATCTTACAGTTTACAAGCGATCGACGTTGCTGGACACCACCGCGCGCAGCAGTTCCAAATTTGGGTGGCCGCCGCCAACAGCGTGTCGGCAGCGAGGCCGATGGTGGATGCGCTGCGCTTATCCACCCTACGAAACCGGCTCCGTTGTAGGGTGGATAAGGCGCGCCGCTCGGTCTCAGGGACTCGGCACGGCGGTCGCGCGCGCCGCATCCACCAGAGGTCGCGCGGTGCCGCCCAAATTTGGAATTGCTGCACCGCGCGGATGCGATCAACGACAACGACCAAGACAGCGTACCCGGAATCTCGATCACCACATCAGCGCGTAGGATGGGCAGAGCGCGAGCGATGCCCATCCGGCCACCGCGACGCTTGACGATGGGCATCGCTATCGAGTTTGGGCAAGTATTCCTCGTAGGTTGGGCTGAGGAACGAAGCCCAACGCGTTGCCAAACGTAAGGCGCTGAAATGTTGGGGTTCGTTCCTCACCCCAACCGACGGGTTGCCCGCTGGTCGACAGCGGCTTGGGCAGCGTCCGCAGCACGGCGGCCACGTCCGCGCTGAAGGCTCCCAGGGCCGCGCTCATCGCGGCAATCAGTGCCGCCTGATCGGCCGGCGGGCGCAGGGGCTGGCGATAGGTGGTCTCGTGCACGGCCAGCGCCCGTTCGAGCATTGGGTCGAGGACCGCCCAGCGCACCTTGAGCACGGCCTCGCCGCCGGGTGTGCCTTCAAACGTCAGGATATCCGCGGTGATCCTGAAGTCCAGCGGATACCGGACCTCACTTGGAAACAGCAGAATCCGGCTGGTGCCGACCAGGTACGACAGGTTTTCGCTCCACACCCGCAGAAAGTCGTCCTGGATGGTCCCGCCCCAGCGATTGTATTCGTCCACTGCCAACCGGTTGCCCGCGTCCCGCGAAACGATCTGCGGCCGATCGAGAAAGGCCGGAAAAGTCACGGGACCCAGCCCGATGGCGAGCGCCCCGCCCGTCATGGCGCCCGGCCCGGCCGCCGCCGGCAGCGGCGAGAGCGAAAAAAAGGTGGACGGCGGTGAGCTGGCGCAGCCGGCGATCGCCAGCATCCAGACCAGGGGCCAGCACCAGACCCGTGGCGGCCACGCGCCCAACCGCCAAGCGGGATCAGGGCGTTGCCGTCCGCGGTTTGCCGTTCGCGCGCGGTTCATCGCCCGCCCCCCTTGCCCTTGAGCAGCGCTTCCGGATGACGCTCCAGGTAGTCGGTCAGGAGCCGTACGGAACGCGCGGCCGCCGATAACTCCTGGAACATACGCTGCATCTCGATGTACATGGGGGCATTCTCCGACACGATCGCGTTGGCGGACTTGAGGGTCGCGGAAGTGTCCCGCAGGGCCGTACTGAGTTCCGGTGCGATCTGGGAATTGAGTCGCTCCGCGGTCTGTCGAAACGCCGCCAATGCAGCATCGGCCTCGACGATCGCCCCGCGCAACTCTTTGGAACTGATCAGCGCATTGGCACCGGCCAGCGCCCCCGCCGCATCCTGGCCGAGCTGTTGGATCGGCAGGGCGTCCAGCTTATCGAGAATACTGTTGGCCTTGGTGGTCAGGGCATCCAGCGGGGCCAGCACGGTCGGCAGCACCGCGTAGTCGCCGTGCTTGCCCAGCGGCTGAGCCGGGGCATTCGGATGGAAGTCCAGATCCACATAGAGTTGGCCGGTCAACAGACTGCTGGACTTGAGTTGGCCGCGCAGGCCGTTGGCGACCAGACGCTCGACCACCCCCTGTTGATTGATCCGGTCGCGGTCGCCGCGCACCCCGATGCGCTCCGGTTCGACCTCGATCAACACCGGGATTTGAAACTCGAAGTCCTCCGGATCGAAGGTCAACTGCACATCCAGCACCGCACCGATACTGATCCCGCGCAGCAGCACCGGGGCACCCACGTTCAAGCCGTTCACCGACCCCTGAAAGAACAGCAGATAGCGTTCCTTGTGCGCGTAAGTCTTGGCATGCGCCTCCTCGCGGCCTCGATAGAGATGGAAAACCTCATTGACCACCGCGGGTTCGCGCGCCCCATCGATGGTATCCGGCGTATCGAAGGACACGCCGCCGATCAGCACCGACAGGAGCGACTGGGTATCGACCTGAATCCCGTTCGTCGAGACCGAAAAGTCCACCCCGCTCGCGTTCCAGAAGCGCGTATCCCGGGTCACCAGTCGATCATGAGGGGCAGAGACAAAGACCTCGATGCTGACGGCCCGCCCGTCCGCGTCCAGCGCATTGCCGGCCACCTGCCCCACCTGAATCTGACGGTAATAGACCGGTGAGCCGATGTTGAGCGAGCCGAGCGTCGGCGAGCGCAACTGGAACCGCTTGCCCGGCTCCGAGGTCGTGAACAGCGGCGGCTCCTCCAGACCCACGAAGTGGCGCTCGGCGTCACCCTCGGTCACCGGATCGATGGCGATAAAGGGTCCGGACAATAAGGTATCCAGGCCGGACACCCGGCTGGCGGTGACCCGCGGACGCTCAACCCAGAAGCGCGTACTGCGCGTCAGGTAATCGGCCGCGCCGTGCTTGAGATGCGCGGTGACCACCACGCTCTTGAGGTCGTCACTCACGTCGATGCTGGTGACCTCGCCGACATCGACATCCTTGAATTTGACTTTGGTCTTGCCGGCCTGCAGCCCGGCCGCGGTGGCGAACCGGATATAAATCGTCGGACCCTGCTCGGAGAAGGTCTTGAAGGCCAGCCAGCCGCCGATGATCAACGCCACCAGCGGGATCAGCCAGACGATCGACAGCCGGTCACGACGGATCGTGATCGCCTGCGGCAGCGAGGCCGCGGTGTCGTTGTCAGGCTGGCCTGGTGCGGCCACGGGCGTCACCGGCCGTGGGACGGCCCCGTTCTCGGTCTCCGACATGATCCGACACCCTCCCCTGCGCCCCGGTGCGTTCCAGGTTATCCCAGATCAGACGGGGATCAAATGACATGGCGGCAATCATGGTAATGACCACGACCGCGCAGAAAAAGATGGCCCCCGCTTCCGCTTCGATACTCGCCAGATTACCCAAACGCACCAGTGCGACCAGGATGGTCACCACAAAGATGTCCACCATGGACCACCGGCCGATCGTCTCGATGATCCGGTACAGCCGGGTGCGCTCGCGCGGACGCCACGACGCGCGCAACTGCACCGAGACCAGCAGGAAAATCAGGATCAAGAGTTTGAGCAACGGCACGAAGATGCTGGCCAGGAACACGACCGCGGCCAGCGGCCACATCCCGTGCGTCAGCAGAAACACGACACCGCTCAGTATCGTATCCGATTGGGTGCGTCCGAGCGATGTCACCGTCATGATCGGCAGCAGGTTGGCCGGAATGTAGAGGATCACGGCGGCCAGCACCAACGCCCAGGTGCGCTGCATGCTCCGTGGTTTGCGATGATGCAGCACATCGGTACAGCGCGGGCAGCGCTCCCGGCGCCCGTCGAACAGCGCGGCCCGTTGCGGGACCACCAGTTCACAGACATCGCAGCCGATGTACGCTTCACCCGGCTCCAGCGGACGGGCGACGGCGCCGCGCACCGGCACCCGCGACCACACCAGATCCGGGTCCAGCGCCGCCTGGGCCGCCGCGAGGACGAAGATCAAGGCGGCAAAGGCAAAGAGCGAGACGCCGGGGACGATCGTCGCCATGTCCGAGAGTTTCACCACGGCCACCAGGATACCGAGCATGAACACATCCATCATGCCCCAGGGGGTCAGGGTACGAACATGGCGGAACAGGGTCGGCAGCCAGCCCGGCAACCGGTCACCCGTCAGCGGAACCAGGACGATCAGCAGCAAGGACAATTGCAGGCCGGGCGCCAGCACACTGGTAAAGGCCACCACCGCGGCGATCTCCCACTTGCCCTGGTCATACAGATCCAGTATCCCGGTGAACAGCGTGGTCTGTGTCATCTGACCCTGCATCGAGAACGACAGGAAGGGAAAACTGTTCGCAATGATGAACAGCAGCAGCCCGGCGATCGTCAGCGCCAGCGTCCGGTTGAGACTATCCGGCCGGTCGCGATGCAGAGCGCAGCCGCACCGAGCACACACGCTGGAACCGCCGGGCGGCAGCGGCGGATTACGCTGGAGCAGACCGCATTCCTTACATTCGGTCAGGGTGTCGTGCATAGGGGAATCGGTTGTAGGGTCCGCTCCGCGGACCACCCCCGTCGCAGATCCATCGTTGTCGTTGTCGTTGTCGTTGTCGAGTTCGGTTGATAATCCCTGCGGGTATGCGTTGGTCCCGTGCGTGGCGATCGAAGCCTTTCAAACGCTTGACGGCATTGTACGCCCAAGCGACGGAGCGAATCGAAACCCGATCGGCATCGGGCTGCTCGGCCTCGATCAAGATTCCGGCCACTTGGGCTCGCCGGGTGCGTAGTCAGGCCATCCTGGCCTGACATCGTCAGGGCTGGAAGCCCTGACGACGCACGCCGCCGGCCGGGATTACGATCAAGGCCGGCTGCTCATGCCTACGAAGCGAATGCGCCGCTTGATCCGTCCTTCGGCCTCGGCCCCGTTCAGAATCAATTCCAGGTCGCGCATGGGTCGCTTGCTCCAGGGTCGGACGCCGGGGTTGCCCGGCGGTTGAGGTCTTTGGCATTGGCTGGTTCAGATCGCGCCGTCGCAGTCCATGCCGGCCTGTTGCAGGATCTGCTCGATTTCGCCGGCCTCCGAGAGGCGCAGGTGCCGCGCGGCAGCAAGCGCGAGGCACAGCAGCGTGTTCGCCTGGGCACGCTCATCGGCCCTGCCGCGGGCCAGTAAGGTCAACGCGATCTTGGCACGACAGACCAGCAGCGAGCGCACGTCGCCCAGGCGCTCGTAGACCGGGAGTTGCTCCTCGGTGCGGATGCGCAGGGCCTCGTCGAGCTGGCCGCATTGATAGAGGCGGCTGGCGTACGCATCGAGCAATGCCAAGGCGTCCGGGGTGGCGGCGCCCGGTGCGGCCGCCAGTGCCGCGTCCGCCTGCGCCAGCAGTGCGTCGGCGGTGTCGCCGTCCCCGGCGGCACCGATCACCTGGACCGCGGCAGCGACCAGGGACGCGGCAGGCCGCCTCCGGCCCCTGTTGCGCGGCGGCATTCAGGGCGGTCTGCGCGTCGCTTAGCAGGTCGCGGGCCGCCGGATCGGGCTGTAGGGCCTCAGCGAGCCGCTCCAGCACTGCTTGGACGCCGAAGCGGCCGTGCAGCACCACCAGGGTCAGGTCGTCGCGGCGGCGGTTGGCCAGGCGTGCCGCCAGGCTCGATTTGCCGAGCCGGCCCATGCCGGTCAGCAGCACCCCGGCTGCGGCGTTGTCGTCGAGGACCCGCAACGCCTGTTGCAGTTCCCGGCGGCGCCCGACGAAGAGGCT
>Ga0247842_10008454_pt1 | contig 10775 bp, 10 predicted proteins | sample LaCruzMarch2015__3_FD_192411 | JGI IMG/M metagenome (GOLD analysis project Ga0247842, IMG submission 192411) | Freshwater microbial communities from meromictic Lake La Cruz, Castile-La Mancha, Spain - LaCruzMarch2015_19m | ecosystem: Environmental > Aquatic > Freshwater > Lake | place: Spain...
CGATGATAGCATCGCTTATTATGATGATTTTTCCGACATTTATCACAGGCCTTTTGCCAACATATCAGACGATCGGACATTTCGCCCCGTGCATCTTGGCTTTGATGCGGATCCTTCAAGCCTTTCCTGCCGGAGGAGAATTGCCGGGCGCTATGTGTTATTTATATGAGAGCGCTCGCTCAGACAAAAGAAAATATATGTCTAGCTGGAGCGCGATGGGATTTCAGGTTGGTATTTTACTCAGTACACTTGAATGTTTTCTCTTGGAAAGATATTTGCCCTCAGAGGATTTGTTATTATGGGGATGGAGATTTTCGTTTCTATTCGGAGGTCTTATAGGTGTTTCTGGTCTATTTTTGCGTTATAAACTCCATGAAACTCCTCTTTATAAAGAGATGCATACTCACGAGAAGATAGTCAAAGAATCATTGCTTGAGGTATTTACAAAGCATAAAAAAGAGCTAATTCAGGGCGGTCTTTTTTTTGTTTTAAACTCAGCTTCGTTTTATTTAATCACTGTCAATTTCCCAATGTACTTCGCGCAAATGCTCGGCATAAATTCTAAGCTTTATTTAGTGATCACTACATTGATATTACTTGTGATTACGGTGCCGCTGCCCTTATTTGGAAAATTAGCCCAGAAATATAATTATAAGAACCTTCTAATTTATGTGACGCTTGCCTCTCTAATCTTACTGTATCCACTTTACCTTTCTATGAATTCTGCCTCGCCCATTTTTCTAAGTGTAGTTGTTTTTGTCTTCAGCGTGCTTTTTGCCTGCCTCTCAGCGATCATCCCTTACATTATCTGTGATGTGTTTCCTACCTATTCCCGCTTCACCTGTGTGGGAGTAAGTTTTAACTTTGTAGATGCTTTAATAGGGGGCTTTACTCCCGCGATAGCCTTACTTCTTTTTCAAGCTACTGGGAATCGAGGATTTATATGCTGGTTCTTGCTTGCCTGTGGACTTATTTCTCTCTATTCTTTTGTGATGATCAAAGAGAAACATCCCCATCATAAGCATCATTAAAAAGTATGCTTTAAGGAACAGAATCCAGGCCGCCTTTAGACCAGGGGCCGCATCTTACTATTCTTTTAACGGTGAGAAAGAGACCCTTTAAGGCTCCGTGCTTCTGGATGGCTTCTAGCCCGTAGTCAGAACAAGAGGGGTAGAATCTACAGCAAGTGCCGAAAAAAGGACTGATGGCCAGCTGGTAGAATTTGATGAGTTTTAATAAAATAAATTTAAATAGCATGAAAGCTTGTGGATTGATTTTTCCTATTTTCTCTCATCTAGTCTCTTTATGTCTAGAAAATGGTAGCAAGATCAAATTGAGACTCGCCGAGTTAAAGTTTTTTTGAGTTTTGCTCTTGACTTCTTTTTTTTTGAGACCCTATCGTTCTCTTAAAACTTTCAAGGGAAAATATGAAGCGTAAACTCCTCTATGCGATCTACTCTACTGCGACTCTTTGCTTGCTAACGGTATGTACAAGCATCCACGCTGATGATACGAACGCCCTACTCCATTTATTTCGTAAGAGGAACATTCCTAGAGGAGAAGATTCTAAAGACTTCCTAGATCAATTACGTGATCAGGGTATCGACTTCAGCCCTTCTTTATTTGGGAGCACAGGCTGGGATGCTATAGGAGGAAATAAGAGAACGACAGATGGTAACCTTCAGTTCCTTTTAGATCTTAACGTTAAATTCATAAGTGAGAAAATTGCCAATTTTAAAGGTGGCATTTTTTCTGCAGACTTCCAGTGGAGGAAAGGGGGACATCCTTCCAAAGATGCAGGAAGTTATGAGACTTTGGTTCTTATCGAAGCTCCCAATCTCACCCAGCTCTCAGAACTTTGGTATAAGCAGTCTTTTGGAGATGACTTATTTTGGTTCAAAGTAGGGAAGAATGACTGCTCGCTGTATTTCGATTATGCAAATAACGGAAGCTTCTTTCAAAATGCTGGCTTTGAAGGTTTAGGTACAATTCGTGAATTACCCACCTATCCTAACCCTGCCATGGGCGTTATCGTAGGATCGACACCTGTTGACTTTATAGCACTTAAAGCCGGTTTATTCGACGGCTCTGAAATACTCGGTGTTCAGACCGGTGCCAGAAGTATATTTGGTGATTTCTTTAATGATCTGGCGGCTCATGCCTTTATGATTGGGCAGATGGATTTCAGCTGGAATCTTACAAAGGGCTTAACGGGAAGAGTAGGGATTGGGGGATGGCATAATACCTCTCATATTCCGAAATACAGCGGAGGGACAGCTATTGGGGTCCAGGGAGGGTACGCGCTAATCGATCAGCTCGTATGGAAAGGACCGCTTCCTGATGACATAAGACAAATAGGTTTATTTTTTCAGTTTGGTTTTACAAGTCCGAAACCTAATCCAGTCAAGCAGGCCTATGCGGCAGGGATGAGCTGGGTTGGTATGATCCCAAAAAGAAAAAATGATGTTTTCGGCTTTGGAGCTTCGATGGAAAGATTTTCTCTAGAGCCAGGCTCTGGGTATAAAAAGCCTGCAGAGGTAGACATAGAGATGTTCTATGTGTACATCCCTAAAAAATGGCTGAACATCCAACCAGACTTTCAATACATTATCAATCCCGACGGAAGTGGAGTTAGGAATGCTTTCGTAGTCATGCTTGATATGGCCTTTTCGATATAGAATTGTTTTGAAAAACACCCTAGAGTATAATTTAATTGTTTTTCGTTATGTGAAGAACTATAATTCACATTATATGCTAGCAGTATGCTGCTTAACATATAGCAGAAAAGATCCGTTATTTTTTTAATATGAGGTAACAACGTGAACCAGTTAGGCATTGTGGCAAAGACGCTGCAAACAATACGTAGTACAATCAATAACACATCTCTTACGCTTTCTTCTTATAATAAGCATCAGCTTATCCACGTTTCTCACCATCATCATATCTAATCCACAGATTTGCATTGAAGTAGTTCAGCTCTAGCGAAAGTTAGTTGAATTTCATTCATTGCCAGAAGGCCTTTAGCTCTTGGTCTATGTCCTAATGCGAGAGATATTTCGTATTAAATGATCTATTTTTAGATCTGTCATAGGGCACTTGCTAGGTCAAAAATTGCGAATTACACAGCTAAAAAGCTCAAAGATTTAAGAACATTGAAAACTTCTCCATCGGAGAACTTTTCTCATTGTGAGTACATTTATGAAAAAATCATTTTTTGTTTTTATCCAGGCCCTTTTTATTGCATGTAACGCTTTTGCAGGGGCAAATACCGAAAAAAAGACACAGCCGCTTGTAGTAGGTACAACGACTGGATACGCACCTTACGTCTCTTTGAATGCTAAAGGAGAATATGAAGGGTTTGATATCGACCTTGCAAGGCTCCTTTCCGAAAAACTCGGAAGAGAAATTGTTATCCAAGACTTTGGAAGTATGCCAAGTCTTATGATGGCGCTAAAGCAAGATAAAGCCGATATGCTCATATGGGCTATCTCGATTACGAAAGAGCGTTTAGAAAAGATAGAGATGATCTATTACCAAGGAGAGACTCTTGATAGGGCCCCTTTCCTCTTTTGGGAAAAGGTGCCAGAGGGGATCGAGTCTATCGGCGATCTGGAAAAGATACCCAATGCAGTCTTATGCGTCGAGGCAGGCTCTTCTCAAGAGGCTATACTCAAAGCTTTTCCCAAACTCCATCTGAAGTATGCAGACAAGGTCTTAGACAGTGTCATGGATCTCAAGTATGGAAAGAGCCTATCGACAACGATCGATCCAGGTCTTGTCGCTGGATATCAAAAAAAATACCCTCAGTTACAGGTTGTTAACCTACAGATACCCGAGGATCAGAAGATCTTTGGTAATGGCATTGCCATCAGCAAAAAAAATCAAAAGCTTGCCTCTGAAGTAAAAGAGGCCGTTTCTGAATTGATTGCTGAAGGAAAGATCGCCCAGCTTGAAAAGAAATGGAACCTACAAGAGTAAACGAGGTGTACTATGGATAATTACTTTTATTTACTTGCTAGATCACTGCCCCTTGTTATCAAGGGGCTCTCAACGACGCTGCAAGTGTTTTTCTTTGCCTCTTGCCTCAGTATGATTCTTGGGACCTGTATGGGAGTCTGCAGCTCTAATCGACTGAAGATCCCTGTCTTTTCGCAGATGGTAGAGCTCATCACTTTTGTGCTGAGAGGGATCCCTTTCTATGTGCAGCTTTTGATTGTCTATTTTGTTCTGCCCGACTTAATAGGTTTTAATCTAGATCCCTTTGCAGCGTCGGTCATTGCTTTGGGGCTTTGTTCGTCTGGCTATGTGGCGCAGCTTGTACGGGGATCGATCAATGCGATCCCACTCTGTCAATGGGAGGCGGCCTTTTCTTTAGGCTACTCCAGAGCTCGAAGCCTTTACCATATCATCCTTCCCCAGATGTTTCGGATCGTTTTACCTTCATTTAACAACGAGCTAGATTCGCTGTTGAAAAGCACATCGGTGATTTCAACCATTGGTATGCTTGAGCTAACAAGAGTGGGTATGAACCTAGTATCTAGAGAAATGGAGCCGGTTCCTATTTACCTTACTATCGCAGTGATCTATCTGCTTTTTTCCGGACTGCTCAATATTACTTCTAAAAAATTAGAAAAGAGGCTCTTGTATGTTAAAGGTTACTAATTTAACTCAATGTAAAGACAAACAGGGAAAAGCATTTCCCATATTGAGTGATATTTCGATCGAGTTTTTACCTGGAAGGATATCTCTACTTCTTGGAAAAAGTGGCTCTGGGAAAACATCTCTTCTTAGATGTTTAGCTCAACTAGAAAAAAACTATGAAGGATCGATCCATTACAAAGAAGAGGATCTAAAGGAGATGCCTGCGATAAAAAGATGTCAGAGGATCGGCTTTGTATCGCAATCCTATGCTCTTTTCCCTCACATGAGCTGTATAGAGAATTGCTCTCAGCCTATCACGATTCATTTAGGAATTAGCAAAAAGCAAGCGAGGGAACAGGCCTCCGAGCTGCTCATTTCTTTAGGCATGGAGAAATACCTACTCTCAAAGCCTCAGCAGTTATCAGGTGGACAGCAGCAAAGGGTTGCGATTGCAAGAGCTTTAGTTCTTAGCCCCTCGTTTCTTCTCTTAGATGAACCAACATCGGCGCTTGATCCGGAAAATACAGATCTTTTTATAGGGATCATTAAAAAGCTACAGCAGCAGGGAACAGGATTTATCATCTCTAGCCAGGATATGAGCTTTGCTAAAAAGATCTTAGACAGAGTCTTTTTTCTCGAAAATGGACAGGTGATGGAACATCACTCCATGATAGAGAATGGAGTAGACAGCTTAGTGCAGGAGAAAAAACAGTTAGCTGGAACAAGGCTTGGAGAGTTCCTCTATGGTCATGCCATGCTATAGACGAGTTATTTTCCCTTAAGTTTTAAAGCGGCCTCTTCAAATGTTTCATCAAGTAGCTCGCACAGCTCTTCCAATCAAAGGCTTTGGTTGTACTCTCTGTGGAGGCATTTGAGGCGCTACTTTAGCTCTTTCTCCGAGCAGGTGCTGGAATTTTGCAAGCATGGCCTCGCATGAGAGTCTGCAAGCTTTTAGCTGAGCATGTTCATCAGCACATCTTTTTTGTGCTCTTTGTAGCTCTTCACTAGTTTGTTTTACTTCGTCCTGATGCTTTCGCATTCCTTCAAGTGCTAGATTGAACTGGCCACATACGATAGAGAGGCCTTGAATCCTATGTAGATCAGGGAGCTTCTCACTCACGATTCTCATAGTATCACTCAAGGTTCCCATTTGCGTTGCAAAGTTTTGGGTGTGGGTTGTAAGGATCGTTTGCGTCTCATCCAGACGAGTAGAAAATCTTGAAATTTCAGTTTTGATCCCTTGAATGGATCTTTCAAGACCTGAAATAGATTCCACCCTCCCTCCCGCTCTTCCATTTGCTGCTTTGAACTCTTCAATACATCTGCTCAGCTCCGTGAGATTTAGCCTAAAACTTGCGTTACACTGCTGCAAGGTACCAAGGTGCGTTTCTAGGACTCGAATGTTCTTGTTAAGATCGGCAATATTTTGTTTGAGCTCTTGATTGCTTGCTGTAAGGATCTGATTTTGCCTTTCTAAATTCTTGTTCGTAGCTTCTAATCTTATATTGGCTTGTTTGAATTCAATGAGAGCCTTTTCAAGCATTTCGGCTTGCCTGCTTTGCTCTCCAAGGTACATAAAAGAAGCTGTCGATGTTAGGAAACTAATAGTAAACATAATCGGGCTTCCCAAAAGAGATCCTGCTGCCATGACTATGTTGGATGTAATGCCCGCACCTTGAGCAAATGTTCCGGAGCTTCCTGCAACATGTGTCCAAACTCTTTTCATTCCTTCCATAGGTGATGTAATAAGGGAGAAGCTCTCGGTAAATTGACGAAAGACATCGGAGACCGTGTTTTGCAGGTCAGTGAAAAATCCAGTAGAAGGATTAGACGGATTTATGCGCAGTGGAACTTGAATGTTTCTCACATCTGTTGCTGCACAAGCTTGTCTTGGAATAGCCATAAAATATCTCCTCTTGCAGGGGTTGATTTGCAATAAGAGATTTTTTTAGCAGAATCTTTATAATAACTAAATAAAATTTTAGTTTATTAGATGACGTGTAAGAGGTCGTGAAGCACCGCTAAGATCACTTCGATAACGATTAAGATGATGATCGTCCACTCAAGTCGTGATGAGTGTTGGTGATTGAGCTCATCACTTAAGATCTCGAAGAGTTCGTGGACAACATTCAGACGCTTGTTGAGTACTTCTACCCTTTTGGTAACATCTAGGTAGTGAGCCGTTTTTCTATAGAAAGGCTCAAGCTCTGGATAGTCCCAGAAAAACTCTGGTGTATCGAGGATTTCAGAATGCAGGTTAATGAAGTTACGCTCTATGAAGAGCTCTCCCATCTTTTTTGAAATCTCTTTTCTAGAAAGAGGGATTTTCCCTTTGACAGCAAGCTCAGAGGGGATATGTTTTGTGGTGTCGATGGTCTTCTGTATGAGTTCTTCAAATGTCGTTAGTTTGACAGATTGAGCCAGTCCATGCGATACCGCAAGTTTGGTAAGAGTATTTTTATTCTGCAGAAGGATTTCATCTTCTTCGATCTGCATGTTACTTCCAAAAGCGAAGGTGAACTCATCGAGTTCCATTTTGGAGTTAGGCTCTTTTTCGTACTCTTTTACAGCTACAACGATCTCTTTTTCTTCTGAATCGCTAAAGCCCCACGTTACAACTACACCATAAGAAAAATAAAAGATATCTCCTTTAGTTTTTCTATCTTCCCTAGTTTGTACATGGACAACATCCCGAAATAGCTGAGCCGGTCCTTGAGTGATCATAGACTGGAAAAGGCGGGGGATGTCGAAAGAGGAGGCTGTGCAATAGCAGGTACAACGCATAGGGTTACTTTGTGTAATGAATCGATAGGATCCTTATACCCGATTGAAGATTAAAAAGGAAAACACCTCTTGAAAAGAGAGGTCTTTCGTCATAGGTAAAAAAAAATATAATTTTTACGGCCATAGAAGAAGTTTTTTTTCCCTTGCAGAGATTTATGTGAAAAAACTATCATTTGCGCTTCTTGTTTTAGTTTATTTGCGGGAGTGGCGGAATTGGTAGACGCGCTACTTTGAGGTGGTAGTGAGGGTTTCCTCTTGGGGGTTCGAGTCCCCCCTTCCGCAATGTCTTTACTCTTCTTCTTTCTTACATCCAATTTTCTCAGGTAACATGACTTCCTTTATTGATCCTCATGCCATCAGTGTTTTTGTCGTTCATCAGGAAAGGTACTTACTCATCCACAGATGTGGTAAATATTTGCCCAACACATGGCAAATGGTGACAGGTGGGATAGAACCAGGGGAAAAAGCCTGGGAAGCCGCGCTTCGTGAAATTAAAGAAGAAACGGGTCTTGTGCCTGATCGTCTCTATTCTGCAGATGCTGTGGAGACATTTTACATGAAATCTCTAGATAAAATAACCTTCGTACCTGTGTTCGTAGCTTTTGTAAATGAGCCATCAAGGATTGTATTATCTCCAAGCGAACATGATGCTTATGAGTGGCTCAGTTTTCAGCAAGCTAAAGATCTTCTGTCATGGTCAGAGCAAAAAAGGGTCCTAACGATTGTTCATGAAAACTTTGTTTTGAAAGAACCATCAAGACTTTGTTTAATAGAGTAAGTCTTCACTTTCTAAAAGTGCTTTCCATCAACGTAATACCACTTTCCATCAACTTTATGAAATTCACTTAGCTCATGGATTTTGTATTCTTTCCCTTCACTTTTAAAGCGTGCGATAAATTCCACCCATCCTATGTTTCCCTCATGAGCGGGTGCTTTGACAATAGTAAGTCCTAGCCACTGTACCGATAATGCCCATCCTTTAGTTTCCTTTGCATCAAACCTCTCTAGGGCTTTACCTGTCATCGTCTGCTCTAGATAGAGAGTGTCGCCTTTCGTAAAGGCGGAGTATCGAGAGCGCATAAGCTCCTCTGGAGATTTTGGCAGAGCCTTCCCTTCAAGAAAGGGGCCGCAACATTCAAGATAAGAACGGGAAGATCCACAAGGACATTTAGTCATAATATATCAGTGTTAAGTTTGTTTCATCCGAGCTTCTACATAGAGAGAAATTTTGGCAAATAACTTTTCTTCTACAGGATATTGTCTTACAGCCTGAAAAGAATTTGCATGGGCAAGTAGTTCTAGCATCTTCCATTCATCATCTGAAAAAGAAATAGATCCAGAAGGCGCGTGCCTTCTGCAATAGATATCTCCATCACATACATGGACAAGGGTAATTTCTTCACACACATTGCATTGGGGATCGAGCGAAAGTAGTCCTTCGTGTTTAAGAACTTTTAATAAGAAGCTGCTAGAAAGACTTGGTAGTGCTTTATCACTTGATGGGATCTGTTTCAAGAAGCTGGAGAATAAAGCATATAATGCAGGTGAGGATTTACCAGGATACTGCGAGTGCAGAATGATCTTAGCAAACTGCATGCCAGCTTCTAAAAAGCTGTATTTTTTTCTTAATGCGTGATGGGAGTCTACAACAGAGGCCTCTCTACAGCTTAAAAGCTCGGATCTGCCTTCTGTAAAGGTAAACTCAGCCTCGCATAGAGGGTTACTACATGCGATGAAATTCGGTCGGTTTTTAGATAGCCCTTTAACAATCATGCTAACAATACCTCTTTCTTCAGAAAGGAGAGTTAGAATGGTTTGTCTGTCTTTGAAGGGGATCGCACGCAGCACGATCGCTTTAAGTGTTTGCTCTGCCATTCCCTCATTGTGACGGATGAGGGACTTATCTTCCAAGGGGCTTTGATTTCCTTTTTAGAAATTTGACTAAATAATCCCTTGTCCTTTATAATCGGGGAAAATTCCAAAATGAGATGAAATCTATGTTAGCTAGATCCACAGTTGCGGCCCAGCTTAGAGCTCACTCTCTAGTTTCTCTTCTTACTTGGCGTTAAGCCATACATTTATTTTTCTTTACCTTCTTTAGTGTTTTCAAGAATTTAAACAAATTTTTTTCAGGTGCTTATGCGTAATAAACTTTTTTTCATATCTCATGACTTTGTGGATCCACTTGTAAAGATCCATCCTGCCCGTATTTTTGCATTAGCTTCTCTTTCTGCTTTCTCCTGGCGATAAGCCACCTCTAATTTTTTTCAAACAGCTCTATTTGTTTCCTCCTATCTTTCCTCAAAACGAGGAGAGAAGGGTATTTTTTTATCTAAAATTTTAAGGAGTTTTTTATGTCAGTTACAACATGTCCATTACAAATGATTCATACGCAGTTTCTTCCCAGGGTTATCACATTTGAGCCTATAGGTCTTCCCGATCGAGACAGGAAAGAGTATATGAAGATGCTAAGCGTTGCCAAATTAATAGCCTCTATTGTCAGGCATGGGTGCAAATCTCTACTTGCATCAGAGTATTCAATGTTTGATCCGATTGTTCTGGATAACTCATGCCAGATCAGGGGATTTCATATCATGCTTTATGCTCAAGGTCTTAATGAAGAAGCAAGAAGGCTGAGTGTAGTTGCAGACAAGGTATTAGACACTGTCCAAAAAGAGACAAATAAACCTCATGTCCCATCTGTTTCTATCACTCTTGGAGATATGCTAAAAGTGTTTAGCTCGGGTGAGCTTGAAGCAACGGAGGAGATGATATTTTCTCTGCAGTCGCATTTTTTAACAGCTCCTAAAACATTTAGGATGAATGCAGATGGCTCTGATGTCGAAGAGTTCAATTTTGATAAGGCGAAGTCTTTGTATTCTAAAGGGATCGATGCGGAACTTTTGAGAGCCACTGTCGATTTTTGTCAAAAGAAGCTCTCAGAAGATTCTATTTCTTTCATTCAGAGCCAGGCTGCTCTTTTACAGGAGTCGAGCACTCCTGATAAAGCCCATATCTTAGAGGGTCTTTCCTTTGTGGAACAGTTACTTCCCAAGCGAAAGAGTGCAAAGCTTGAGCGCTCTTCTAGCTCTATTCTTTACAATTTTACAGCAATTCTCTTAAGAATCCGTGATGTAGGGGGATTGATTTGCTTGCAAAAGCATGCCAGAGCCAAAGGGGAAGCTCCCTTCGGATCGGTCTACCAAATCGTCGCAGCATCTAATCCTTCCGGTTTTTGTATCAAGAGTTTACCAACGGATCAAACCTCTGCCTTAGCAAGTGACAGCCCGATATTTGTTTTAGAAGGATTTGTGCCAGATGCAGTGAAAAGTAAAGAGGATCTACAGGAT
>Ga0247842_10008462_pt1 | contig 10768 bp, 2 predicted proteins | sample LaCruzMarch2015__3_FD_192411 | JGI IMG/M metagenome (GOLD analysis project Ga0247842, IMG submission 192411) | Freshwater microbial communities from meromictic Lake La Cruz, Castile-La Mancha, Spain - LaCruzMarch2015_19m | ecosystem: Environmental > Aquatic > Freshwater > Lake | place: Spain...
CAAAGAATCTCACGGTGACGATCCGGAAGAAGTCGCAGCCGAACAAGCCCTGTAAGGAGCAGATGACGGTGGATGCGCTTGCAGCTGCCGTGAAAGCCGAGATCGGAAGCATGCCGTTCCGCCCGCTGTATACCCCCCGGAAACTCTCGATGAAAGCCCGGTATATCTGAAATCAATACAATCTTTTTTTGTCGTCTTCGCATCACGTCTAACCAGGACTGGGCAAGGATGCGGGAACACATTCGAAAAAATCAAAAATTTGGGGAAGATACGTGAATTATAGTTCCGGGATCTTTCCGACCACGAAATATGCGATCTTCCCTGCATCCCCGATATCAACGAAGCCGTTATTGTTGAAGTCGGCGTCCGGGATCTGGACCGGTGCCCGCCCAACCACCATATACGCAACGAGAGCGGCATCTCCGGCATCCACCTTCCAGTTGTGGTTGAAATCGCCTTTCGGGTAGATGATAATGTACTTGCTCTTCACCGTCAGGTTGGCGCCCAACGCGTTGGAGGCAGTGAGCGTGACGGTGTGGTTGCCCGGCTGGACATACTTATGAACAGGACCCTGCTCAACTGAAAGGGCACCATCCCCGAATGACCAGTTCCATGCGGTAGGGGCGCCGGTCGAGGTGTCGGTGAACTTGATGGTGCGGGGCGAGAGTCCTTCCGTTACATTGGCGGTGAAGTTGGCAACGGGTGGCGGGGCAGGGGCATTGACGGTGATGTAATTCGTACGGGTCATTGTATTTGACCCATCAGCATTCGTAGCGTTTAGAGAGACCGTGAAGGTATTGGCGCTGGCATACGTGTGAACCGGGTTCTTCACAGTGGCATTCACTACCGATCCGTCCCCAAAGTTCCAGTTCCAGCTGGTTGGCGTATTAGTCGAGTAGTCTGTGAATATGACCGTTAACGGTGTGGTGCCGGAGGTGGGTGTGCCAATGAAGTTGGCTACCGGGGGTAATACACTGGAACCGACCCTGATATACCCGGAAAACCTTCTGGTATTCGACCCGGCGTCATTCGTGGCGGTCAGATGGACCGTGTAGATCCCGTTCTTAACATACGTATGAACCGGGTTCTGGACTTGTGAGTAGTTGCCATCCCCGAAGATCCAATACCATCTGATGAAGTTCCCCAACGATAATCCCGTTGAGGTATCGTTAAACTGCACTGTTAGCGGGGCAGTTCCGGAGGTGGGATTGGCGATGAAATCCGCGGTTGGTTTGCCTATTCGCTTAAACTTCTGGATCCGGTTGTTGTTTGTATCAGCGACATAGACATAGCCCGATGAATCTACAGTGACCCCATGGGGAGATTTGAACTCCCCATCTTGTGAACCACCCCATCCCCAAGAGATTAAATCTGTTCCGTTTGAATTGTACTTCCGGATCCGATTACCGGTCGGGTCAGCGACATAGACATTACCCGATGAATCTACCGCGATACCAGCAGCAGTGTAACGCCCATACGAAGAGGCAATCGGTGACCATTTCGTGATAAATGACCCGCTCGAATTAAACTTCTGGATCCGATTGTCGATAAAGTTTGTCCAGTCAGTGACATAGACATTGCCCGACAAATCTACTGCGACCCCTATAGGTGATTCGGACTCCTCAAAATCTACGGTGTCATTGGTCCACCACTTCGTTATAAATCCCCCTGTCGAACTGAACTTCTGGATCCGATTGTTCCAATTGTCAGCAACATAAACATTGCCCGACGAATCTACTGCGACGCCGTCCGGATTTCGGAACTGCCCGTCACCATTTCCATACTCCCCCCACGTCGTTTTAAATTTCCCATCAGAACTGAACTTCTGGATCCGTCCAATGTACACTTCGGGATATTCTTCCGATTGCTCACGGAGACCCCAATCCGATACGTAGACATTGCCCGACGAATCAACAGCGACACCATTGATAGTGTAGAACTTCCCGTCAGTCCACCCCTCAGATCCCCACTTCGCTAAAAATGCTCCGGTTGAGCTGAACTTCTGGATCCGATGATTGCCCGGGTCAGCGACATAGACATTGCCCGAAGAATCTACTGCGATACCATTGGGGGAGCTGAAGTTCCCGTCTTCGGTTCCCAGTTTTCCCCATTTGGCAACAAACACATACGTATCCTTGACGGGACCGACTGTAATGTAGTCGCTAACGTACCTGATATTTGACCCGGCTGAATTCGCTACAGTCAGTGAAACTGCATATGAACGGTTGCTTGTGAAGGTATGTGACGGGTTCTGGGCGGTGCTGTAACTTCCATCCCCGAAATCCCAGTTCCAGCTGGTAGGTGTGTTAGTCGAGAGGTCAGTGAATGTGACGTTTAATGGTTTGGTGCCGGTGGTGGGAGTTCCTGTGAAGTTTGCATCCGGGACTACTGCAATGACCGTAATATAATCCCTCCGTACGATCTGGTTGGACCCGGCAGCATTCGTTGCGGTCAGCACAACCGAATGGTTGCCGGCTTTTGTGTACGTATGGACAGGGCTCTGTGTTGCAGATGTGGAATCATCCCCAAAGTCCCAGGACCAGGATGTGGGAGATCCGGTTGATGTGTCGGTAAACTGCACCGTAAGCGGGGCATTACCCGAAATGGGGGCTGCGGTGAAATTCGCGGTAATTGTGGATTCCTGCATAAATTTCTGGATCCGGTTGTTCTCATAGTCAGCGACGTACACATAGCCCGAAGAATCAACTGCGATACCTTCAGGTTGGTTAAATTGCCCATCCCCAGATCCCAGGGTTCCCCACTTTGCTAAAAATGCACCTGTTGAGTTGAACTTCTGGATCCGATTGTTGTCAAGGTCAGTGACGTAAACATTGCCCAAAGAATCTACTGCGACACCATAGGGAGAATTGAATTGCCCGTCTCCCGTCCCTTGGATTCCCCACCTCCCTAAAAATGCACCTGTTGAGTTGAACTTCTGGATCCGATTGTTGCTTGTGTCAGCAACATAGATATTGCCCGACGAATCAACAGCGACCCCCGAACCATCAATTACCCACTTCGCTAAAAATTCACCTGTTGATCTGAACTTCTGGACGTTTAATATGTCAGAAACGTAGACGTTACCCGACGAGTCTACTGCGACTCCACGGGGTGAGGAGAACTGTCCCTCTCCCGATCCCTCTGATCCCCACTTCGTTAGAAATGTCCCGGTAGAATTGAATTTCTGGACCTGATATTTCTGGTTGTCAAGCACGTAGACATTGCCCGACGAATCAACAGCGATTCCCAAAGGATATTCGAACTTTCCGTCAGTCCACCCCTCTGATCCCCACTTTGTTATAAACGTCCCGATTGAATTGAACTTCTGGATCCGATTGTTGAACTGGTCCATAACATAGACATTACCTGAAGAATCTACTGCGACACCATCGGGATGGTCGAGCTGTCCGGTATTATACCCTTTAGTCCCCCACTTGGTAACGAACACATACCCCTCTCCACTGGATGACGAGACCATATCGACAAGAGGCGTTTCCAAGGCGGGATTTTTCAAAGACTCCTGAATGGAGTCACGGGGATCAATCAGTCCATCACGAGTGCGCGGATCCGGGGTACCTGGAGGAACAGATGCCACTTCAACCGATGTCTCATGAATAGTGAGTGTCTGGTTCGTAATATTCTGTTCATGCGCAGTCATCGGGACGGTATCGTTATACACGACAGCATCCAATGTCAGGTTCTCGTGTTCTCCTGTTAATCCGTCTGGGAGAGCAGAAACGCCTGCAATCAGGCATGTCATGCAAAGAAGAACTAATGTGAAAAATAATCTCTGGTTCAATAAGCCGGGTCTGTTCATACCATCCAACTCCACAGCCCACAGCCGAATGGACTGTCCGTACATCATCCATGATCAATATTACAATTCTATCACTTCTGGCAGATGCTGTAATACATGATAAATATTTGCATTTTCTTTGATCGCGTAAATCTTACCAATCCTTGGCTGGTTTCGGTTAGAATAAATCATTCTGTCGTTACAACATCGGCTCATGGTGATGCAACCTCCCCCGATGGAGATGTATAGACAAATGTACTAAACCCGTGGCGCGCGTAAATTAAAAAGAATATATCGAGATCTGGGGAATGCCCTCGAATGTCCGCGCGATAGGCATGGGAACATGATAAACGGGGACCCTCTGTAGGGATCGTCCTGAACCGGAGTTGACGAAAAAAGAAAAAATAGGGTGGTTGATTCAGTTACAGTGCCGGCACTTTCCCGACTATGTACCATGCGATCTTCGCCGCATCCCCGATATCCACCACCCCTGCGCCATTGAAGTCCGCAGCCATATCCACCGGGGTCAACCCGACAACCATATAGGCAACCCGGGCTGTATCCCCGATATCCACATTATTGTTGCCGTTGAAGTCCCCGCAGACCCGGAGATTGAGCGTGTAGGTCGGTGAGACGGTCTTACCCGTGTAGTCCGCTCCCGCCATTTTGTAATTGTCCTTCATGTGGTTCAATGTGGACTCAGCGCTCGCCGTGTAAACACCCGGGGGATAGGCATACTGGTCTGAAGTGTCCCGTGCGTTCGTCTGCCATGACCAGGTACTGTTTCCACCCCATGCCCAGGGTTGAACATTTACAAAGTTTGCAAGGAGGGTGTTCGGACCCGCGAGGGTGCCGGCGCTGGCTGAGTTGTTGTAGAGCGACTGCCAGGTCGAGCCGACGGCATTCTTCACCTTGATTGTAATGTACCCATCCGTCGCCGGGTTGATCGGGCTCCGGTACCGGGCATCTACCGCCGGGTACATGTTGGTCGCAATCCCAAATCCGAGCCGGGTGTTCTGCGGCACAGACTGACCCGTGACATCAGCAGCGTGTGTGAAATCAAGGATCCTGAGATCGAGGCGGGGATCGACAACGACAAACGCGATGCCCGTCGCAGTATATCCATCTGCCTGGATCACATACCAGGTGCCTGTATAACCGACGAACTCTTCCGGTGAAACGTTGAACGACCCATAGCGCCCGTTCAAGTCAAGCACCCGTGTGGGTGACGTGGTGTTGACCGGGGAACCGCTTGCCCACCAGCCAATCGACTTCAGTGGGGGAACTCCGTCAATTGAGGGGTTTCCCTGTGCCTGGTTCAGGGCGTGAGTGACATTCAGACCCTGCTCCCCGATAAAGATCGTCGCGGACTGGTTGATGATCGTGCCATTCAATACCGGTGAAGGGGATGCCGGCTTAACAACACAATCGAGTGTAGCCCCGATATCGTGTTGAATGGTAAAGTCCCAAACGCCCGACACATTAACGGCAGCAGATGCCATTGTGACCTCTTTTGGGAGGAGGTCTCCCGGCATTACACCAACAGGTGCGAGGGGTCCCAGAGTGCGGTTCTGATAGAATAACTGTGAAGCAGAGACCCGCGGAATGAATTCTACTGGTGTGCCGTTTGGTGCTACCTGTGAAATGATCGACAGGGTATAGGGAACACCGGCTCGGATTTCTGTTTGGTTGAAATCGAACATGACCCATTGGTCATAGACGTCAATCCATTTCGTGGGGACGGTTGTGCTGACAGAACCTGGTATGAAACGGGAATGTACCCGTGTGGTGTAGGGAACATCGATAATACAACCGGATGCAAGGGAATCCGTCGATGTAAATGTGATATTTACTGTCAGCAATTGTATCCCGTTTTCTGCAAACACTGTCTGGTTTACCTTCCGGGAGAGGCTCATGTTGAGCGGCTTATCGGCATGGATGGATGTATCGGCAGTCACGGTCAGCCCGTTATTTGTTTGAATGGTGAACTCTGGGGGGAATGTCCAGACCGCCGTGCTGGAATTCCAGACTGCGAATTGTTTATGATCAACATTTGAGATATTCTGTGCAGCGAATGCGAAGGACAGGTTACCAAGGACGAAACTGCTTTCACTGGGGGTTGTCGGGAAAATTACCATCTGGTATCCCAGCCGGCTGTCCTGGGTTCCGGCAAGAATCGTGTTATTCGTCGTGTTCACATTGTAGCCCTTTGTAAGCATCAGACTGATGTAAAGTTGAGGCTCAAAGAGTGTCACATCGAGCCCGCTCACGTTACCGGTCACCTGGACCGGGTCCGGACCCTGCTGGCGTGTTCTATTGATGGCAAACCCCCACGGTTCGTTGGCGTCCGGGGTATGGTTCCCGTTGAGATCCATATATGCCATCACCCAGAAGGTGCCGTTTCCGGCGGTGAACCCGTATTTGATGGGTGTGCCAGAGTAGGTCAGGTTCTTTGTTTTAAATGGTTGAACACCCGGCGCTGGTGTCTGGTTGAACAAGTACACATAGACCGGGGCGTTCTGGGTGCCGGAGTAGTAGATCGTGCCGTTCACCAACAGCGAAGGCGATACCGGCTGATCAACCTGTTCGAGGATTGCCAGCATATTGTTCTCTGTGTAATACTGCCAGATGCCTGATACATTGCTCGCGGCGGATGCATTACAGACCGTTTTGGGGAGAAGAATCTTTGGCATCACACCAACATGGGCTTCGTCACCCGGGGAGTTGTTGGAATAAAACGTCTGTCCCGCGGTAATCCTGGGCATAAATGTAACAGGAGTACCATTTGGTTCGACCGATGTAACCACAGATAACGTATAGGGAACATCGGTTCTGATCTCTGTACGGTTGAAGATGAACAGGATCCACTGGTCGTACGTTTCAATCCAATCGATCGGGGCATTTGAACTGACTGAGCCAGGCACAAACCGGGTTTGTGCCCGTGCCGAGTGCGTGGTATCGATGATACAATAGGCGGTAAGGAACTCCTTTGACGTGAATGTGATGTTTGCAGTCAGTAGTTGTGTTCCGTTTTCAGAAAACACGGTCCGGTTAACCTCCCGTGAGAGGCTCATATTGAGCGGTTTGTCTTTATGTGTTGTTGTGTCGGCGGTCACGGTCAACCCGTTATTGCTTTTTATCGAAAACTCCGGGGGGAATACCCAGTCTGCTGCACTGGAATTCCAGATTGCATACGGTTTGTAGTCAACATCCGAGATATTTTCTGCAGCGAGCGCAAATGACATGTTGCCGACAACAAAATCGATCAGGCTTTGATTTATCGGGAAGAACCGCATCTGGTATCGCATCCGGCTGTCCTGGGTTCCGGCAAGGATCGTGTTATTTTTCGTGCTCACCGTGAAGTCCTTTGCGAGCGTCAGACTGATACGGGGCTGAATCTCAAAGAGTGTCACATCGAGCCCGGTCATATTGCCGGTCACCTGTATCGGGTCCGGTAGCACCAGGAACGATTTATTTATGGCAAATCCCCGGGGCTCGTTGAAATCCGGAGTATGGTTCCTGTTGAGATCCATGTACGCCATCACCCAGAAGGTTCCATTACCGGCAGTGAAACCATATTTTATGGGCGTGCCAAAGTAGGTCAGGTTCTTTGTTTTGTATGGGATCACTCCCGGCGCTGGGGTTTGGTTGAACAGGTTCAGATAGATCGGGGCGTTCTCGATACCGGAGTAGTAGATCGTGCCGTTGAGCATGTTCGGACCGGGTGGGGTAGTTGTTGAACGGGTATATGCCTTCACGCATACGTGGCTATTGTTACGATTTGTTGTATTCAGGTCGACCCACCCGGTGCTTCCCAGCAGGTAACCCTGACCGAAGTCTGAGGTGATATTTGCGGTATAATTTCCTTGATTTTCCTCAATCGGAATATAAAAGTCATTTGTAGGGTTAGTTACCTGAATAACAACCGAGAAGTTATTCCCCTTGGTGACAGGAACCTGAAGGTTTGACGGTATATTAACCGTATTGTATCCCATGTAGGGAAGCGTCTTACTGAATGTAGCGGCAGGTGTTCCCTCGACCGGTCCGGAGGTCGGATTTTTGTAAATGCTGATCGTGCTGGAAACGTTCATATCGGTGGTATAGAACCCGATCGCAGTGATGTTTTCCGAAGAATTAGCGGTAAAGACGTTCGCGAACCCACCGGTCTTTTTGGTGTTGTACCAAATATCATTCACTTCACCGAGTTTATCGAATGAATATACCTTATCATAATTGGAAGTGATTTCTCCTAAAAACACCCCCGTGTCCTTGGAAGTGCCATCCGGGCGCTGGACAGAACCGAAATGTTTGTCGTAATATGACACATAGAAGTAGCCGGCATCACCCCATGTGGCACCCCAGCTGTTCTTTACGATCCATGCCCCGGGTCCATCAGGTATGACGGTAAAGTTTTTGGCTTCGTAGGTATCGTCCCAGCCGGCGATTGTGACTGCATGCCCACTATGAGTACTCAGATTGGCTGCTGGCTGGTAATACGATTTATAGGTTCCATTGTAAAAATCATCAAACCAACAGAAGGACGAGTATACTGCACCCCACTGCACGAGTGCACCTTTCAGGTTGGCGTTATCGGTGCGGTTAGTACGGGCAGGGAAAAATACCACGTTCTGCACGTGTTTTGTGGGGGGATATGCACTTGAATCTGTCCAATTATTGATAGGAGCGATGGGATATGGATCCGTTGATTCATTGACCGGACCGTTCCATCGTGTCAGGTATGCGGTGGACATCCACATCTGACCCCCCGCTTCCTGTGGGGTGCCAGGTTGGGAAAAACCGGCAAGGTTGACGAGGTTCTTTTCGGAAAAATCCGGTGCCGCATCCGTTGGCATAAGGGTGGATTCAAGTGATCCATACGTTGCAAACGCCCAGCAGGTGCCCCAGGGATCCTGATTTCTCACCGGGCTGATGTTCCCTGTAGTCCGCAAATCAAACCGTGTCTGATTTATTACCGGGCTTACCGGTCCAGATGTCTGTTGAGTAAAAACGTCCGGATCATTGGTGGTGTGATCCCCTTCGTTTAATCCGAACATCTGGATGTCTTTGATACCGGGACGGAAGATCGGCGAGGGGATCAGACCCAGAGGCTGCGCGTCATCCTGTGCGACGGAGTTTAGGGTATTTATCGCTATGTTGGTGTCCTTCGCCTCCATGTACCGGATGAAATCCGGGTTTGTCGGGGCTGCCTGTAATTCATCACCGGCTGCCCCGGCTATCGGGACAACCGCCATTGTTATCAGCAATGCAATAACGAGAATGATCTCGGTTCTTACCATCTTTATATTCCTCCGTTGTTGAAAATACTCGAGCAGTGGTACAACAGTTTTTTGCTATACTCTTATCGTCAATCGCACAGTTCATATAGATTTGCACCTGTGAAGAGACGATTACTGTGAGAGGTTGGCGGGGGTTCACCCGCGAGGCTCGTTTATTCTCCAGACGATATGATCTCCCTGCCTCTGATGTATCAGAAGGGTGCAACGGGCATGTACTGGCAGATCCGTGGTGTCCGGATCCCGGTGGAGAAAACTCCCGGTGGCAATGGATCTGGCGGATCCGGATCCAGATCCAGAATCCCGTGCGGGCACCAGATCCTGAACCGGTATTGAGGAGGTGTTACGTGTCCAGAACCGGGAGGGAATACATACTGCAAAAAGTGGGAGTGATCCGGTTACAGGCTGGGAACCTTCCCGACCAGGTAGCAGGCGATCTTTGTCGCATCCCCGGTATCGATCACGCCGTTATTGTTGAAGTCTGCGTCAGGAACGAGATCCGGGGTCAGCTTGACGACCATGTAGGCGGTCTTTGCCGTATCCCCGATGTCCACCCCCCCGTTCCCGTTGAGATCACCCCGTATCCGGTAGATGAGGATGGACCCGTTGACCGTATCCATCGGTGGGCTATCGAACGCCGGGGTGCTCCACATCGCGTGACTGAAGTTGAGTAGTGTTGAGGAGCCGACTGGTCCGGTGCCGGTCGTTTTCAGGAAGAAGAGCGGCACCGGTGAACCGATCGTGATCGGTTCAGTCCGGGTAAGTGCAAGCCGGATGAGACCTGGTGTGGCGTTCACTTCGAGACTGCTACCGGATACGTAGGACTCGTTCAACGTGATCTCGTTGACCTGGATGACCGAGGGATCATAGGTCAGGTTGAACGAGATGCCGGTCCCGCTCGTCAGGTTCATCACCCGTATTGGGGTGCTGGTGACGGTGTTCTGGTAGTGTGATACGTCCGGGAGGATCAGCCGGGTACGGTCTGGTGTGTTTCCGGTGACTGAGATAAATCCCGTCTTCGTTGTGGTATTGCTCCCCGCCGAATTCGCGGAGGTCAAGGATACGGTGTATGTCCCGGCTGCTGTATACGTGTGCGATGGATTGTTTTGGAGCGTATTGCTCGTGTTAACCCATGTGCCATCCCCGAACGACCAGTTCCATCCGGAGGGGAAGCCGGATGAGGTGTCCGCGAATTGAACCGTGAGGGGTACATGCCCGTAGGTACTATTGGCGGCAAAGGTGGCAACCGGCACCGGGGGTCCAACCCTGGGTGTGATGTTGATATCGAGATACAGGGCATCCTTACGGGTGTATTGCGACCAGGTAACATTCATCCCGCCGTTCGGGTTCCCGGTCTTTGCAAATCGGGTCCAGAGATCCACGAGGTTCGCTGCAACAGCCGGATCCGCGTTTATCCCCGGCAGGTTGAACAATAAGAGGGTCTCGCTGCCATGGAACGCCCCATTGTGTTGCCCGGGCAGGACATAGGAATACCGGTACAGGTACGTGTCCGGGGTCAGGTCAGCCATCGATCCCGCTGCAAACCGCGAAGCGTCAGAAAAGTCATAGTGCGTCATAATCCGGGCGAGGTTAACCTGGACGTCTGCTGTCGAATTTGCAGGATATTTCAAGAGAACCACCTCTGCGTCCTTTCCAAACTGGTCATGGATGAATGCCA
>Ga0247842_10008466_pt1 | contig 10765 bp, 7 predicted proteins | sample LaCruzMarch2015__3_FD_192411 | JGI IMG/M metagenome (GOLD analysis project Ga0247842, IMG submission 192411) | Freshwater microbial communities from meromictic Lake La Cruz, Castile-La Mancha, Spain - LaCruzMarch2015_19m | ecosystem: Environmental > Aquatic > Freshwater > Lake | place: Spain...
GAAGGCAGAAACGCGACATCCTGGATCCCTCCCGTTCGTGCTGGAGTTAACCAGCTTGGCTCGATCGCGGAGCCGTTAGACGAACGTGCGGGCCGCGAACGCGAAGAGGCGTCGCATGATCAGGGTCTCCTTACGGAAACAAGGATTGATCGAACGAAACGCTCACATCCGGTGAGCACGCGGTACGCGCAGTATGCGCTTTCCATCCCTTCCCGCAAGAAGTCAACACCTCATTTTCCCTCCCATTTTCCCTTTCCCCTTTTCCCTTTATCATTCGCTCATGCAGTACCCACTCCTCAAAGAAGCGAAACTCAAGGGCAAGAAAGTCCTGCTCCGCGCCGGGTTCGACGTACCGGTTAAAGGCGGCAACGTGACGGATTCTTCCCGTATTGAGGCGGTGCTCCCCACGATGAAATTCATCTTAAAGCAGGGAGCCGCATTGATTCTCATGGCCCATCAGGGCCGGCCCAAGGGCGAGCGCGTGCCCGAGATGAGCCAGAAGCCGCTCGTTCCTGTGCTGGAAAAATTGCTGAAGGTGAAAATTCAGTTCGCCGATTCCTGCAGGGGACCGGAAGTACAAAAAATGGCGGCTGGCCTGAAGGCGGGTGAAGTGCTTCTACTCGAGAACCTGCGCTACGAAAAAGCAGAGAACAGCAAAGAGCCCAAAGAACGCGATGTATTTGCCAAAGAACTCGCCGCGCTTGCCGAAGTGTACGTCAACGACGCCTTTCCCAACTGCCACCGCGATCATGCCTCGATGACAAGTGTACCGAAATTCCTTCCGTCCTTCATGGGGCTTCAGCTGGAACAGGAAGTGAAGAACCTCTCGAAAGTCGTCGAAGATCCGCGCCGACCGTTAACGCTGATCGTGAGCGGAGCCAAAATGGAGACGAAAGTGCCCGTCATCGAGTACTTTTTGAACAAGGGGGACGATGTCCTGCTGGGCGGCTGCATCGCCAATACGTTCATCGCCGCGCGGGGATTTGAAGTGGGTGCTTCGAAGTACGAGGAGGAACAGGTGGAGAAGGCACAGGAAATCATGCTGGAAGCCGAAAAAGTGGATCTGGCCGACGTGCACGTTCCGCGCGATGTGGTGGTGGCGACGGAAGCGACGGAAAAGGCTACCAAGCTGGATTTACCGCTCGAGAATATTCTGGGGGACATGATGATTCTGGATGTCGGCAAAGTGACGGTGGAGCGCTACAAAAAGATCATCGAGAAATCCGGCACGATCATCTGGAACGGACCGCTGGGCCTGTATGAGCTGAATCACTTCTCGCACGGAACGAAGCGTCTTGCCGAGGCCATTCGTGAGGCGACGGCCAAAGGTGCCATTTCCATCATCGGGGGAGGGGATACGATCGACTTCCACACCAAGTATCAATATCCCATGGATGGTTACACATTCGTGAGTACGGGCGGCGGCGCCATGCTCGATTTCATCTCGGGCAAAGAGTTGCCGGCGCTGAAGGCACTGGCGAAGAAGTGAGCGGGAATCGGCCTCACCCCCTATCCCCCTCTCCAAACCTTCCACGATTCCTTCATGGAGAGGGGGCACACGTTTGTCGTTCTAATAATGTTTTGAAAACAGAATGAGTACGCACCCTCTCCCGTTGGCGTTGGGTGGGTGGGGAGAGGGGATAGGGGGGTGAGGCAGGCAGGCAGGGATGGCCTTCGTCTCCCGACAATGTCACAATGGAGTGCCTCTGATTTCATGGAACCTCTCATTGTTCTCATTCCAACGGAAGGGGAGTCTGCGAGTGCGTTCGTCCGGCGTGCCACCGAGACCAACGGCGAACTCCTGTTGCTGCTCTCCGCTCTTGAGGTTCCACTCCTCAAAGACCGTTCCGAGCAACGCAAATTTTATGAGGCGCTGCAGGCCATCCGCAGCCGCGTGCGTGTCGCCACCAAACGCTCGCAACTGATTGCTGCCGCGCGCCTGCACGGTTTTCGCGTGCTCGTGAGTACGCAGGAGGTGAAGTTCGTCCTCGAGGGGCACCCCGCCCGCGAAGAGGCACTCCGCGTCTTCTCGCCCAATCTGTGGCGCCAGACCCTTCGCTCACAGCTGCAGACCATGGGGCTTCTGTCGCTCCCCAAGCTGCGTATCTGGCTGCTCATCTTCGTGAGCACGGGGCTCTTTCTCTTCGTGCTTTTCCGCCTGCTGCCTTCCGCCGATATCCGGATCAAACCGCGCGAAGATACCGTCACGCACACGGTGAATATCTTTCTCGTACAGACGGGTGCCATCACGCAGATTCCCGATCGCGTGCGCACCATGCCCCTCAAGCCCATTCAGGTGAAAATCACGCGCACGATCACCTTCGACCGCATCAGTCAGGAATTCAGCGGGGTGGGAGCCAGTGTGCCGATGACGGTGGTCAATACGACCAAAGAGCCGTACTCCTTCCGCAAAGGAACCAGACTTTCGAATCAGGCGGGCATCGTCTTCCGCATTCAGGAATCCGTGCTGCTCGAGCCGGGACAGCGCAAAACCGTGATGGCAGCGGCTGATCCTCTGGATCTCTACGGTCAGATCGTGGGGGAACGCGGCAACGTGCCTGCCGGACGCAAATGGGAATTCGTGGGATTGCCGCCGGAAGAGAAATCGCTGGTCTACGCCGAGAACGTCGTCACGGCATCGGGAGGCGTGACCTCTTCGCGCACCGTCCTCACCAAAGACGATCTCAAATTGGCCCGCAAACAACTGGAGAGCGAGCTTCTGCTCATGGCCAAGCAGATGGTGGATGAAGAGAAGACCATCTGGAATGCCCAGCATGCCGAAGAACAGCAGGATATTCTCTACTACGATGAACTCACGCAGATCCGCTACGAGAATTTTGTGATGCCGGAGAACTTTGTGGGCCAGACGGTCTCGTCGGTTCCTGTCGAGGGCACGATCGTCTATTCCGCCTTCAGCTACGACACGAAAGCGGTTTTGGATCTGCTGATTGCCGAGCTCACGGCACACGTCCGGTCCGAAAAGCGTCTGCTCAAAGAGAGTCTGACGTTCAGTCGTCTCGTGGCGCACGTCATCGACTACGCCGAAGATCTCTCGTGGATCAAGATCACGGTGGACCTCTCGGGTACGGAGCAGTACGTGCTGGATCCCCTGAGTCCCACGGGCGCGCAGTTCGCCAAGAAAGTGCGCGAGAAAGTGGCGGGGCTACCGGTGGAAGAGGCATTGCGCATCGTGAAAAACCTGCCGGAGGTGGATCAGGTGGAAATCTCGATCTGGCCTCCGTGGAGCCCGAAACTCCCGCCCATCCCCACGCATATTTACATCGAGCCGACCCCCGCCTCCTCTTCCTCTTAGGTGCCGCATGCATAAAAAACTCCGCATCTTTCTGTGGCTGATTGTGGCTTGTGTAAGCCTTGTTCTGATTATTCTGATCGGACTCACAACATACGTTTTCGCACATTTTGACGGCACTGCCGGTGAAGAGACAGTGCGGCAGGGCAGGGGAGTCACCCAGAACCACTCGCCCGGCTCTGGTTCTGGGCAAACGTGTGGTTTGGTTTTTGGTGCCGCGGTGCACAAGGGTTCGTTGCCCGGACCGGGGATTGCACGTCGCGTGAAGACGGCAACGCGTCTGTATCAAGAAGGATTATTACAACACATCATCCTCACTGGTGGCAAGGGTGATGTGGGCGTGGAGAGTGAGGCGGAAGTGATGGAAGATGTGGCTCTCAAATACGGCGTTGCAGCAGGGGACTTGTCGCTCGAAAAAAATGCCAGATCCACGTGGGAGAACCTTCTGTACTCGCGGCCCCTCACCGGCTCCTGCACGACGGTGATCGGCATTTCGGACCGTTATCACCTCGCACGCATCGCCTATCTGGCACACGTTCAGGGGTGGGAGGACATCCGTACCCTCCCGAGCGATATAGAGCCCTCCTGGCTCTTCGAAATGAAGAGTGTGGGGAGGGAAGTGGTCGCACTCCTCTACTACATGGTGATTACGCACATCTTTCCGTTAGATGAGATTGCACAACATGGGATACCCGATGAGTACGAACCCGATGTTCTTGGCTTTATGATCACAAAATCAGATCATTTGGTCTGTCAATTGATTTGTTAACATAAAATGCATTATGTTAATCGGGAGAGATGTGGATAACTGGATCCCCTACCTTGAGGACGAAGGGAAAAGGACGAAGGGAGAAGGGTGAGGACTTAGGAATTAGGAAATAGGACCACGAATCATTCCCTTCAGAAGCCTATGGCACCTGCTGCAAGACCTTCACCCCCAACAAAGATAGTTTCTGCGCTAGAACAAGCCATCGAACGCTATTTAGTCTTCCTCCGGAGCGAGCAGAACAAGTCCCCGCTGACGATTGAGTCCTACAGAAGGTCTTTGACCCTCTTTCAGGAACTTTCGAAGCTCAACTCCCCTGCTGAAATTAATAAAGCCACCATTCGCATGTTCAAGAGTAATTTGCACATGTATCGCACCGCGCACGAACAGGAGCTCGCCGTCCGGTCCAAGAACCACTACTTGACGGTACTGCGTGCTTTCTTGCGTTATCTTATTTCGGAGGAAGAGATGGATTGCTACCCGCCCGACCGCGTGACGCGCTTCAAAGAGGACCAGCGCAAGGTCAAAGTCCTCTTCCACGATGAGCTGGAGCGCCTACTCGCCTCCCCTGATACCGAGACGCGCAACGGCAAACGCGACAAAGCGATTCTGGAGCTCTTCTTCTCGACCGGCCTTCGTCTTGCGGAACTGCGCGGCCTCAATCGCAAAGACATGAACTTTCAGACACGTGAGACATCCGTCCGGGGCAAGCGTGGCAAAGTGCGCGTAGTTTTTCTCTCTGATCGCGCAACCGATGCTCTCAAGGCCTATCTGGAGAGTCGAATGGATCACCTCACTCCCCTGTTCATCCGCAATCACGAGCAGGCGCTCGAGGTCATGCCTCCGGGCGAGGAATATCGCCTCTCGCGTATTTCCATCTACAACATCGTGAAGAAGTATGCCCTCAAGGCAGGGATCGTCTCGGACCCCTCGCCGCATACCCTGCGCCACTCCTTCGCGACGGACTTACTGCGCAACGGAGCGGATCTGAGGAGCGTGCAGGAGATGCTGGGACATAAGGATCTGAGTACGACGCAGATATACACTCACGTTACGAATCCTCAGCTCAAAGAAGTACATAAGAAATTTCATGGCAAATAAGCTATGATGCGTTCATCACGATGAGAGGGCACACCTAAGGTTCCGTCCGAAGGTTACTCCCTCTCTTTTTTTTGTATTCGTGCTTTTCCGATGAGGCATATACTATGAGAGTTACTCCCAATGATCGATGATCAAGACGTTTCACCCGAAACAGCTCCCATTTACCGACCTTCATTGGGAAGGATTCGTTCATTTGATTGGGCCTGCAAATGCTGAAGTTGCACGCTTCGATGGCTTATTGCAAAGCCTCCCTAATCCTCAAGTTCTCCTTTCTCCATTAGAAACAAATGAAGCTGTTCTCTCTTCAAAGATAGAAGGTACAGAGGCCTCTTTGGAGGACGTACTTCGGTTTGAGGCCGAACCAGAAAGCGAAACAAAGAAGGGTGGTGATATTGATCTTATTCTCAATTATCGAAAAGCTATGCGTCACTCTATTCGGCGTATGGGAGAAATTTCGTTGAGTGGTCGACTCATTAAAGAGGCTCATGCAATTTTACTGGAGAATGTGCGCGGTCATAATGCTGATCGTGGAAATTTTAGAAAACTCCAGGTGCATATTGGAAGACCAGGAAGACCTATAGAAGAAGCTTTTTATGTTCCTCCGCCTCCGCAGGAAGTCGACGATCATTTTTCTAATCTTGAGAAATACATTCACGGGTCCGAAAAGGACATGCTCGTCCAGCTTTCAATTATTCATGCTCAGTTTGAACTTATCCATCCATTTGCAGATGGCAATGGTCGTGTTGGGAGAATGCTCATGCCTCTTTTCCTTTTTTACAAAGGAGTCCTGTCATCACCAATGTTCTATATCAGTGAATATTTTGAGAGTCATCGACGAGAATATTACGATGGCCTTCTTGGCATCTCGCAACATAATGATTGGGAGGGCTGGATTAGCTATTTCTTGAGAGCTGTAATTGAACAGTCAAAAATCAATATTCAGAAGGCTAGAGATATCCATCGGCTTTACGATGTGAAAAAGGAACGCATTCGTTCGCTAACCCACTCACAATTCACCATTCAAGCCCTAGATTTTCTTTTTAAAAATCCCATTTTTAACAGTACCGATTTTGTGGCTGCTTCACGTATCCCCCGTGCAACGGCGCTGCGCATTCTAAAGCAGCTTCAAAAGGGAGGAGTTATTGACCTTGTAAGAAAAGGAGTACGAGCTAAACCTGCACTATTTGTCTTTCCTAAGCTTTTGGCTGTTGTTTAGACAATGCATCTCACGAGTGCAACCTATGTCCTTATTCGTCTCATATTTTAGTAAATATGAGATTTATCTTATTTCCCTCCAAACTCGATATATCGCTATAGTTCTAAATAATGCCCGCTCCTCAAAAAATCCTCACTCTCGTAGAACACTTCAAGCGCAAGCGAGAGGAGCTCACATCAACTCATTACAAAGAGGCGCAGTTGCGCGTGGAATTCCTCGATCCCCTGCTAGAAGCGCTTGGCTGGGACGTGCGAAACACACAGGGACATTCTGAAGCCATGAAAGAGGTCATCCACGAAGACGCCATTCGTATTGGCGATGCCATGAAGGCGCCCGATTACTGCATGAAGATTGGCCGCGATCGAAAGTTTTTTGTGGAGGCGAAGAAACCTTCCGTGGATATCAAAGGCGAACCGACACCCGCTCTTCAGCTCCGCCGCTACGCGTGGTCCGCCAAGCTGCCGCTCAGCATCCTGAGTGATTTCGAGGAGTTTGCGATCTATGACTGCCGCATTCGACCGCACAAGGCGGACAAGGCCTCTACGGCGCGCATATTCTTCTGCACATTCGAGGACTATGCCAAACGCTGGGATGAGATCGCGACGATCTTCTCGAAAGAAGCCGTTCTCAAAGGCTCCTTCGACAAATATGCAGGCGAAAAGAGGCGCGGTACGCAAGAAGTGGATGATGAGTTTTTGAAGGAGATTGAACACTGGCGAGAGCTCCTTGCAAAGAACATTGCCACGCGCAATCCCTCTCTCGGCCAGCAAGAGATGAACTATGCCGTTCAGCAAACCATTGACCGCATCATTTTTCTTCGTATCTGTGAGGACCGCGGGATCGAAACCTACAGACGACTGCAATCGGAAACCAACGGCCAAGGAATCTACGGCCGCTTGAAAGAGCTCTTCCGCGAGGCGGACGCGCGCTACAACTCAGGCCTCTTCCACTTCAAAGAGGAAAAGAGTCAGGGCGAGCCACCCGATACTGTCACGTCGCACATTGACATTGATGACAGTGTACTGAAAGAGATTATCTCCTGCCTCTACCCGCCAGAGAGTCCCTACGCCTTCTCCGTCATTTCCTCCGAAATCTTGGGGCAGGTATACGAGCAATTCCTGGGCAAGGTCATTCGCCTGACCGAAGGGCACCACGCCAAAGTGGAGGAGAAGCCGGAAGTGCGCAAGGCAGGTGGCGTCTACTACACGCCCAAGTACATCGTGGATTACATCGTGGAACACACGGTGGGAAAGCTTCTCGAAGGCAAAACACCCAAGCAAGTCGCGGAACTGAAGATAGTGGACCCCGCGTGTGGTTCTGGTTCTTTCCTACTCGGTGCATACCAACTGCTCTTAGACTGGCACCTGACGTACTACACAGAGCACGAGCCGAAGAAGTGGAAGAAGGAGCTCTATATGCTGAAACTCCCCTCCTCCGAGGATGGCTCGCAGTGGCGTCTCACGACTGCGGAACGCAAGCGTATTCTGCTCAATAACATCTTTGGCGTAGATATCGACCCGCAAGCCGTGGAGGTCACCAAGCTCTCGCTGCTGCTCAAAGTCTTGGAAGGCGAAACGGCGCAGAGCATGCAGACACAGATGTTCCATGAGCGCGTTTTGCCGGACCTGGGCAAGAACATCCAATGCGGCAATTCACTTATCGGGCCGGATTTCTATGATGGCGAACAACAGACGCTCCTGCATACTGAAGACGCCGACCGCCAGCGCATCAACGTGTTTGATTGGCAGGCGGCATTCCCGGAAGTATTTAAGAGGAAAAATCCGGGCTTTGATGCGGTGATTGGAAATCCGCCGTATATTCGGATACAAGCGATGAAAGAGTGGGCACCTATCGAGGTGGAGTACTACAAGAAGCGGTACGTGTCTGCCAGTAGAGGGAACTACGACATTTATGTGGTCTTTGCGGAAAAGGGTTTGTCACTATTAAATCAAACCGGTCTTCTCGGCTTCATTCTGCCGCACAAGTTTTTTAATGCACAGTATGGGGAACCGTTGCGAGAGATTATTTCAAAAGGAAAGCATCTTGAACATGTTGTGCATTTTGGAGATTTACAAGTATTTAGCGGAGCTACCACTTATACTTGCCTTCTTTTCCTTTCGAAGATATCAGTAACTCGTTTCCCCATAACTAAGGTATCAGATTTGGAAAAATGGAGACGCGGAGAGAAGCTTGAGGAGGGAGAGATAAGCTCTAGTTGGGTAGGACGTTCAAGTTGGTCTTTCACCATCGGAAAGAAGGCCGAACTGTTTGAGGCTATGAGAAATTCGAACTCAAGATTAGGAGAAATTGCGCATATTTTTGTTGGCACTCAAACCAGTGCAGACGATGTTTTTGTTTTAGATGAATGTATGATCAAGGAGCCGTATGTATACGGTCGATCGAATTCCCTTGATAAGGAGGTGAAGGTGGAACTGGACTCCACGGTTCCCTTTTTGCGTGGGAAAGACATTCGTCGTTATCTTTACCCACAATCCACCAGTCGACTCATTCTTCCCTATGAGATAAGTAAAAATGAATGCCACTTACGGGAGCTATCGGATTTACGGCAGAAATTCCCTGCTGCCATTGATGTTCTCAAAGAGAACGTAGCAATATTGAAAGCTAGAGAGCATGGAAAATTTGAAGGTGCTAATTGGTATGCCTTTGGCTATCCGAAAAGTATGAATTTGTTTTCTAAACTAAAGATAATTTCTCCAGACTATAATAACGAAGCTTCGTTTACATACGACGACCAAGGACATTTCTTTAAGACCGGATATGGCATTATTGTTAAGGAAGGTCTAGATCCCTTTTATGTTCTTGGGTTGCTGAATTCTAAGCTACTTTTCCAATATCTGCTTTCCATTGGGACTACTTTGCGGGGTGGCTATGTCCGTTTCTGGAACCAATATATTGAACAGCTTCCAATTGTTACGACATTTGATTCAAGAAACGAATTTCTTCGAGATGCCATCGTGCATGAGGTGAATTCAATATTTGATCTTCGAAAGAAGTTTACAGAAGCAAAGACTCCTCATGATCAAGCATTGAATAGGCGCCAAATTGAGGCGGCAGACAGTAGGATTGATGGGTTCGTGTATGAGTTGTATGGGCTAACAAAGAAGGAGATAACGATCGTGGAAGAATCTTGCAAAACACATGACTGATATTCAAACATTACCAGCTGGCCTGTTCGAGAAATATCCAAAACTTATTTCAGAGCTCGATCAGTTATTGAAAGAACGCGAACGACAAATGCGCCTATTCGCTGGAACTTTGGCAGGAGGAAGGGGGTTGCTTGAAGACGCACTGCATCAGGCCATCGTTGACCGATCTTTAAGCATCATTTCAGGATTTATAGATATGATCATTGCTGCTAATTTTTCCTGTGCGGCCGTACTTGTGCGATTGCAAATGGATAGCATGCTTCGTCTATATTTTATAGCTCAGCATCCAGCTGAACGGACACGAGTTATCCAGGAATGGAGCAGTGGAAAGGGTTTTGACAAAATCCCCATGATGAACGGACAAAAAAGAAAACTGAATGATAGAGAACTAAAAGATGAAATTATGCCAATTTTCCCAACCGTGCACGCTGTATATGGGGAGTTGTGCGATTATGTGCATCTTTCAAGTAAATATTTTCAAATGACTGTAACGCACTACGATGCAACGACCCATAGGAGCCATTGTGAGATTGGTGCACAAAAAGATTATCTTCCTGAAACGGAATACAAGAAGCTCTTCTTATGGCTAACAACATTTACAAAATTGATTTCGGATTCACTCGACGAATGGGGTATTCTCAAGAAAGCTCTTCCATCCAAGTGTATGACAAATAATGAGGGAAATCAGTAAGTTTTGCCTTGGAACAAATGCTAGACTGACTTCCTTTATGTCTAGCCATTTCATTCCTCAGGACGATAACGACACGGAAGAAAAGGGCTTAGAAGCTGAACAAGAGTTCAGAAAGTTCTTGGATATTATCCAAGTGCCATATTTGCCGATTTCAAATGAGATAGGAAAATTTTCGGCAGCACTAAAAGCATTGCTTAATAGTAAAAGACCAGATGTTCTCTTACTTTTAGGAAAAGCGGGGATGCTTCCGGTTGATGTAAAATATAAGAGCGATGAGAGAGATTTCTCAAGTTATTTGCTGGATTGCACTGACATTGAGCGATATCTCAATTTTTCTGACGCATTTGGAATAGATGTTTGGTACGCGATATCAAACAGGCAATTAATGTATGCCACTTGGTATTGGCTGGCCATAAATGATGTAAAAAGACTGAAATTTAGACGGAAAGGTACTTCTAGAGGAGAATGTTATGTTGCCCCTAAGAAAGATCTCATTACAGTTTCCGCAAAACTT
>Ga0247842_10008469_pt1 | contig 10762 bp, 1 predicted proteins | sample LaCruzMarch2015__3_FD_192411 | JGI IMG/M metagenome (GOLD analysis project Ga0247842, IMG submission 192411) | Freshwater microbial communities from meromictic Lake La Cruz, Castile-La Mancha, Spain - LaCruzMarch2015_19m | ecosystem: Environmental > Aquatic > Freshwater > Lake | place: Spain...
ATTAAAAATTCTTCGAATATCTTATCAAACAATTCTTCCAATAATTCTAATAATTTAAGTGATTTTATTAAGAATTCTTCGAATATCTTATCAAACAATTCCTCAAATAATTCTAATAATCTATTCACAACTTCTTTTAATAATTCTAACGATTTAAGTGATTTTATTAAAAATTCTTCGAATATCTTATCAAATAATTCTTCCAATTCTTCTAATAATCTTGGCGAATTTATTAAGAATTCCTCAAATATATTATCAAACAATTCTTCCAATAATTCTAATAATCTTTTTAATAATTCTTCGAATAATTCTAATAATCTTGGCGAATTTATTAAGAATTCCTCAAATATATTATCAAATAATTCTTCCAATAATTCTAATAATCTTTTTAATAATTCTTTTAATAATTCTAACGATTTAAGTGATTTTATTAAAAATTCTTCGAATATCTTATCAAACAATTCTTCCAATAATTCAAATGATTTAAGTGATTTTATTAAAAATTCTTCGAATATCTTATCAAACAATTCTTCCAATTCTTCTAATAATCTTTTTAATAATTCTTTTAATAATTCTAATGATTTAAGTGAATTTATTAAAAATTCCTCAAATATATTATCGAATAATTCTTCGAATACTTCTAATAATCTTGGTGAATTTGTTAAGAATACCTCAAATACTTCTTATAATAATTCAAATTATTTTAATAATAGATTAGAAACATTAAATATAAATACTGACACCATCACACAAGGTTCTAGCAATCGTTTTATTGTTAATGATATTTATAATAGAAGTGCTTCCTTCACAGGTAATTATTTAACTTCCACAGGGGTCATTAATTCCTATGATACTATCAATTTTTATAGTTCTATCACTCCTGCCTCTCTTACTTGGAGTTCAAGAGGACTTTCGGCAATTGGCGTTTCACATTCCTCCTCCCAATTATCTTCCTCTGCTTCTGCCGGTGATATGATTATTAGAAGTGATAGTAATAATAAACTTCTCCTTCAAAATGGTAGTAATCAAGCTTCCTTAATCATCTCCAATAATTTCATAGGAATAGGAACATCAATTCCTCTTTATAATCTTGATATTAATTCTAATATCAATTCTTATGAATATTTCCTCAAAAATCTTAATATTTCTAATATCTTCGTCTCTTCTAATGTATTCGACATCCGTTCTAATTCCTTATTTAACTATTCCTCCAATAATTCCAATTATTTTAATAATAGATTAGAAACATTAAATATAAATACTGACACCATCACACAAGGTTCTAGCAATCGTTTCATCGTTAATGATGTCTATAATAGAGATATTACCTTTTCAGGTTCCCTAACAACATCTAATTTAAATGTCATAGGTGATACTACTACTTTCAATACAACCATCTATCAAACAGAACAACTTCAAGTTGTTAATGATACTACCGCTACTGCTATGATTGTTAAACAATCAAATATATCTAAAAATGTCGCCGAATTCTATTATCAAAATACTCAATTAGGTTTTTTAATAAATTCTAATGGTAATATAGGTATTGGAACCGGAAATCCTTTAAATAAATTAGATGTTTCTGGAACCATTTCCTCAACAGAACTCTTAATAAATGGAACAAATGTTTTAACAAATATCTCCAATAGTTCCAATAATCTTTTTACAATTATTAATGATAATTATTGTAAAAAAACAACATTCTATTTCACACCTTCAAATACTTATATTTATAATTCTATCACCTATTATACCTATAATATCGAAATCTCAAAATTTGTTCGTTTTATTCAATTAGATACAAATAAACAACTCGCTAAATTTAGAATTCATACTGCTCCTATGGCAAGTGATTTTAATAGTAGTGAAATTAAAGAAAGTGAATATTTAATTATGATGAGTAATTTGAATGGAGTTCTTAATGTCCGTGCTATTGGAACTCCACAAGATACATATCTTCAAAATATAGAACCTTGGAAAATCGTTAAATCATCATCTTTCACCTATCTAACTTATATCTGTCCTACTCAAAATACAAATATTATATGTTCTATCATAGATGAAGCTTAAATCGATGAGATGTTTTTATTTTTATTTTATTAGATATTATTAATGTCATATATAAATCCTTTTCAAGATACATCTGGAAATTTGTCATTTTCATCAAATTCCACCTCTATTCTTGATAAATCCCTTTATTATAATTTTTGGAATGATATTAATCAAAAACCCTCCTTCTGTAATATCGCATTTTCAGCAGATTATATCGATATTTCTAATAAACCCAATTTAAATCCATTATCAACCTCCTCTAATCTATATTATTCCAGCAATTCATATCATTCATCTTTCAGCAATCTTAATTATTCCATAAGCAATTCTCTCATCAATTTTACTGATAATAAATTAAATAATCTTAATTCTTCTCTTTGGGGAACTATTGGAAATCATATCTATTCTAATCTCGGTTCCGTTGGTATTGGCACATCTTCCCTTGGTAATAATAAATTAGTTATTAAAGGAAATTTGAAAAGTGATGATTTGAAAATTAAAGGAATGGGTTTCAGTAATCTACTCATTACCTCAAATATCCTCGATAATAAAAGTAATCTTTTATATACCTCCATCAGTAATCAAGATTACCTCTCCAAAAATAAACAAATAACTTCAAGTCAATTCACAACAGATATTAATAATAATCTATATATTATTAATTCCAATATCGGTATTGGAACTTCTTCTAATCTCATAAATGATATGATTTTAATTAATGGAAATACTAATATTTACGATTTTAAAATTAAAGGAACCTCTTCCAGTAATCTCTTAATTACTTCCAATATCCTTGATAATTCTAGTAATTATCTTATTGAAAATTTCAATTCAAATTTTAATAAATACTCTTCTTCTATTTGGAGTAATTCCACAAATTCATCCATCTATATCACCTCTAATCTTGGTATAGGTTCTACTATTCCTAATCAAATTTTAGATATTTATGGAAATATTAGAATTTCTGGTTCTATTCTACCTAACTCTTGTAATTCATTCGATTTAGGTTCCTTAAATAAAAAATGGAAAGATTTATATATTTCAGGAAATTCAATCTATTTAAATGATTTTATTATTAGAAATTCCAATAATTATTTAAATATAAGTAATATTGATGTTAGTTCCATCAACTTCCTTAATAATCTTAACACAAATTCTAATATAATCTCCTTAAATACAAATGGAGATTTTATGATAGGTAATAAATATCTTCTTGGAATTAATGGAAATTCATCCAATATCATCTTCTCTAATGTTTTAAGCAATTCCTCTAATTCTTTAATTAATCTCAATAATTCCAAATTTAATTCCTCCAATTCTACCGATTTAATTAAAATTGCCAATAAAAGATTTATCACTAATGATATCTATAATCGTCCAGCAACCTTCTCCGGAATTCTTGAAAGTTATAATCTAACCACCTCCAATTTAAATGTCATCGGTGATTATACCAATTTTAATACTACCATCTACCAAACCGAACAATTATTTATAGAAAATTCTTGTAATTATCCTGCTATGATTATTAAACAAATGAATATTAATAAAAATGTTGCGGAATTTTATAATTCAAATTATTCAATTACTAATGTCTCCGTAAGTGGAACAGGAAATTCTATTAATAATGTTATTAATGACAACAATTATAAATATGCCTTATTTAATTCAAATGGAACTTTTAGCACAGATAATAATATCATTTGTGATATTTTAATCGTCGGTGGTGGAGGTGGTGGTGGAAAATCCGATCTTACTGATGGAAATAATGGAAGATATGGTGGAGGTGGCGGTGGTTCTGGTGATGTTATTTATATTCAAAATTATAATTTAAATAAAGGTTCTTATTCCATTAATATAGGTTCAGGTGGTTCAGGAGGAACTGGAACAAATAATTCTGGAAATGGAACTAATACTACTATAATTTTTAATAGTTCAACTTTAATTGGTGCTGGTGGTGGTGGTGGAGGCGCTGATGCACAAACTAATTCAGGAAAATCTGGAACTATAATATCTTCTTTATGGGGAACTTCTTCTGGTGGTGGCGGTGGTGGAGGAGGAAATTTAGGAAATGGTGGAAATGGAAATACTTATTCTGGTAATGGTGCTAATGGTAAAAATTCTGGAGAACAAGTTTCACAAGGAGGAGGTGGCGGTGGAGGTCCAGTAGTAAATGCTATTGAAATTAATGGTGGTTTAGGATTAACTATTAATATAATTGGAACTAATATTGTTTATGGTGGAGGAGCAGGAGGACAAAGAAATTATTCTTGGGTTCCTGGAAGTGCTGGTGGAACTGGTTATGGTTCTGGTGGAGGAACTTCTCAAAATGGAAATGGTGGAAGTGGAAAAACTGGTGTAGTTATTATTAGATATGCTATTAAAAATCCTGATATTCAAATGAAATTTTTAGTGAATTCTAATGGAAATATTGGTATAGGAACTAATATTCCAGTTTCTAAATTAGATGTTATTGGTTCTATTAATTCCAAAGGATTAGTGGTAAATAATAATGAAATTATTAATCAAATTAAAACAAATGATAGTAATTATTCTAATTCCCTTTTTTATAGCTGGAATTATTCCAATAATTTATTTCTTTCTTTAAGTAATTCCATCGAAAATATTAAAAATTCTAAACAAGATTTATTGAATTCTTCCACAATTTTATTAGGAAATGGTGCAAATATTACGAATGTTAATTATAATAATTTGATTAATAAACCTGATTTATCTATCTATTCAACTTCCGTTAATTCCACAAGCAATTTTTTATTTATTAATGTAAGCAATATTGATTATTATTCTTCAAATTCTAATATCTCTTATGTTAATAATGAAACTGATAATCTCATCAAATTTTTATGGAATACTAATGGTAATAATGTTTTCACAAATTCTAATATAGGTATTGGTTCTTTTATTCCTTCTTCTCCATTAGATATTAACGGAAATTTTAATACAAATGAACTATTAATTAAAAAAGGAAATTTAAGCAATTTTTTTATAACCTCTAATATATTCGATAATAGAAGCAATAATTATTATTCATCTTTAAGCAATCTTGATTATAATTCAAGCAATTCTAATGTAATTTATGTTAATAATATCGTTAATACCGCCATTAATAATTATAATAGTTATTTAGATAGTATTGATTTATGGAAAACTAGTGTAAATAACGGAGTTTATATTAATTCTAATATTAATATTTTAGATAATATTTTTTCATTAGGAATAGGTTCTTTATCAACATCTATAACTTCAACCTGTAATTCATTAGTTTTATCTCAAAATTCCATTATTAAATATAATTATACAAATGATACGAATATTAATTCTGGAACTTATAATGTGGTTTTTAATAATGGTTCAATCACCTTTGGAGGATTAAATCCTGATAAGTCTTATCCAATTTTATCAAATCTTAATCCTATTGTTTGGTATAAATTTGATGATAATTCTAATGATATGATTAAAGAAGTATCTCTTAATGTAAGTTCAAATTTAGTTCTTTTTAATAATCCAACTTTTGATAGTGTTAATTATACAAAAGGAAATGGTTCAATCTATTTTAATAATCCTTCAACTGCTTCAACACAAATTTACGCAACTATTCCAACAAATGTTCTTCCTGCTTCATATTTAAATTCTCTAAATATAGCAAATGGACTTTCATTTTCTTTTTGGATTAAATTAAGCAGTTCTTCAATAGATTATGGAATAATTTTATATTTTGGTAATTTTCAATCAGGTTCTCCTTATTATGATAATACAAACTATCGTCTTCAAATAAGAACATCAAGTCCAAAAACATCTGCTATATATTTTGATATTGTTAAAGATGGTTTTTACACATTTCAATATAACGCCAATATGTATGATGATACTTGGAAACATATTATTTGGACTATATCTTCTTCTGGTAATTGGAATATTTATGTAAATAACTCTATTATATGTAATAATCAATCAAAATTTGTATTTCCATTATTATCATCCACAAATTTAATTTATATATTAGGTGTTGATAAACATCCAACAAATTATGGAATAATTGGAAATTTTGATGATTTTAGAATATATTCACAAGTTTTAAATTCAAATCAAGTTCAAGAATTATATAATGGCAGAGTTGATATTTATAATTATATTCCTGTAAATAATTATTCATCAAATCTTCTCATTAAAGGTGATATGAATATTACTGGAAATCTTAAATTAAATAATAATCTATTAAAACTTATTGAAACTCCTACTATTTCAATTACAGGAACAGGGAATTCAATTAATATTGCTACTGATGATAGTAATTATAGATATGCCCTATTTAATTCAAATGGAACTTTTAGCGTTAATAATAATATCATTTGTGATATTCTTGTTGTTGGGGGTGGTGGTAGTGGTGGAACACGTGCTGGTGGCGGTGGTGGTGCAGGATCACTTATTTATAAAACAAATCAAATATTAAATTCTGGTTTTTATTCAGTAACTATTGGTAATGGTGGTGCAGGACAACCATATTCTACAACAACAAGTTATATTGGTAATGATGGAGGAGACACTTTAATTAATTTTAATGGAATAAATATTTATATTGCAAAAGGAGGAGGTGGTGGTGCTTATAATTTATCATCATTAGGAAGAATAGGTGGATCTTGTGGAGGTAATTCAACAGAACAACCTCAAACACCACTCGCAATTCCTTATAATATTCAAAATGAACCAGATGGTATATATGGAAATCAAGGTGGAGGCGGTGGATTAACAGGAAATGATGGTTATGCTGGTGGTGGTGGAGGTGGTGCTGGAAGTGTTGGTGGAACAATAACAACAACAAATGCTGGAAATGGCGGAAGTGGATTAAATATAAATATAACAGGGGTAAGTAATTTGTATGCTGGTGGTGGTGGTGGTGGTGCTGGAAGATATAATAGTGTTATTGCTGGAACAGGTGGTTCTGGAATAGGTGGTGTTGGTGGAACATTATCAACAACCCCAGGAGAAAATGGTTTAGCAAATACAGGAAGTGGTGGAGGTGGAAGTGGATTTGGAACATTAACTAATGAATGGGATAATAATGGTGCTTCTGGTTCAGGTGGTTCAGGTGTAGTTATTATTAGATACACTATAAATCAACCTGTATTTAGTGGTGCAGTTAATTATTCAAATATTAGAAATCGTCCTTATTTATTAGACCTCTTAACATCTTCTAATATTATAAATGTTGGTGAAGAAAATAATATAAATTTTCCTCTTTCCATAACTTCGTGGAAAAATGAATGGTTCTTATTTATAGGAACATCTCCAACGAATATCCCTAATTCATTTATCTTCCATCATATAACCCCCACCATCAATTCTAAATGGTGGTTTAATGGAACTACTTCTACAACGAAAGCAGAAATTAGTGATGAAAGAATTAAAAAAGAAATTAATGATTTATCAAATGGACTTCATAAACTTATGCTTCTCAATCCAAAAGAATATTTCTTATGTGATGATAAAGATTATCATAAAAAATATGGAATAATCGCACAAGATGTCTCACAAATTCCAGAATTATCTCATCTCGTTCATAAAGATACTGATTTTATTGCCAATATTTATTCATCAGGTTCTTATGATAATTCTAATGGAATTTTTATCATAACCTCCTCAAAGAAAATTGATGGATTAATTGAAATAAATGATGAACTAAAAATCCTTCTCGATAATAAAGAAAATCCAGAAATTATTATTGAAGAACTTCCTTATGATAATCGCTATAAAAAAAGATTTGTTAAAGTTAAAAACATCATAAATGATTTTTCTTTTGAAATATTTGATGATATTGAATTAAATGAATTTGATAAATCTAATTTATTCATCTATGGCAAAAAAATAAATGATTTCCTTAAACTTGATTATAATTCATTATATACCTTGAATATTAAAGCAAATCAAGAAATTTATGATATTATTAATAATTCTTATAATACCCTCAATAATCTCACGACAAGAATTAAAATTCTCGAAGATAAATTATCATAATTTTTTTAATTATTTTTATTAGATTATTAACAGATGTCTAGTCATAATTCTCCATCTTTTTATAATGAAAATACATCTTTCACACCCTTCTCAACCATCTATGAAGATAAATCTCTAATATCTATCAATTGGAATGATATTCTTTTAAAACCCTCCTTCTCTAATATCGCCTTTTCAGCAAATTATAATGATCTTTCAAATACTCCTAATTTATCTATCTACGCATCTAATTTAAATGTCTCTAATGTCTCTAATATCCTCTTCCTAAATTCAAGCAATTCTAATATAAATACAAGCAATTCCGTAGTTGATTTCACAAATGATAAAATAGGAACTATTAAAACAAGTCAATGGACTTCCTTAAATAATGATATTTATTATAATGATGGAAATGTTGGTATAGGTTCTTCGGTTTTTGGTTTTGATAGATTAATTGTTTCTGGAACCATTAATAGTGATGAATATAAAATAAAAGATGTTAATATCAGCAATATCTTCATTACCTCAAACACCTTTGAAAATAGAAGTAATAATCTTTATTCAAATTTAAGCAATCAAGATTATTTATCCAGTTTAACCCCAGTCGTATCAAGTCAATGGACTACCGACATTAATTCAAATATATATTTTCTTGATGGAAATGTAGGTATAGGAACTTCTTCTTTTGGTTTAGATAAATTGATTATTAATGGAAATATAAACACACAAGAATTAAAATTAAAAGATGTTAATATCAGCAATATCTTTATAACCTCCAATCTCTTTGAAAATAAAAGTAATTTGATTATTAATGATATTTCCAATAAATTCTCTGGATTTTCATCAAATCAATTTACGACAAATGGAAATAATATCTTCTTTAATTTATCTGGAAATGTTGGTATAGGTTCTTCAATTCCAAAAGAAAAATTAGATATTAATGGAAATCTTGTCATAAATGGAAATATTATCCCAAATACTTGCAATTCATTTGATTTAGGTTCTTTAAATTTAAAATGGAGAGATTTATATTTATCCGGAAATTCCATTCATTTAGATAATTTAAATCTTAATTCTTCCAATAATTCTCTAAATATAAAAGATGATATAACAGGAAATTTTAAAGGAATTAATATTAATGAAATTCGTTTGAATAGTAATGGATTTATTAATGGAATTTCTATTGATACAAATGGAGATTTGAAAATGAAAGATAAATTTCTTGTTGGAATAACAAATAATTATGATTATTCTAATATCATCTATTCAAATGTTTTTGAAAATACTTCAAATTCTTTAAGTAATTCTATTGAAACTAAATATAATTCATTAACTACTGATACTATTATTCAAGGTTCAAGTAATCGTTTTATAGTGAATGATGTTTATAATAGAAATATCAATTTTACTGGAATTTTAAATGCTTCTAATATCATAACATCCAATTTAAATGTCATAGGTGATACTTCTGTTTTTAATACAAGTATCTATCAAACAGAACAACTTCAAGTAGTTAATGATACAACTGCAACTGCTATGATTGTTAAACAAATGAATATGAATAATAATATTTGTGAATTTTATTATAATAATCAATTGGGAGTTGTCATTAATTCTAATGGAAATATTGGAATAGGTGTTAGTAATCCTTCTTGTAATTTAGATGTGAATGGTATTATTAATACAAATGGAATGAATATTGAAGGTGTGAATATAACGACAATAATCACGAGTAATGATACTTATACTTCTAATGAAACTATTAAAAATGTAAGTAATAATAATTATTTAACATCTAATACAAATTTTAATTATTCATCAAATAATTCTAATAATTTATTCATAAATAAAGAAAATAAATTAAGTGCCTCATCAGTTTTATTAGGTGATGGTGGAAGTTTAACAAATATTAATTATAATAATTTAAATAATAAACCTGATTTATCTGTCTATACAACTACAACTTCTTTAAATACAACTTCCAATAATCTCTATACAAATTTGAGTAATATGGATTATGGTTTTAGTAATAATAATTTCAGTTATTCTTCAAATAGGATTAGTGGAATAATCGCCAATAATTATCAATGGACTTCTAATGGAAATAATATTTTTTTAAATATGAATGGAAATGTTGGAATAGGTTCGACTATTCCTCTTGAAAAATTAGATGTGAATGGAAATATAAATACGAATGAAGTATTTATTAAAAAAGCAAATATAAGCAATATCTTTATAACTTCTAATGTTTTTGAGAGTAGAAGCAATAGTTCTTATTCAAATATAAGTAATATTGATTTTAATTCAAGTAATAATTGTATTAGTTATACAAATGTTAAAACAGCAAATTTAAATATAGGTGGTGGAGCAGTAGTATCGAGTTCTTATTGGATACAATCAGGAACAAGTAATATCTATACGATGAGTAATATTGGAATTGGAACAACAAATCCACAATCAAAATTGGATATAATAGGTGATATTAATTATACAGGTTCTTTGAAGATGAATAATACGATTATTCCATTCTCAACTATGTCAAATACAAATATTATCGCTACAAATGCTTCATTTAGTAATGTCAATAATTCTTATGGATATTATATGTTTTTAACATCAGGAACAATAACATTCCCACAAGCAACAAATTGCGATTTATTATTAATAGGTGCTGGTGGAAATGGCGGATTAACTTCTGGAA
>Ga0247842_10008470_pt1 | contig 10762 bp, 6 predicted proteins | sample LaCruzMarch2015__3_FD_192411 | JGI IMG/M metagenome (GOLD analysis project Ga0247842, IMG submission 192411) | Freshwater microbial communities from meromictic Lake La Cruz, Castile-La Mancha, Spain - LaCruzMarch2015_19m | ecosystem: Environmental > Aquatic > Freshwater > Lake | place: Spain...
GGGGCTGCGCCGGGCGACGCGGGGCAAGGTGCTCCTGGCCGGAAGCGAGATCACAAATCGGTCTCCACGCCAGATCGCCGAAGCCGGCGTGGCCCATGTCCCGGAGGAGCGCATCCAAATGGGGACCGTCCCCAATCTGAGCCTGCGAGAGAACTTAATCCTGAAGCGATATCGCTACCCCCCGTTCTCTCGATCCATCTTCCTGAACCGGCGCGCTTCGATGGAGAACGCCCGCCGCGCGATCGCCCTCTATCAGATCGCCGCCCCCAGCGACGCGACCCCGGCGAAGCTCCTCTCTGGCGGGAACATCCAGCGCCTGGTTCTTGCGCGGGAGCTTTCCGGAGACCCTCGCCTGATCGTCGCCGCCCATCCTACGTACGGCCTTGACGTTGGGGCGACAGAGCAGGTAAGGCAGATCCTGCTCAAGGAGCGTGAGCGGGGAGCAGCGATCCTTCTTACGTCCGAGGATTTGGAAGAGATCCTGGCGGTGTCGGACCGGATCCTGGTCATGTTCTCAGGCGAAGTGATGGGGACTCTGGAGGCCGAGGGAGCCGACCTTGGCGAGATCGGACTTCTGATGGCAGGGACGAGACAGAAAGGGGGCACGACGTGAACAGGCTGCTTCCCTTCAAGGTGGAACGACGACCAGTTCCATCGGGAGGCATGGTTCTCCTCATCTCCCTTCTCGCCATCGTCGCGGCCCTGGTGGTCGCCGCAGGCCTCTTCCAGGTGTACGGGGTTTCCCCCCTGCGGGCCTATGAACTGATTGTTCGCGGGGCGTTGGGGAGCCCGCTCGGCCTCGCCGAGACGGTGCGTCGAGCGATCCCGCTCCTCCTTTGCGGGGTCGGGTTGGCGATCGCCTTCCGCGCCCTGTTCTGGAACATTGGGGCGGAGGGGCAGCTCCTCCTTGGCGCGGTCGCCGCCACAGGGGTCGGCTTGTTCTCCGGTCTCCCAGGCCCGCTCCTTCTCCCCGCGATGTTCCTCGCGGGGTTCCTGGCCGGGGCCGCGTGGGGTCTCGTCCCGGCGATCCTGAAGGCGAAGCTTGGGTTGAACGACGTCATCACCACTCTGATGATGAACTACGTCGCCCTGTACCTCGTGGAGTGGCTGATCCACGGACCCTGGAAAGGGACCCAAATGCGCGGGTTCGCGTACACCGACAAGCTCAGCGTCGCGGCGCGGCTCTCCTTCATCCCCGGCACGCGCACCCCTTGGCTGACCCTTGTGTTGGGACTTGTTCTCGCCTTGGTGGCCTACATCCTTGTTACGCGCACCCGTCAAGGTTTTGAGATCCGCGTGGTCGGAGAGAACCCCCACGCGGCGCGCTTCGCTGGAATCAATCAGGTCAAGACCACCCTGCTTGTGATGCTCATCTCCGGGGGCCTCGCCGGGCTGGCGGGGGTTGGCGAGATCGCCGGTGTCCATGGGATGCTGCGGAGTTCAAGTCAGATCTCGATGGGATACGGGTACACCGCGATCATCGTCGCCTGGCTCGCCCGGTGTAACCCCCTGGCCGTTATCGTGACCTCGCTCTTCTTTGGCGTGATCATGGCCGGAGGGGACGTCATCAAGAGCTCCCTCGGCCTCCCGTTCCAGCTGATCAATGTGTTCAACGGACTCATCCTGTTCTTTCTTATTGGAAGTGAGGTGCTCATGCGCTACCGGGTATCCTTCACCATGAGGAGGCGGTGATGGGTTGGGAGTCCTGGGTCATCGCGACGCTCAGCCGCACGCTCGCCTACGGGACGCCGCTCCTCTTGGGAACCCTTGGCGAGATCTACGCGGAACGCTCGGGGGTGCTGAACCTCGGCGTCGAAGGGATGATGATCATGGGGGCGTACACCGCCTTCGCCACGGCGTACACTACGGGGAATCCCTGGCTCGGGATCCTCGCCGCCGCTCTCGTTGGCGGGGCCTTCTCCCTCGTTCACGCGTTCGCCAGCATCACTCTGAAGGCGAATCAGGTGGTCTCGGGGCTCTCTCTGACGATGCTGGGCCTTGGGCTCTCCGGAGTGCTTGGCCGTGGATGGGAAGGGAAGCCTCTTCCTGTTCCGCTGGGGCAGATCACGGTCCCCGGCCTCTCCTCGATCCCGGTGCTAGGACCGGTGCTGTTCCAGGGGCAGAACCTGCTCGTCTACCTGACGCTCCTCCTCGTTCCCATCCTCTGGTTTATCCTCTATCGGACACGCGCCGGGATCACGATCCGGTCCGTGGGGGAGAACCCCGGCACGGCCGACTCTCTGGGCGTGAACGTCCCCCGCGTGCGTTACCTCTGCGTCCTGGTTGGGGGAATGCTTGCCGGCGTGGCGGGCGGCTACTTGTCCGTTGCCTATCGGCCGTCGTGGACGGAGGGAATGACGGCCGGGATGGGGTGGATCGTCATTGCGCTCACGATCTTCGCTTTCTGGAACCCGGTCATGGGTCTCGTGGGGGCGTTCCTGTTCGCGGCCCTCTATCATTTGTCGTTTCGGTTGCAGCCCTGGGTCGCCCCGGAACTTCTGAGGGCGATGCCGTACGCGTTCGCCATCCTCGCCCTCGTTCTTGTTGCGCGCGGGACGCTGCACAAACGGATGGGAGCGCCGGCGGCGCTCGGGATTCCCTATACGAGAGGGGAAGAGTAGATAAGGAAGGAGGTGGGAGAAGAGGATGACAGCGTGGAGAAGTGGGTTGCGGTGACGAGGAATCGAAAGGAGGGATGAATGATACGGAGGTTGGTCCTTGCGGCGACCCTTGCCCTGGTTATTCTCGCGGGCATTGTCGCCGTCGCTAGTGCGGAGGAATACGTCGCTGGCTCGACGCTCAAGGTCGGATTCATCTACGTCGGACCGATCGGCGACTACGGATGGACAAACGCTCACGACGCCGCCCGCCTGATCTGCGAGCAGACCTTCCCGTGGCTGGAGACCGTCTACATCGAGAGCGTCCCGGAGGGCGAAGTCGAGACCTACATCGACAAGCTCATTCAGAACGAGAACTGCGACGTCGTCATCACGACGAGCTTCGGTTTCATCGACGGGACGAACGCCGCGGCGAAGCGGTATCCAGACAAGATCTTTGCTCACGCCTCCGGGTTCTTGCGCGAGGCGAACGAGATGACCTTCATGGCCGACTTCTACCAGATCTACTACCTGAACGGCCTGATGGCGGGCGCCCTGACGAAGACGGGCAAGGTGGGCTACGTGGGAGCGTTCCCGATTCCCGAGGTGAAGCGCCACATGAGTGCCTTCGCCCTTGGAGTGAGAGCAGTGAATCCTACGGCAACCGTGAGCGCCCGCTGGATTGAGGCGTGGTTCGACCCCACGGCGGCCAAAGAGGCGACCGAAGCCCTGATCGCGGATGGGTGCGACGTGTTTGCCTTCACGGAGGACTCGCCGACGGTGGTGCAGGTGGCGGCCGAGCACGGACTGCCGAGCTTCGGGCACTACTCCCCGATGTACCAGTTCAGTCCGGAGTACTGCGTGTCCGGGCAGCTCGTTCACTGGGAGACGATCTATCTCGACTTCCTCGCCAAGGTGTACGCTGGCGCCTACACCGCGCACAACCTCGCGAGTGTCGACTACTGGTGGCTCCTGCGCGAGAAGGCCGTGGAAATGGGCACACAGCCGGGGATGTTGATCAACCCCGCGTTTGAGGCGCAGTTGAAGGGGACGATCGTCTTGGATCCAGTCCTCGGGGCGATGAGTGTCTACGACTTCGTGATGGCTCGAATCGGGCAGATGACGGATCCATCCATGATCTTCGACCCGTTCTCCGGGCCGATCTTCGACCGAAAGGGGATCCTGCGCGTGCCGGCAGGCTCGCGCATGTCCGTGCTTGAGCTCACGACGATGGAATGGGCCGCGGCAGGGATCATCGGCGCGTGGCCAGGTGAACCGTAGGCCAAGAAAGACAGGGGCGGTCCGCTCCCGAGAGGGCGGCCGCCCTTTTTCCTTTCGGGGATCGGCTCGCTGCCCAGTTCCTCTCCCTCTATCGACGCACAGCGGGACGCGCCGGAAGCGGACGACGTCCACGAGCCCTCAATGGACGAGTAGCGTCGGCCCTGGAACTTCTGGCCCGAAACAGAACAGAGACACGAGAGAAGCCTCACTCGTGTCCCCGATCTTCGCCATACGCCCGACAGGACTCGAATGGCAATGCGGAGCATTGGCCCTGACCTCCGGATGCCGCAGGCGATGCGTGGCATCGCTGGGGAGTTCCGCCGACCGGACGCTGCGGAACTCCTGTCCGGCGCTGGCGATTCTCCGCCATGCTGCGATGCGGGGAATCGCTAAGGAATTGCGCGGACCGGACGTTGCGCAATTCCCATCCACATGAGCTATGGGGGGTTCCTTCGGAACCGCTTAGGAGTTCCGCCAGGCATGCGAGTGTGGAACTCCTGGCCCGAAACAGAACAGGGACACGAGAGAAACCTCACTCGTGTCCCCGATCTTCGCTATACGCCCGAGAGGACTCGAACCTCTGGCCTTCGGAGCCGCAGTCCGACGCTCTAATCCACTGAGCTACGGGCGCCTAGGTAACTGGCCGCATCGTACCCGGTTCGGCCGGCAGATTGCCACTTCGTGGCTCGGGCGGAGGGACGGGGATTCGAACCCCGAGGGCGTTGCCGCCTTGCCGCTTTTCGAGAGCGGTTCCTTGCCGTTCGGTCATCCCTCCACGCAGTATGGTAGGCCCATCCCTAGAGAGGCGCAAGCGACGATGGGGTCAGATCTTGAAACGCAAGCCCCCGTTCAATGCACAGAGGCAAGCTATGGCGAAGCGTAGCGCCGGCAGACTGCGATATCAAGATCTGACCCCGACTTCAGAGGGCGGGCGATGGCCGGCGTCTAGCGCCAGGAGACCGTGATGTCAAGATCTGACCCGCGATGGTCGCTTGTACGGACGGGTGCCGGTTGGTAGGATGGAGTATAAGTAGGTAAGGATCGTGGCGGTTATTACGTGTCCATGTCGCCAGGCTGAATCTGAAAGAGGGCGGAGGGCTGGGTGCCGTTGCGCTTGGCTGTTCGGTTGTTTCTGAATAGGGGTCTCGCCTCCCGCAGGTCCGGGGCGAGCTCATGTCTGGAGCCACGGCGTGTGGGGACTGTAGATCGATATACTCAGTGCGTGGCGTGAACAAGGAGGTCGTCCATGATCGGTCGGCAGCGCAGCGGGGTTAGTTGGAGAGCGATAGCGGTATCTGCGGTAGTAGTTGCTTTCGCGGGAATAGCGGCTTGGTCAAGCGATCTCTACGTGGGTGGCGGGGGCACGCCAGACTACCCGACGATACAAGCGGCGATCATCGCGGCGGCGTCTGGCGACACGATCCATGTGGCGGCGGGGACGTACACCGAGGTAGGGCAGATTGTCATCAGCAAGAACCTGACCATTGTTGGTGCAGATAGGGCCACAACCATCATCAAGCCGAGCGCGAATACCGGCAACTCAGGCGACGGGAAGGCCTGGTGGCTGGTGAACCCGTGCTTCGTGTTCAACCTCAGTGGAGTCACGCTTGACGGTACCGGGAAGATGATCTTCCAAGGCATCCGGCACAAGGGCACTGGAACGATCCAGAGTGTGCGTTTCACGGGGATAACATACAACGCGTCTGGGCCTGACTACGCTGGGTTTGCTATCTATGCCTTTGGCCAGTGCGGGGCCGTGAACGTGAGCGATTGCGTGTTTGACAACATCGGACGGGAGGGCATCGCCTACTGGGGAGCCGGGACCACCGGCACCTACGCTGACAACACCTACACCGGCAACGGACTTGGCAATCACATGGACTACGGCGTTGAGGTGACCACCGGTGCGGTGGTGACCATCACCGGCAGCACAATCACCAACTGCCGGGGCGAAGTTGGCGGAGATCCCACCTCGTGGACTTCAGCGGGGATCATGGTCTTGGGGAACGGCTCCAAGGCGAGCATCACCGGCAACACGATCACCGGGAACTACTGGGGCATCGCTGTGGGCATCGCAACCGGAACTGAGACCCCTGAAGGTCATGCACGCGATAACAATATCACCGGCAATTACAATTTAGGGGCTCGGCACGGTTCTGCATATGGCGTGTTCGACGCCGCCCACAACTGGTGGGGCAATGCCTCTGGCCCTACACACGCTGGAAACCCTGGAGGAACAGGAGACGCTGTCGGTGACAATGTGGTCTACAACCCCTGGGTCCAGAGCGCGATCGGAGAGACTGTCACCGAGAACCTTGGCAACGGTGAGACATTGACCGGTGAGACCACCGTGGGAGCCGATGTGACCGTGACAGGAGGAACGGGCGTTGATGTGACTGTTGCTCGGTACGACGGCAACCCGACCGGCTCCGGATTGGGCACGATCGAGGTCGGCTACATCGACGTCTACGTGCCGGACACGAGCGGCGTGACCCAGATCGAAGTTCGCCTCTACTACGCCGCCGGGACCGATACTTCAACACTGAGACTCCACTGGTGGAACGGCACCGCCTGGGTCGAGTGCTCGAACCAGGGGATCAACATCGCGGGCGGGTACCTGTGGGCGATCATCACCGCGAGCACGGTCCCGTCTCTTACCGACCTCCACGGCACCATCTTTGGCGGAGGCTCGGCGAGCATATGGTACGAGGACTTCGAGTACACGGGCCAGGCGGCGATGGTGACGGCGGGTTGGGTGTTTGGGACGAATGGCGAGAACCTGTGGCACCATGCGTCCCAAGCGAGCGTGCCGGCGATCGCTTACAGTGGCCTCACCCCGTTCCCATCGATCGACCATGCCGTATGGTTCGCACATCCGTCGACAGCGCAATACCGCTCAGGCAGCACGAATGGAGCGAGCGTCAGCCCGCAAGTCCGCGAGGCGCAGGCGCTCGTCCAACCCAAGGGAGCGGGGGAAGGCTATCCGTACGGAGAGCTGACCTCGCCGAGTATCAATGTGTCCGGTTTTGCGGGCCTGACCGTCTCGGTCTCGTTCCACTACTTCCGCGAGGTGGAGTGCTATTCGCTGGGAAGCTACGATAGGACCTACGCGCAGGCGCGGTTCGGCGGTGGGCCGTGGCAAACCATCTGGACCAGGGACTCGAAGGACTGCACGGCGATGGAGTCGTGGCGGAAAGTCGACCCCATCCTCCAAGTGCCGGTCCCGGCGGGCACGACGACGATGCAGATCCGGTTCGTCTTCGACGCCGTGGACAACGTCGGGAACGGCTATCTCGGCTGGCTGATCGACGACGTGGAGATTCTGCAGCCGGGTCCGGTGCCCCCCCCAACATTGGCGATCGCCACGAGTTGCCCGCTCCCCGGCGGTACCGTGGGCCAGTCTTATGGCCCGGTCCAGCTCCAGGCGAGTGGCGGCACGGGACCGTACACGTGGACGGCGACCGTGCTCCCGTCTGGCCTCGACTGCACGACGGCGGGCGTGGTCTCGGGGACGCCGGATACCGCCGGCACGTACCCCTCCGTGGTCCTAACGGTCACGGACAGTGCGACGCAGACGGCCTCGAAGACGTGCAGTCTCACGATTGCACCGGTTTCGCAAGACTGTCCGTGGTGCGACCTCGCCCTACTCAACTTCGAGAACGCGTTGACCGACCAGAAGCTCGCTCCGTCGTGGACCGTTAGCGGCCTCTGGCACGTGGCGACCAACGGCTGCGCCAACTGCGGAACGCCAGGAAGCAACCACTACGGCTACTTCGGGAAAGATGCATCCTGCAGCTACGACAACGCGGGCGTTGCAGTGACGGGGTATCTCACCTCGCCGGAGGTCCCGCTCGCCTCGTGCATCCAGAGCCTTGCGATTGGGTTCAAGCACTACCGAGAGGTTGAGGCCTTCCCAGGCCCAGGCTCGTACGATCGCACGTCCGTCCAGGTTCGCTGGTTGAACGCGGGAGGCTGGGGCGCCTGGCAGACGATCTGGCTCAAGGATTCGACCAACCCTTCCCCGGACTACTGCCTGGACGTGGTCATTGGCCCGGTGGCGGTTCCCACGGGAGCCACGAAGGCCCAGGTGAGGTTCGGCTTCGAGTCTGTCGACGGCGTGTTCAACAACTTCATGGGCTGGGCGGTTGACGAGATCTGGGTCAAGAACTCCACCTGTGTGTCAGGCCCTGCCACGGCGCCGCTCTCGTTGAGCGGACTCCAGGTGAAGGATGTATCTCGTGCCGGGATTACGGTCCTCAACGTCCCGAACCCGGTGCGCGACGTTCACACCACGACGTTCTCGGTCCGCGGCGTCGGAATCGAGGCGGTGCGGATCCAGATCTTCGACATTAACCAGAACCTCGTGTTTGAGGAGGAGGTCGCGGGAACCGAACTGGTCTGGCATACAGTGGACGCGTACGGAGAGTATTTGGCGAATGGCGTCTACTTCTACCGCGCTCTCGTGTTGGCAAGCGGCCAGTGGATGGCCACGGGGTTCGAGAAGCTGGTGATTCTGCGCTAGCGTCACCGAGACCCGATACGATGAGCCCTGGGCGTAGCTGCCCAGGGCTCGTCTTCGTAGCAGGAGAAGACGCATGTTGAAGTGGGTCTTGTCTCGTTGGGCGTGCTGTGGACTTGTCGTCGAGGACTAGCGCTGACGGTGGTTCCGCGTGGCTGTTGATCCTTCCGATGGGCGCCGTCAATCGGGTCCTCGAGCCCCTGGCAAATGAAGCGAGCATCGGGGCGCTGAAGGCCGGCATCGGCTACGGGCTCGGCTCATCGTCAGGCGCGGTCGACAACGGGAGCGTATCGTGGAGGCCTTGAGTTCCCGGAGGGACGATGCGCGAGCTTGGAGGGGCGGGGGCGTGGGCGTCATCGCACGGTGGAGCCACTCGCTCCAACTCCTCCGAGCCGTGCTGTCTGCAACGCGGCTGACACGGATGCCGAGGGAGGGCATGGCGGAGCCAGGGAGGGGAGCTTCCCTTGACCCCTGCGGCTTTGGGTTCTCGATCGGCAGGAGTTGAGGGTTCCAGGGAGCTTAGGTATGAGACGGGTTGCGCTTGTTGTTGTGCTGGGCTGTCTAGTCTGCCACGCAGTCGGTCTTGGCAGTGGGGCGGGCAGTGCGCCGCCGGGAATCGGAGCTGGGTTGTTCGCCCAGCGGGGGCTTGATGCCTACGCGATGTCGCTTGGGGAAGCCCTGGTCGCGGTTGCGCGAGGAAGCGCGACGAGCTACTACAACCCGGCCGGGCTCTCTTCCATGGCCGATCTTCAAGTGGGCGGGCTCTACTGCGCCCCCTACGGACGCGACTTCGGCGTGAGTCACCAGTACATCAGCGTGTCGGGGCCCCTCGGCGTCCAGACAGCATCGAGGGACGGCCTCGGCGTGGGGATCACCTGGATCGGCTCGACGATCGGGGACATTGCGCTGTGGGATGATCAAGGATCCGCGGGAGTCGCGGAAGCTTCAAGCTCGATCTGGATGGCGTCGGTTGGCACATCGATTCCCGCCCTCGGCGACCTGTGTATCGGCGCGTCACTCAAGTACCACACGGCGCGGCTGCTGGAGGGACGAGCCGTAGGCGTGGGCTTCGATCTGAGTCTGCTCAAGTCGTTCGAATTCAGCGACGGCACGCGAATTGCGGTTGGCCTCAACAGCATGGACGTGGGGCAGACTCACATCCGATGGGAGTCCGTTTCGGGGACGACTGACAACGTCATTCCGTGGACCCACAAGTTCGGAGTGGCCGTCGAAGCGCTGGATCAGCGGCTCCTTCTAGCATGTGGCGTGGACCTGGAGGCGGGAGGTTCCCTGTCAGAACTGGCACTTCACTTCGGAGTCGAGATTCGCGTAGTGGACGCCTTGGCGCTTCGGGCCGGATGGACCGGGAAGCCAGGATCGGGTGGCAATTTCGCGGCCGGCGTCGGAGTGCATGTCGATCATCTGGCCATTGACTACGCCTACGTCCCCGGCAAAGTGTTCGGCGACACGCACATCTTCTCCGCCACGATCACATTCTAGTGGGGGGTCAGATCTTGAAACGCAAGCCCCCTCGCCGCTCCCGCACGCGCCGCACCCACTTGCTCACCGTCGAGTAGTGCAACCCGAGGTGTTCGCCGATCTCCATCAGGGTGTAGCGGTGCACGGCGTAGGCGGCGTACGCCGTCTCCTCCTTCTCCTCTGGGCTTTGGGTTCGCTCGAAGAGGTCGCGCAGCGACGGCCGGGCGACCAGGCGCTGATCGACGGGGATTTCTGTTGCGGGCTCGGTTGCTGCAAGACGTGGCTTCACGGACTCTACGAACGCCTCGTCGCCAAGGATCACGCCCCCGCGGAGGTGCTCCCACACCGTCCGTCCGACCCCCTCCGCCACGAACGTCCGGTAGTGCTCCTGCGCCCGGCGCCGGCGCGCCCCGAAGTGAGCGAGGATCCAATCCGTCGTCAGGAACGTCGGAGCAGATGCCTCTCCGACGATGGCTCGATGGCTCGACCACTTCCAATCCCCTGGATGCTCCACCGCATCCGCCCGCACGGGGTTCAACACCACGTAGCGGACGAGTTCGAGAAGGTACGCCTCCCGATCCACGAGGATGGACTTGAACCGCCCCTGGAGGACATGCCCTTTGCGGCCGTGGCGGCGGTTGAAGTGTTGGGTGTAGATCCCGTTCAGCTGCCGCATCCCGTCGGACAGCGTCGCTGTGGGCGTCTCCAGCAAGAGGTGGTAGTGGTTGTTCATCAGGCAATAGGCGTGGCAGAGCCAGCCGTGGCGCGACACGACGAAACCGAGCGTCGACAGGAACGTCTCGCGATCTTCGTCGTCGTGGAAGATCGTCTGGCCGGCGTTTCCGCGCGACGTGACGTGATACACCGCTCCGGGATACTCGATGCG
>Ga0247842_10008472_pt1 | contig 10761 bp, 8 predicted proteins | sample LaCruzMarch2015__3_FD_192411 | JGI IMG/M metagenome (GOLD analysis project Ga0247842, IMG submission 192411) | Freshwater microbial communities from meromictic Lake La Cruz, Castile-La Mancha, Spain - LaCruzMarch2015_19m | ecosystem: Environmental > Aquatic > Freshwater > Lake | place: Spain...
ATAGCTCCAGTTGTTAAAACTGCCGGCCAGGTGCACTCCATTTGGGGAAACAACCTGGTTCTGCATATTTACCCTGAAAGTAACCGATACATTAAGCGGACAATCGGCACACATTCCGAAACATACCTGATTCATCGTCGTATCATTTGAGGCCAGGGTCATGATGCGCTCGTATTCGCCCGAACTGTTCAAAACACCACATTCCACAGGTACTGTTTCCATCGCAGTTAATGTGTCGCCATTCACAAAACGATACGTATAGGACTGGTTCTCAGGCAAAACAACGGTCGCTGAATAAATACTGCCGGTCTCCGGCGACATCAGTGTCTCCGAGCAACTCCAGTTGTTGAAACTGCCGGCCAGGTGCACTCCATTTGGAGAAACAACCTGGTTCTGCATATTTACCCTGAAAGTAACCGATACATTAAGCGGACAATCGGCACACATTCCGAAACATACCTGATTCAGGGTCGTATCATTTGACACCAGGGTCATGATACGCTCGTATTCGCCCGAACTATTCAAAACACCACATTCCACAGGTACTGTTTCCATCGCAGTTAATGTGTCGCCATTCACAAAACGATAGGTATAGGACTGGTTCTCAGGTAATATTACAGTCGCTGAATAAATATTGCCGGTCTCCGGCGACATCAAAGTCTCCGAGCAACTCCAGTTGTTGAAACTGCCGGCCAGGTGCACACCATTTGAGGAAACAACCTGGTTCTGCATATTTACCCTGAAAGTAACCGATACATTAAGCGGACAATCGATACACATTCCGAAACATACCTGATTCAGGGTCGTATCATTTGACGCCAGGGCCATGATGCGCTCGTATTCGCCCGAAATATTCAGAACACCACATTCCGCAGGTACTGTTTCCATCGCAGTTAATGTGTCGCCATTCACAAAACGATAAGTATAGGACTGGTTCTCAGGTAAAATTACAGTCGCTGAATAAATACTGCCGGTCTCCTGCGACATCAGCGTCTCCGAGCAACTCCAGTTGTTGAAACTGCCGGCCAGGTGCACTCCGTTTGGGGAAACAACCTGGTTCTGCATATTTACCCTGAATGTAACCGATACATTAAGCGGACAATCGACACACATTCCGAAACATACCTGATTCAGCGTCGTATCATTTGACGCCAGGGCCATGATGCGTTCGTATTCGCCCGAACTGTTCAAAACACCACATTCCGCAGGTACAGTTTCCATGGCCGTTAATGTGTCTCCATTCACAAAACGATAGGTATAGGACTGGTTCTCAGGTAATATTACAGTCGCGGAATAAATACTGCCGGTCTCCGGCGACATCAGTGTCTCCGAGCAACTCCAGTTGTTGAAACTGCCCGCCAGGTGCACTCCGTTTGGGGAAACAACCTGGTTCTGCATATTTACCCTGAAAATTGCCTGGTGGTATATAACCGGAGCATTTACCGCGCCATGAATGGGGGTTGTTGGAATCAGATTATAGATAACATCTGTGAACTCATAGACCACAAAGGTCAATGGAGTGCTTCCTGCCTTTTTAATGAATTTAATTTCATAGAGCGTCGTACTATCAGGTATTGCAAGTGTATCAATGCTTGGTTCAAGCCAGTTTGCTGAAACCAAACCGTTATAACCCGAAAAAAACCACTGATTCTGAGGAGTGGCGGTATAAAAATTTGTGAGAGAATGATACGTCAATACAGCTGTATCGTAGGTAATCTGGATATTGGCGCTGCTGATAGGAATGCCGGAGTTACTTGCACCGGTAAGTTTGACCGGTATAAATACAGTGTCGCCGATATTGGCAGTTGCAATCGTGACCGAAACTGTAAGTGTTTGTCCTTGTGAGAAAAGAAAAGCCAATAAAAAAAATAGAACGGTATATGATCTTTTCATAATGGGCAATATGTTTGTTTTTATTTCTTTTACCCTTAACCACGCTCTGCAGCAGGAAAGAGTAAGTGTTTGATAATTAAAATGTGTATGACACGCCAACAGAAACAGATCTTCCTGGCCTGAAAGCTTTAACTTTAATAATGGCATCTGGAAGTCCTTCAGTTTTCATTACCTGCTGAACCAGTACTTCCTGATTTAAAATGTCTTTTAATCCGAATTTGAGCATCAAACCGGATTCGAATCTCTTAAGAAAGGTAAAATCGATTATATTTCGCGGCATTTCATATGAATTGGGAATTTCAGGTGTACCGATCCCGATAATCCGCTTGCCGAATACATTGTATAAAAAACTCATGGAAATACCTGTTTTGTCCGACTGGTAATACAAACCGGCATTTACGATAAAAGGTGACTGCCCATACATGGGCCGGTTGTTGTCGCGCACAAAATCCAGGTCAGTCTCTACCCTGCATTTAATAACCGAGGCATTGAGCACAACCGAGAAGTTTTTAAAGTATCTGAGAAAATTATGCTTTTTCCCCAGACTCTGAAAACTCTTCCTGATGTCAATTTCTGCCCCAAGGCTCCAGGCATTGATTGCGTTCAGATACTTTAAATCCCATTCACCGCTTGAACTGGGAATCCATGTTGCTTCGATAGGCCGGTCGAACGACTTGTAAAAAGCGCCAATCGTGACCATTTCTCCCGACGATGGATACCATTCGTAGCGGAGGTCAAAGTTGTCAATGTAACATGATTGAAGTGAATCGTTACCGTAAACAACCACATTTTCCTGGAAATTATAGAAAGCAAAAGGAGCAATTTCCCTGAATTCCGGACGATTGATCGTACGCCCGTAGGCTGCCCTTATAAGGTTCCTTTCATTGAGGTTGAAGGTTATATTTACTGAAGGGAAAAAATTAAGTGTATCGCGTTCCACCTTTGTTTCAAAACCACCGGAGGGCCCCGGTCCTGAAAGGTCCATATTGTTATTCTCAATACGTAACCCACCGTAAATGCTGACAAACCTGGTTATCGGCAGCTTTACCGACAGGTAACCCGCCAGCAGGGTGTTTTTAACGTCATACCGGTAACTGTCATCAAACACCTCTTTGAATACCACACCATTGGTGAAGTTAAAGTTGCCCGGATCATAAACACTATCGATGGGCTGATAAATAATTTTTGGATTGAAGGATATCGGATTTGCCCAAACAACCCCAAATGGCCGGATATAAAAATTCCGGTCCTTCCTTTCAGCAAAGGCGCCGATCCTCAGCTCAGGATTGAAATTTCCGAATTCAAAACCATGCATATAGCTTAGATTGATGCTGTAATTGTTTTCCCTTACATCGGAAAAAAGCCGGGCATTCGCATCGGTGTTGGTCGTTGAGGAATATTCAAGCTGATATGGATAATAGGAGGTGTCCGTTTTCTTTACCGCATAATAGGTGATTAAACGGTTATCCGGTTCATTCAGGTTGGCATAAGAATATCCCAGGGTCCAGTTTAAGTTTGACCTGTTCTCCCTGAAATTATGTTTACCCCCAAGGCTGCCCGAGTAAACAGTCCGGCTGGCATATCCAAGCTGGGTTTTGTAAACCTTGTTATCATCGCGGTAATGATCAATTCCGTTACGGATCAGGGTTATCGAATTCCCGTTCTGGTTAAGCATATTACAAAACTCGAATACACTCTTCCCAACAGCAAAAGACCAGTTGTGCAAAATTCCGATCTCAACGGTCTTATTATACTGCATGTCATTGTATTGTTTTGAATAGGTTACCCCTGTATTGGTGGTTCCGTATGATTCAACTGACGATCGCTCAATTTCCTTGGTAAGAAAACCAAGTTTATAACTGATGGCGGTGATGTTGCCCAGTTTAGCTTTCCCCAGGTTAAATAACTGACTGAAATCCAGGTTGAATTTATTATCAAGAGGCGCCATTATTTTTTCGCTGGTAGAAGTTGTGCTGAATGATCGTGAAATGTCAAGAAGCTGACGTTTATAGGCATCAGCCTGAACCGGAGGCGGATCAGAATTATAGGTTTGAATTACCTTCATTTCCTCGGTCGAGGGAACGTCCTTGGGCAGGTTGCGGGTTCCGTCATCAAATCCCAGCCAGTCGGTTTTACCCCCGTCATAGCGCTGGAAATCACTAAACGTGGTCCCCTGGTTGTATGTCGTTGTATACCCTACACCGAAGCTGTTCTTTTCAGGAAGATTTTTAGTAAATATCTGGATATTGGCGCCTGCAAAATCGGCCGGAAGTTCGGGCGCAGGCGTTTTATAAATCATCATGTTGTTGATCATGTTGCTGGGCAGCACATCGAATGAAAAGGCACGCTGATCCGTTTCGCTACTGGGTGTTGAAGTATTGTTGAGCCAAACCGAATTATATCTTTCTATCAACCCGCGAACAACCACAAACCTGCCCCCGATAATGGTAACCCCCGGTAGTCTTCTGATCACCTCCGAGGCATCCTTATCCTGTGCCCGGGCTATTTGCTGCGACGAAACGCCTACTACAATAAGGTTGCTCTGCTTACTTGAATTGATCACCGAAATATCGGTGTCTGTTTTTTTTCTTGCTGTTACTGAAACTTCCGAAAGCTGGGTGGTGGTCTCTGTTAATTCGTGGTCAAGTTGGGTTGCCTTGTCTTTATATACACGAATTCCCTTTAACGTATCGACCTTATAGGAGATGAAAGAGACAATAATATTGTAGGATCCAGGTTTGATGTTTTTAATGGTGTAATTCCCCTCAATATCAGTGGAAGCGCCTGTAGTCGTTCCCTGGATAAAGACACTGGCTCCAACAATGCTCTCACGGGTTTTTTTGTCGTAAATAGTACCCTGGATGGTACCTTGCCCTGACATTGCATATAGCTGAAATACAAATAGTAACGTAAGTAAAAGTCGCAGTTGATGATACATTGTAAAAGTTTGCTGCGAAATTACATCGTTGGTTTTCGGGCGATGTTAACTCAGGATTAATTCATTGTTAACTAATTATCAATTTTTTAACCTCTTTGAAGATGAAAAAACATGTAAATCATTGGTTTTGTGCACTCAATGATTTTTCAGGTCTTACGCGTTTGATATATTTAATATTAAATTAATATTTGGTAATATGCTGGTTGTTTAGAATGTTTCTTCATTAGCATCTCCTTTACCGGATGTTATATGGAAATTATTTCATCTGAAAGTGTTTTATTTTAACCATCAAAAAGTATAGACACAATGGAAAATCAGGCCAAATCAAAATTTAGCGTCCATCTTCGTGAAAGAACCATTCACATGGTGAGATTGTTCAATGCGATAAAATCAAAGATGAAGATAAAAATGGGAGGTGAAAAATGCGAAATCTGAAATCTGAAATGTGAAATGTGACTTTATTCTTTCAGGATCCCCTTGCTTTTAAAGGTATACCTTCCATAAGGATGGTTCGTACATCCTGAATTATACTTTCGATTTGGGTCCTGTTTGATTCAATCAGCTGATGATGAAAATCCCTGACCGGGACACGTTGACTTTCGGTGATATCCGTTGCCTCCTCGAGATAAATTTCAATAGAATCAGCTAAAACCACTTTATCATGCCAGTCACCTATCATCATTTCCGTTTTATTTAACCCATCGATTGCCTGTTCAACTTTCCTTGTTGATTTCACACTGACAACCAGGGTCAAGACGGCTGCAAGCTCCTTCAAATGTTGTCGGATTTTATGAAGATTTTGATTGTCATGTCCTTTTTCAAACAAAGTATTGATCAACCTCATTTTAGTACGAATGTACCTGTTGATCTTTTTTTGCATTGACAGTGGTGTAATTTCGTAAATTGCTTTTTTTATTGTTGCTTCAGCCTTTATCAGCTTTTTTTCTTTAAACTTCCTGATTGCTTGCAGAAATTCGCGAGTCCGTTCTTTTTCCTGGGTTAAAAGGTCGATTTTAAATAGGATAAGGTCAACAACAGCATATTCCGGCCGCGAAAGTAACATCATGTTAACCTGAATCTCCCTGATCCTTCCGGATACCTGATACAATTTTTTAATAAATCTTCCGAATTCAGGCCCAATTATTTTTTCTGATTGGACAATTCGCAGCAGGTCCAGTATGGCTAAAACCTTTTTGGCATCCAGCCGCGCCCGGTGTATATCCTTTGACGATCCGGTTATTCCTGCCTTGTAAATATTGGCTAAAAAGGAGGTTGTATGTTTCCTGTAAAAACGAAACAGAAATTCACCAATATCAAACTCAAGGTTGTTCTTCATCGAACTGTGTGTTTCCCTTTTGTATCTTATGAATTGTGGATTTTTTCATTTCTGTCTTAATCAGTTTCAGCGACTTGTTCCAACGTTTATAAAGTGAAATTCCTTCAGATGCCAGGCGCTCCATCCTGTTTTTTGAAACATGAACGCTTACCATGTCCTTAAGCATGGTATTCCGCGAATTTTTCCAGCTTCGCATTTCTTCAATCAGATTGAGTTCGAGATGCAACCCAAGTTGTGGAACTCTGCCAGAAAGATGATGGTACTTAATTCTTTTTATACTTTGTTCGAATGAATAACCCGGGAGAAGATGGCGAGGTTCCAATTTTTTTAGCAGGCTTTTACTCTTTTTTTCAAATATCACTGAAAGTATCCAGGCGGTTTCGAGGTAAAACCCATGCTTAAAAGCAAGTCCTGCAGCGCTGGCGGAGTAATTTCCTTCCTCCCGGCCTCTCTTTGCAACATGTTTTTTCCTCTTCATCGCACAATAAGTGTTTTAGAAATTGATTTACAAAAATATACCAGAATCTGCCATCAGATTCCGCTTTCAGGCAAAATTAATGTTTATTTAACAATTCCTTAATATTGGACCCATCATTGGCATTTATCTTTGCATCAAAATAAAAAATATGAAATATCCATTATTTGCGATCCTGTTTTCTTTCTTTTTCCTTTCCGGAATGTTACTTATGGCATCAGATAAAGAGCCTAAACCTGGTCCGGCCAGGCTATCGTCCATTTCCGGTATTATCTTCGACAATGATACCCACGAAAAACTTGCCGGTGTCACCGTTTGTTTTGCTGATTCCAGTCAAAAAATCTTTACAGATGCCCAGGGAAGGTTCACACTTGAAGGAATTGCTCCAGGCACCTATAAAATCAAGATAAATTGTATTTCATACAAAGATAAAGAAATCACTGTGAATGTAAGTCCCTCTTTGGAAGAGAATCTTAAAATTCAGCTTAACACTGTTGAACCATAATGAATTCCTGATCTTCGCGTCAGTTGACCGCACTTGAAATGGTCAATTAAAATTCTTGGGATTTCATTGCTCTTTCTTTCAATCCAATATTATTCGTACCTTTGTTTCTACGTACTAATTTTAATTTGTTATGCCGCTCCGGAAACTTTCATTGTTGCTGTTCAGTCTCCTCCTGGTGGGAACAATGTTTGCCCAGGATGTAATTCTGAAAGAGGGAAAATATATTATTGCCAAGAGTGGTGCATTTTATACAGGCATCCATAAAGAATACGACAGTGATCATATCCTTGTGGCCCAGCATAGTATTACAAATGGCATCCTCAATGGATTTACGGTCACTTACTACCCCTCAGGCGCTAAGAAAGAAGAGAGATCCTATAGGGATGGTAAAAAAGACGGGACCTGGATTAACTGGAATGAATCAGGTATCAGGATTGCCGAAGCCAGGTTTAAAGATGGTAAAAAAGATGGATTCTGGTATGTTTGGGATGACCAGGGCGTGAAACGTTATGAGATGTTTTACGAAATGGGTGAGAAAAAAGGCTCCTGGTTAATCTGGGATGAGTCGGGCAAACTTGTTTCCCGTACAGAATATTGAAAAAAGATCATGCACTCAGACATCTGCTTATCCGACAATCCATTTTAAATTTCAAGACAAACATTTCCTGGTTTACCGGTTTATCGATGTAATCATCGCGACCGGCACACAACCAGAGTGAATTCACTACCGGCGCCCAACAGCAAACCATTAATAGGTACATTTTAATTGATATCACCACTGATATCAACGATGGTAATCATCAGTGCCGGTGCAAAAAATTATACCAGGCTGATCAGAATCTAATTGCCAGTCAGGGAGATCGCTCGTTAGTAATTATTCCTGAAACTCAAAATGCAGAAAATCCCTCCTTCAAGCGGACTTGCAGCCCTAAAAAGACGGACCTGGATCCATCCAAAGTAGTAATTCCCTAAATTGATATACCATTCAGGATTCATTTGCTGAACTCTGAATAACATTGACAATACAACCACTAAAGCGTGTAAGGTTAATGATTATTTAATCAAAAATTGTTGTTTGCTTAACATCAAATGGTTGGAATGACCTGACCTTTGTCATACGATAATTATTAAGGAAACAAACATCAACAGCGCTTCAATGATCCTATTTAAAACGTATGAAAAAAAACTCACACTTTCCAATATGTATATTGCTCCTTAGTGGTTTTCTGATAATTATCAGTTTAACTGTCAATGGAAATCAAATGAAAAACTTCTACACTTCCGAGTCAGATTCACTTTCTGAAAATAATACCCAATTAAAAATTCTATCCTGGAACATTGGTATGTTACCGGTGGTTAATCTGTTCAAAGAGACCGACAACCGCATACAGGCGATTGCCAATGCGCTTTATGCCAGTGGTTATGATATAATTGTTTTCCAGGAGGCATTTACCTCACCTGCACGAACCATTATTAAACATACACTGCACGAACTTTACCCCTTCGCTTACGGGCCGGTCAACGGATCAAAATTCTCATTGAAGTTTAACAGTGGGATATGGATACTAAGTAAAATCCCCCTGAAGTTATTAAACGAGATCGAATTCAAAATTTCAGCAGGCTTTGATGCATTTGCCAGGAAAGGAGCTGTTTTGCTGGAAGGACGGTTTAACAAAAGCCCATTTCAGTTGATTGCAACCCATTTGCAGGATGATACATATCCGCAGAGCATCAGGGATGAGCAACTCAAAGAAATTTTTGAAAAATTGATTTATCCCTATTCTGACATGCAGACGCCCCAGATCATCTGTGGCGATTTCAATACGGATGAAAAAAAAGTGGAGCATTACAATGGGATGCTGACTATCCTGAATGCTGAAAATGGAGAGATCTCAGGGAATATGAAGGTTACTTTTGATGATGTATCCAATGATGCTTTCAAATCAAGCCATCCTGATCCGCGTATAATTGATTACATCCTGACACGTAACTCGCATGTGATCCAGTGGATCAGCCGAAAGGTCGCCGTACTGAAGTTCAAATGGGGGAAAGGGTCTGAATATCTTTCTGATCACCATGGCATGGAAGCGGTTATCATATTCAGAAAAGGCGATTATATCAGTAAGGTATACCAATAACATAACGATCGTTCCTGACGCTTTAAAACAGGCAATGCAACCTCTCTCCCGGAGAGTAAAGAAAATTCCTTCAGCTATTCCTGTTGAATCCATGGTCAAGTCATAAGAACCCAATGGTTTGATGTTTCCCGTTTTGGGAAAACAGAAACCGGCTTTCACCAGATAAAAAGGTGAAAGCCGGATAGCATTGGTAGCGTAATATTTAGCCTTGGAACAGTTTGACTATTATCATCAATTTGGGGTAATGTTTCCGGTGGTCAGATCTATTTCAAGATTCTGATCAACAGGTGCAGGATCGGAAAACATCCCCTGGATCGACATCCCTAATAATGCGGCAGTTCCTCCCATTCCAATCAGGGCATCAACACCGCCCTGTGTTATCGGATCAATGACCTCATCACCATGATAATGCGCAATGAAACCCGACACGACGAGTGGTGCGATCATGGCAGTTTGTTCGTAAGGAAGGCTGTACGGAGGATACATAAGCTGCAATTTCACAAGTGTATCCATGCCCTGCTGCAGGTAAGTTCGTGAAAATGCTTCAAAATCAGGATACCCGGTGAGTGTTGTCAGGTGACTTGTGGAAACAACCAGTTTATTGGTGGTGGTAAAGGTCACGGTGCGGTAAGGAACAGGCCATGTTACCAGGGAGCCGGTCTCAATATCAAACAGGAAGTGTCCGTTTGCGCCATCCTTTTTTGCAATGTCCTGTGCATGGAAATGACCTGTGAAAACTACCTGCAGTCCAAGATCAGCCAGTTCGGCTGATTTTGTTTGCCAGTTTTCAAGCAGATATTCGGCAAACACAAGAGACTGTCCGGGATAATGTTCAACCAATCCATGATGTACCATTCCAATCACTTTTATGTTCTTGTTCTTTGCTTCAGTCAGCTTTTCCTTGATCCATAGGTAAGAAGCATCGGAGAATTTGCCTCCGGTTATCGAAACAGAACCATTTTCATTGTAACGGCAGCCATCCATTGCCAGCAACCAGGTATTCGCATTCAAGGTAACGACATAACCCAGTGAGTTTGGATCGCGGTAAAGGGCTTCATTATAACCGAACTGCGCATAGATCGTCGAAAACCCGGCAGCCGAAACAGTAGGGATAAGGGTGGTGGCGGAACCCGAGTAACTGAACGACTGCGGATTATTTATATCATGGTTTCCCGGGATAACAAATACCCTTTTCCCTGCGCTTTCAAGTTCTGCCAACAATGCTGCAAACTTTTCATGGTTTATTTTTTCACCATCCTTGGTCAGATCACCAGGAATCAGGATCACGGATGCGGATGAGTTTTTAAGATTCTGTATGACCGACTCGATGATTGGTTTACTTTGGGCGATCATTTTCCGGTCCTGCATCAGGTATGCTTCGAAAGCTGCACCGCTAATCCCTAATGAAGGGTCATGATAATGCGGATCGGAGAAAACCGCAATCTGCAGGTCAGTGGGTGTTTCAGGTTCAGGTTC
>Ga0247842_10008473_pt1 | contig 10761 bp, 9 predicted proteins | sample LaCruzMarch2015__3_FD_192411 | JGI IMG/M metagenome (GOLD analysis project Ga0247842, IMG submission 192411) | Freshwater microbial communities from meromictic Lake La Cruz, Castile-La Mancha, Spain - LaCruzMarch2015_19m | ecosystem: Environmental > Aquatic > Freshwater > Lake | place: Spain...
CTCTGCGTTTTCCGGAGTCCCCGGCAGGCCGCGGCCAGTTGTCAGACGCCAGTAACCCGTATAGAATGGGGCAGAACCGTTGGGCACCGGAAGTCCGGTGGAACAAAGGAGATCCAAGGAGGTCGCGTTGAAGAGACTACTCGTAGTCGCTCTCGTGCTGACGCTGGGCCTGTCGGTCGCTGGCCTGGCGGCAGGGAAGGTTGCCGTAGTCCTTGACGTCGGTGGGCGCGGCGATCTGGCGTTCAACGACATGGGATTCAAAGGGACAGATCAGGCCGCGAAGGACTTCGGACTGTCGATGGTCGAAGTCCAGTGCGCCACCGGCGCGGACTACCTGCCGAACCTGCGGAATCTCTCCCGCACCGGCGAATATGACCTCATCATCTGCGTCGGCTTCCTGCTCGGCGACGCGCTCGCCGCCGCAGCGACGGAGTTCCCGAACCAGAAGTTCGCGATCATCGACGTCGGCTACATCACGGGCCCCAACATCATGAACTACGTGTTCCGCGAGAACGAGCAGTCGGCCCTCGTCGGCGCACTGGCGGCCATGTCCGCGGCGCAGCACGGCTACTCGGCGGCCGGCATTGTTCTCGGAATCGAGATCCCGGTACTGTGGCACTTCGAGGCCGGCTTCCGCTATGGCATGGACTGGGGTCTTAAGGCCTTCGCGGCGCACGAGGGCACGATGCCCGCGGTGAACCTGCTCTACACCTACACCGGCACGTTCAGCGACATTGCGCTTGGCAAGGCCGCTTCGGAAGCCATGCTGGCGCAGGGCGCCGTCGGCATCTACAACGTCGCTGGGCCGCTCGGCGTCGGCGATCTCGAAGCCGTGACCGAAGTCCACGACAATGCTGGCACGACGTACGGTCCTCCGTACTACTACGGCGTTGACGCTGATCAGGACTGGATGGGCGGCGGAAGCCACGGCATCGCGAGCGGCATGAAGCGCGTCGACACCGCGTGCTACATGGCCGTCGAGGCCGTCGTCAAGGGGACGTTCACGCCTGGCGTGACCAGTCTCGGCCTCGCTGAGGGCGGAGTCGGCATCAGCAACGCGCGCAACATGCTGGAGTTCATCGACTTTGGCGTCGGCGCGGCGCAGATCACGGCAGCCGATGCTCCGACCATTCTCTACAACTGGCAGCAGAACCGCCTGACCGTCGAGGATTGGATCTGGGATGCCGTGGCGCAGCTCGAGCAGGGTATCCTGAACAACTCGATCTTCGTCCCGACAGCCGATACGGGCGCCCAGATTGCCGCGGTGCGGACGCAGTACACGCTCGGCGCGCCCTAGACCGTGACAGGAAGTTGAACCTCTGACGGGGAGAGAGGGACGAGGTTCCTCTCTCCCCTTTTCGTGCACGGATGGAGATCCCATGAATGCAAACGACGCTCCAGCGAATGCACGGGCCTCTGACGGCTACTTCCTCCGCGCCGAGAACATCACGAAGGTCTACTCGGACGGCACGGTGGGTCTCCGCGAAGCGACGATGGAGATCCATCCGCGGGAGATCGTCGGGCTCTTGGGGGAGAACGGGGCCGGGAAGACGACGCTGACGAAGATCCTATCCGGGCTCCTTCCCCCCACCAGCGGCCGCGTGACGTCACCGAAGGGCGTGGTGCGATTCCAGAGCCCACGCGAGGCGCTTGACTTCGGAATCGGGATGGTGCATCAGCACTTCGCCCTCGTGGGCACGTTCACGGCGACGGAGAACGTCGCCCTCAGCCACGAGCGCCCGTTCTCGCGCCTCCAGCTGGACAAGACGCGCGAGCGGCTCGAGGGTCTGATGAAGGAAAGCGGCCTCCACGTCCCGCTCGACGTGCCCGTAGAGAAGTTGGCTGTGGGAGAGCAGCAGCGCGTCGAGATCCTTAAGGTGCTATCGCGGAAAGTTCAGCTTCTCATCCTCGACGAGCCAACGTCGGTTTTGACTCCTCTCGAGGTCGACGAGCTGTTCCTCCTCCTTCGACGTCTCCGCGATGCGGGGACGTCGATCATTCTCATCACCCACAAGCTGAAAGAAGTGCAGTCGGTCACCGATCGGATCGTCGTCCTTCGCCACGCGGAACTCGTGGGGGACGTCAAGACGTCGACGGCGACCACGGAGCGTCTCGCCCAGCTCATGGTGGGCAAGGCCATCGAGGGGGAGGCGACGGCCGTCGAACTCAGCGCGGAGCAGCTACCGCGCACCGGCGTGCGGTCGAAGCCCGGTTCGTCGGGCGAGAGCATCCTCCACGTCGCCGATCTGGTGGCCAAGGGCAACACGGGCGATGCTGCGGTCGATGGGCTTTCGTTCGACGTCCACGCCGGGGAGATCTTCGGCATCGCCGGAGTAGAGGGGAACGGCCAGTCGGAACTAGTCGAGTGCCTGACCGGGCTACGCCGAGCTGTCTCCGGCATCGCGACCATCAAAGGCATCGACATTCTGGGCAAGGACCCTCGCGAGATCTACCGCCTCGGCGTCGCCCACATCCCGGAGGATCGCTGGAAGCTCGGCTTGGTCCTCCCATTCACGTTGGCCGAGAATGCGATTCTCGGCCTCCACCGATGGAAGGAGTTCCGTGGCCCCTTATCGTTCCTACGTTGGGGCAAGATCAACCGCCACGTCCGCGAGCTGATGGACCGATTCGAGATCCAGGCGACGGGACCGAACGCGCCAGCGAAGAGCTTGTCAGGCGGGAACCAGCAGAAACTGATCGTCGGACGTGAGTTGGCCAAGAACCCGGCGATCGTCGTCGCGTCGCAGCCGACGCGCGGTCTCGACATCGGAGCGGCGAAGTACATCCGCGACCTTCTCGTCGAGATGCGCAACAACGGACGGGCCATCCTTCTGGTGTCGGCCGACCTCGACGAAGTCCTGGCGCTCGCCGATCGCCTGGCGATCATGTACGAGGGACGGTTCATGACCGAGTGCGCCCCCACGGATCTGAATCGGCAGCAGATCGGCATGCTCATGGGTGGCGTGGCATACAAGGAGGTCGCATGAGCGAGCAAGAGAGGACGACACCGTCCCGCCTCTTGAGAGGCGTGCACCGGACGGTCACCGGCCTGCATCCGGTCCTCGAGTCCATGCTGGCCGCACTCATCGGGCTCCTCATCGGCGCCGCGCTCATGTACATGTGGGGATTCAACCCGTGGAAGGCCTACTGGGCTTTGCTGCGCGGCGCCTACGGAGGTTCCTACGAATGGGCGAGCACGCTCGCGCGCGCGACACCGCTCATTCTGACCGCGCTGACCTTCTCGGTCTGCATCCGCGCCGGGATGTTCAACATTGGAGCCGAAGGCCAGATGCTCATGGGCGCCATGGCAGCCGTCTGTGTCGCGCTGTTCAAGATGCCTCCAGGAATCCACCTGATCGTCGGACTCCTGTTCGCCCTGATCGCCGGCGCGGCGTGGAGCATCGTGCCCGCCGTGCTCAAGATTACGCGCGGAGTGTCCGAGGTCATCTCGACGATCATGTTCAACTGGATCGCGCGGTGGCTCGCCTTGTATATCGCCATCTTCATCCTCGTGGACCCGTCGCGCGCGGAGAAGACGCTGACCGTCCCGGTGACGGCACGCTTCCCGATCCTCGTTCGTGGCACGGACTTCTCGTACTCGTTCTTCCTTGCGATCTTCGTCGCCCTGGTCCTGTACTTCGTTCTCTGGCACACGACGATGGGGTACGAAGTGCGCGCCGCGGGACTCAATCCGACCGCCGCGCGGTACGCAGGAATCCGCAACAAGCGAACGATGATCGTGGGTTTTCTCCTCGGTGGCGTCGCGGCCGGCCTTGCCGGAGCCACCGTCGTCATGGGAATGCCCCCGAGCTACGCCGCGTTCGGCGGGGGAGCGTTCCCCGAGTTGACGAACCTCGGCTTCGACGGCATGGCGGTCGCCATGGTCGGGCGCAACCACCCGATCGGCATCATCGTGGCGTCGGTCCTGTTCGGCGGACTGAACGCGGGCGGGCGCGTCATGCAGTTCTACGGGTCAAATCCTGTTCCGCTCGAGATGGTGCGCATCGTCATGGGCGCGATCGTTCTCGCGATGTCGATCCCTGAGCTCATTCGGCTGGTCCCAGCGATCAAGGATCAAGGAGAGCGGCTGATTGCTGCGCTTCGACGGCACGGACGGCCCGCGTCCAAGGAGGGATCTGCATGAACTGGATTGACCTCGTCAGCCTGCTCCGCATCGCGCTCCACGCCATGGTCCCGATCACGTTGACGGCCGTCGGCGAGATCGTTGGAGAGACGGCGGGGCTGTTCAACATCGGGCTGGAAGGGATCCTGCTCATCAGTGCCTTCGCCGGCGCCCTCGGAGCCGAGGCCGGCGGCCCGGTGGTCGGGCTCCTCGTCGGGATGGGCGTGGGAGCCGCCATCGGCCTTGTCTTCGCGGTGATCAACACGTACTGGAAGGGAACCCAGATGATCACTGGAATCGGCATCAACCTGTTTGCGATGGGGCTCGTCGCGTTCGGGCTGATCCAGCTCGGGGCCCCCGGATTCCACGCCGTGCCGCGAGCCGCCCAGGTGATCAAGTGGAAGACCGCCATGGGGGCGATGAGCCCGATCATTCTCATTGCGCTCGTGATGCCGTTCCTCATCCATTGGTTCATCAAACGGACGCGCGCCGGACTGATCCTCAAGGCCGCGGGAGAAATGCCCGAGGCGGCTGACGTCGCGGGGATCAACGTGAACAGGGTGCGCCTTCTCGCGGCGACGTTCGGCGCTGCGTTGGCCGGACTTGGCGGCGCCTACATGAGCATCGCGTGGATCGGATCTGTGACGAAAGACCTGTCGGCAGGTCGCGGCTTCATCGCCTTAGCGACCGTCGTCTTCAGCGGACTCAACCCGCTCCTTGCCCTGCTTGGTGGGTTCATCTTCGGCTTCTTCCAGGGTCTCGCCGAGTGGGTGAAGACGCTGCCGTCGAAGCCGATCCCGAGCCAGTTCGTGTCCATGCTGCCGTACATCGTCACGTTGCTCGTTGTGTCGGGGGCTATTGGCCGCGTGCGGTTCCCGAAGGCACTAGGGGAACCGTACAAACGCGAATAGGGGATGCCTTGGTTCTAAGGCTGGTAGGATCTATGATCAAGGTATGAGGATCACTCGGCCGCCGGCGAGGATGTCCTCGCTGCGTGAGCCGGGGGTAGGGCACTACAGGAGGTGCGTTATGCGTAGGCTTCTCTCTCTGGCGCTGGTCGCGCTCGCCGCGTTCAGCATTATGGGCTTCGCCCAACTCGGAACCCAGCAGCAGCCGATCTACATGCTGCTCCCGCCGTCGACCGACACGACCGTGATCGGGCCGTCGGGAGACGCGATCGCGGAATACATCTTCCAGCAGACGGGGTTGTATGTCATCCCGATCGTCGCTTCGGACTACGCCGCTCTCGCCGAGGCCTTCGCTACAGCCGAGGGTGACGTGTTCGGCATTCCGACAAGCTCGCAGTACTGCCAGATCTACGCTGCGACGAACGGCGGGATCGTGCCGACGATGGGCGCCGTCCGCAACGGCTACAGCTACTACTACGCCACCATCTACGCGCTCCGGTCGAAAGGCTACACGTCGATTCAGGACCTCGCCGGAAAGACGTGGATTTACAACGACGTCGGCTCGGGCTCGGGGTACAAGTACCCGAAGGTCTATCTACAGCAGAACGGCGTGCAGTGGGGAAGCATCGTGGAGACCGGCGGCCACGTGAACTCGATGGTCGCTCTATTGCAAGGCCAGGGCGACTTCTGCACCGGCTACGGCTCGCCTCCGCTCGCTCCGCAGTGCCTGAAGGATCAGGGCATTCGCTGGGCGTGGGGCGACGATCCAGAACTCATGGTCTGGGACTACTTCCACAACGCCCTCGTGCGCAATGGGCTCGCCTGGAAGTGTGAGGATCTGCGCTTCGCCGTCCTCAACGACTATCCCGACGTATTCACCCAGGTCGGAATCGTCGGCGTCGTCGGCCCGATTCCGAACGACTGCCTCGCCTTCGTGGCGGACTTCCCGGCCGACCTGAGGGACCAGATTACCGCGACTCTCGTGCAGCACATCTTGACCCCGGAGGGCTTCGCAATCTGGAGCAACAAGAAATTCTACCAGTGGTCGGGGATGGAGCCGGTCACGGACAGCGTGTTCGACCTGATGCGCGCGGTCCTCGGCCTCCCGGTTCCGCAGCGCTAGAACCGAAGTCTGTACAAGCAAGATCGGAGTGGGGAGAGAGGAGGTCGCCTCCTCTCTCCTCTTCGTACGGGAATGGTCGCATGGCTGAACCGCAACTGGTCATCGAGCATGTAACGAAGATCTACGAGCGCGGGGACGTCCACGCGTTGCGCGACGTCTCGCTCACCGTGAACAAGGGCGAGTTCCTCGTGCTGATAGGGCTCTCCGGCTCCGGCAAATCGACACTCCTGCGGTGCATCAACCGCCTGATCGAGCCCACCTCGGGCCGGATTCTCCTAGACGGCGTGGATATCACGCAGGCGAAGGGAGCGGAGTTGCGCAAGATCCGGCGCAGGATCGGGATGGTGTTTCAGCACTTCAACCTCGTGAAGCGGTCGTCCGTGCTGACGAACGTCCTCGCCGGGCGGTTGGGGTACGCGCCGCCCTTGCCCACATTGATCGGGCGTTTCCCGCACGAGGACATGGACCGCGCTCGGCAAAGCCTGGAGACGGTCGGCCTGGTGGAGAAGATGCACACACGCGCCGATCAGCTCTCGGGCGGGCAACAACAGCGGGTGGGCATCGCGCGCGCGCTGATGCAGGAGCCCGAGTTGATCCTCGCCGACGAGCCCGTCTCGGCACTCGACCCGGCGACGGCCAATTCCATCCTTCAGTACCTGGAGGAAATGAACCATAAGCACGGGGCCACCGTCATCTGCGCCCTGCACTTCCTGTCACTCGCTCGCCGATATGGCACGCGAATCATCGCGCTCAAGGACGGCGCCGTGGTGTTCGAGGGGCTCCCCAGGGAGATCGACAACGTCCGATTCAAGGAGATCTACGGCGAGGACGCCGAAGAGGTGGAGGTTCGCTAGGTGAGTCGCCGCTTCCGCCTGCCGAAGGATCGCATCGCCGCGCTCGCTGCAGATTGGGGGCTCCTCATCCTCCTCTCCTACTGCACGTACTTCCTGATCAATCACTGGTACCGAGCGACTCACCATGTCTCCGCGGTGTACAAGATCCCTTTTCCTGACTACGCTTACGTCGTTGCGGTCGTCGCGACGTTCCTGCTCGCGGTCTTATGGGAGAACCTCGGGACCTCGATCGGCTGGAAGGGCATCGGCCTCGCTCACGCCGATGAAGGCCATCGCCCGCTCGGGCTGCCGCGCCGCGTTGCGCACGTCTTCACCGATCTCGCATCGTGGGTTCTGACCCTGCTCGGGGCAGCGTTCGCCCTCCTTCCGCTCGCCGGGCTTGCGACGCTCTTCTACGGGATTGCATCCCAAATGGGCCTGACATTCATTCCGACCCTCGTCTTCTGGCCTGTCGGACCCTGGGCTGGAACGCTGGGTCTGACCGTCGGCCTTGTCCTGGCTTTGGCCGTGATCGGTGCAGCCTCGTGGTGGGTCGCGCGCGGACTCTGGAGATGGCTGTGGCCCGGCCACAAGGACAAGCACCCATGGACAGATCGCATCGTTCGGTCTTGCGTCTGCCGCGCCGCGGACGTCGAACAGCCGGGTAGGCGCCGACGTTGGTGGCAGACGAGTTGGGGTCTCATGGCGCTCCTTCTCGCCGGCCTGACGATCTACGTCGGCTGGCTCACGACGCAGATCAACATCGCCACCCTCATCCGCAGGGCCTCGTCGACCGGCAACTACTGGCAGAAACTGGCGACGCCGGACTTCAAGTTCTTTCTTGCTACCGACCCCGATCTAGGCGACACGTTGCTGAACGGCATCATCCAGACGATCTTTATGGCCTTAATGGCGACTCTGCTTGGCTTTGTGCTCGCCTTTCCGTTGTCGTTCCTTGGTGCGAGGAACATGGTGACAAAGAGTCGTCTGGGATGGGGCGTCTACACGTTGATGCGCGGTTTCTTCAACATCGGCCGATCCATCGAGCCGTTCGTCATGGCCGTCGTGTTCGCAACCTGTGTCGGGTACGGACCGTTCGCGGGAACCCTTGCGCTCTTCGTGCATACGGTCGCCGCGTTGGGAAAGCTCTACTCTGAGCAGATCGAGGCCATTGACCCCGGCCCTGTAGAGGCCATCTCGGCGTGCGGCGGGCGCCGCACGCAGGTCTTGTACTACGGAGTGATCCCTCAGGTCGTTCCGTCATTCCTCGCGTTCACCCTCTACCGCTGGGACATCAACGTGCGCATGGCGACGATCATCGGCATCGTCGGCGGGGGCGGCATTGGGCGGTTCTTCAACTACTACAAGAATGAGCTGCGCTGGCACGAGGTCGGAGCGGTCATCGTGATCATCGCTGTCGTCGTGTGGGTCATGGACTACCTCAGCGGCCGCGTGCGAGAGAGGATTGCGTAATGGCGCAGCCACTTCGCTCCGGGGCAGGGGGAAGGCTCGTTCGGGCTGCGGCACGGGTCGGACATGCTTGGAGGCGGCTCTGCATCTTCGCGATCGATGCCGCTTTCCTCGCCTACCTCTTCGTGATGGGGTCCTTCGTCGTTACGCGCACCGCGTCGGGGATCGGAGCCTACCTTCTCATTCCCGGCGGGTTTGTTGTCCTCCTGGCGATCGCCGCCTCGGTCGTCTGGGGCTCCCTCGGAACCTCCGTAGGGCGCAAGTTCGTGGAGTTCCTCAGCGGCACTCCTTCCAAAGTCCCCGGCGGTAGGGTAGGCGCCCGACGTGCTCCCTCGCGGGATGGAGGGACCTCTCTCGGCGAATCCGTACGCACTGGGACCCCTAGACAGACGGGGCCGCAGCCAAGGGGGGGATCCGCGCCGTCACGCCCGCCCTGGTACCGGACGCTGTGGGGGTGGAGCATCGTCGCCGCCATTATCGTGACGCTCGCGGCGGCAACCGTCATTACGCGAGTTGACTTCTCCCGCCTTGTGCAGAGCTTCCCGGACGCGGCGAAGATCATGCGCCGGCTTGTGCATCCGGACCCGTCGATCCTCGGGGAAGTCGTTCTCCTCACTCTGGTCACCGTTTTCATGGGGCTCATGGCAACGCTGCTGGCGATCCCCGTCGCGGCATTGCTCAGCTTCCTCGCTGCGCGGAACCTGGCCCGCGGCCCGGTGGGCGGCCTGCTCTACACCGTCGTGCGCGCTGCGGCAAGCATCGTGCGTTCGATCGAACCGATCATTTGGGCCATCGTGTTCGTCATTTGGGTACGTCCTGGGCCATTCCCTGGCGTGCTTGCGCTCTTCGTGTGCTCGATCGCCGATCTGGTGAAGCTCTATTCCGAGCAGCTCGAGTCCATCGACCCCGGCCCGACCGAAGCGGTCACGGCCGTGGGCGGGCGCCGCGTCCAGGTTCTCCTGTACAGTATCGTCCCGCAGATCATCAATCCGTATCTCTCGTTCACCCTCTATCGCTGGGACATCAACGTTCGCATGGGAACCGTCATCGGCATGGTTGGGGGAGGCGGCATCGGAATGCTGCTCATGCAATACGTGCGTGTCAACGAGTGGGAAGAAGTCGGCATGTGCCTTCTGGCAATCATCGCTGTGGTCTGGTCGATCGACACCCTGTCGGCGCGCCTGCGCGAGCGACTGAGCTAGTTGCCGCCGCTCAGGAGGCCCTCGAGGTACTCCTGGATCTCCTCGAGCCCATAGGTCGTCTTCATTGCCACGTAGTCCTCGAGCCAGGCGCTTTCGATCGTGTCGTCACGGCGGATCTCGACGTCGGTGATGTGAAACGCGTCCATCATCGTGCGAGCCTCCTCCTCGATCTGACGATCCTTCACGCGAAAGAGAAACCGTGGGATGTGCACCTAGACCACCTCGTCACCGAAGTATAGCCAAGCCGCCGACGAGTCACAGAGCGCGAGCCGAAGGACTCGCCGCCCATTGATCGATCGCTGTCGTCGTCCTAGAATGCGTCACCATGAACATCGTCGACATCCTCCGCAAGAAGCGCGACGGCGGCACGCTGACCCGGGACGAGATCGAATTCTGGATCTCAGGCACGGTCTCAGGTTCCATCCCCGACTACCAGGTGTCGGCCCTGCTCATGGCCCTCTTCCTGCGCGGCATGACCGACGAGGAGGCCGCCGTCTTGACCGATGTCATGGCGCACTCCGGCTCGATGTTCACTCCGGGCGATCTCGGCGGGTACACGGTCGACAAGCACTCGACCGGCGGCGTGGGGGACAAGACGACGCTTGTCCTCATCCCGCTTCTCGCGGCGGCCGGGCTCAAGGTGGGCAAGCTGTCCGGACGCGCGCTCGGCCACACGGGAGGGACGATCGACAAGCTGGAATCCATTCCCGGCTTCCGCACGGACCTCTCTCGCGACCGCTTCCTCGACCTCGTTCGCCGCACCGGGCTCGCGCTCGCCGACCACACCGCGGACATGGTGCCCGCCGATCGTATCCTATACGAGCTTCGCGACGTCACCGCGACCGTCGACTCCTTGCCGCTCATCGTCGCGTCGATCATGTCGAAGAAGATTGCCGGCGGTGCGCAAGCGATCGTCATCGACGTGAAGACGGGGGCCGGGGCGTTCCTGCCGAAGATCGAGGATTCGCGCCGCTTGGCTCGGGCGCTCGTCTCGATTGGTGAGAAACTCGGCCGGAAGATGGCGGCCGTGATCACCGACATGTCGCAGCCGCTTGGTCGCATGGTCGGCAACGCGCTCGAAGTCCGCGAGGCCGTCGACACC
>Ga0247842_10008475_pt1 | contig 10760 bp, 10 predicted proteins | sample LaCruzMarch2015__3_FD_192411 | JGI IMG/M metagenome (GOLD analysis project Ga0247842, IMG submission 192411) | Freshwater microbial communities from meromictic Lake La Cruz, Castile-La Mancha, Spain - LaCruzMarch2015_19m | ecosystem: Environmental > Aquatic > Freshwater > Lake | place: Spain...
TTTTATTCATATTTTTAAACATATTATTTATAAACATCATATTTTTATAAAAGACCTTACAAGATGATTATATCAAAGAAAATGCTTTAAAAAAAGTTAATCTCTTAAATAAAATCTCTCTCGTCAAAATTTTTATCTTTAAAAAATTTCTTCAAATAAATCGCCAATAAAAGGAAAACTGCTCCGAATATCGTTACCATATCAGATAACAAATATTTAGAAGGAGTAGTTACGATATTATGAGCTAATCCTCCCGCCATATAAAGAGCTATTCCAAGAACGATAAAAAAACTTCTTAATTTAGTAAATTTTTCTGAACTTTTTAAACCCAAATAAAAGAAAATTATAATCGGCAGACCAACAAAGGGAAGCCCCATAACAACGGTAAGCAAACCTGGAATACGAGGAATATTCCACAATATAACTCCCTCCTTAGACATAGAAGGAATTGGAGGATTTGACCAAACAATAAAACTACAAACTAAAGACAAGAAGATGAAAATAATTAAAATTCCCCATACTATTTTAGGATCAATAAAAGTCAATGCAAGATGGCAAAAATATAAAAGCCCTATTATACCGCTAAATATTGCCAAAGGGTGCAAATAACCGATTATTTCGGGAGTTAACAAATTCAACCAAACAGCTATAACTCCAACAGCCCAACAGGTAGAAGCTCCAGCAATACCAAATAAAAAAGCAGTAAAATCTCTTAAAAATACACTTTTTTCTCTCTTAGAAGACATACATACCAAAACAGCGGAGAACAAGAGAAAAATAGCTATTAAACTAAGAGTAACTACTCCTATTGGCATAAAATTTATTTTACTAAAAAAGAATTAACTACTCCTTAATTTTCATACCCTCCAATAAATCCAAAATCTTATTTAATTTTTCATTTTCGATTCGGGTTAACATTTTACTTAATTCTTCTATCTCTTCTTTAGCCTTAACATTTGTTTCATAATCTTCAAGGGCCTGACGGCGATCACGTTCATTTTGCCGATTCTGTGACATCATAATTATCGGAGCCGAATAAGCCGCTTGAACAGAAAAAAGAAGATTAAGTAAAACAAAAGGATATGGATCCCAACGACGAACAAATGCAATTAAATTAATAGTTATCCAAATAGTGACTAAAATACTTTGAATAATTATAAAAGGCCAAGACCCAATAACATTAGCTGTTTTATCGGCAATATGTTGACCAGAAGATAACTCATCGAGGTGTTTTTGATGCCACGTTTTAATGGTTGATTGATTTTCCATAAATTTATGAATTAAAAATTATCTTTTTTCAGTATAACATAAAAAGCGACACGAGATTATCGCGTCGCCTTGGCAATTTTTGTTAGCCTACATTTAATTTATAATTATTTTAGTTTTTTTCTGAGTTTTATAATAAATTCCTATTAATATAGCAACTACCCCAAAAAGAGAAAGAAAACCAGCAGAAAATACAGACCACATTTTAACAGTTTTAGAAATGGCATGAAGAGCGACTATATAATTTAATGAAATAGCAACGGCTAAAATAGATAATCCCGTACCAAGTAAAATAGATCGAATTTTTAAAATTTTATCCTCAACCTTTCTCCCTCCATTTAAAAAGAGAAACGCCCCTCCCGCTATCAAAAACGTAATCATTACTCCGTCAAAATCTCTAAGCCAAAGAGGAGTTTTTTCTAACCAATAATAAAATACCCCATCAGCACTAGAAGCTTCAGATGGAGCAAAAAAGATAATACTCAGAACGGTAGTCACGATTATAATAGTAAGGATAGACGGAAAAATATATTTTTTCCCAGGAAGATGATAAAGATTAAAAGCTATATTTAAAATAAAAACTGGGCTTAAAAATAAAGGAATGTAACCAAAAATATAAAGCACTTGAACCCAAAAAGGATCGGATACAACTAAACCAGGTAAAGAAACTGCAATAAAATAAATACCAGCTAAAATAAAAGTTTTAAGAAAATTACCAATATTTTTATCCCTAGATTCTTTGTAGGAAAAATAGAGTTTTCTTACAACAAAGAAACAAAAACAGGCGCAAATAAAGGTAGTAATATGAAGAAGAGGTATCATAAAAATTATTAACTATTATTATAAATTATACCTTTTAATAATTATAATACTACTTTAATAATAAATCCAATAGCCACACTTCTTCAACAATGCATTTAAATAAAAAACCAGGCCCTGAATGGGCCTGATTTTAATTTGTTTTCTTAGACCAATTATTATACGCGAGTTACGTTTACTGCGTTTGGTCCTTTTGGAGAATCAGCTTTTTCAAAAGACAATCTATCACCAACTTTCAATTCGTCATATCTTACTCCTTTAAGCTCATTTCCGTGAAAAAACAAATCTTTTTCTTCTCCATCAACAGTGATGAATCCGAATCCTTTATCTGTGAGATTTTTAATTGTTCCTTCCATGATTATAAAATTAATTTTAATTAATGTTTAAGGTTTTATCCTAAAGCTTAGTTCACCGAATAAACTCGACTCACTTTTCATTGGCAACTATCTTGTACAAGTAATAGTAGCATTTAAAAAACAATTAGTCAATAGCCAACAGCTATTTACTATCCTTACACTCTTTTCTTTCTTTTCATTTTTTCTTTAATTGACTTCTCCTGCTATTTTTCTTTTTTAATTTTCTGTTAAGCCTCTTTTGCTTTAACCATCCTCTACTCATTTTTTTATTACTTTTTATTTTTATTATATTATGACCTTTTATTTATTTTACCAATTGAACAAATTTAATGTAAATAAAAACCTATTTCAATCATTATTTTTCCGTATACACGAATCATCAACTACTTTTTGCAAACCTTTATCATCTCCTCCAATTTGAAAAAGAATATCCGGACTTAAAATTCCTTTTAAAAAATAGCAATCTATTATTACGACATTATTTATTTTTCCCTGAAAATGACATTTTTCATTTTCTACTCCCAAAGCCGTTATTTCAATAAGCCCAATCTTTGTCATTATCTCAAAAGTTACAGGTAGACACGTACTTGCTTTCTCCATAAAGCACAGAGCTCTTTTACCTTTAGCTTCTCTGCTACAATCAACCATTTGATCAACTTCAGCTTCTTTTTGTATTCCTCTATCGCCTAAAAAGAAAAACAATCCGCCACTAATAACAATTAAAATTAAAACAATTGCAACAATATATAAAATTTTATTTTTTGCCATATTTTTAAATAAAAATAACTATTATTTTTATCGACCGCTTTATTCTCCCTTCTCTAAAAATTTATTAATATCTTCAATAATTTGATCTAATCTATAATCTGCTTTTGTGTAATATTTATTGATTCCTAATCTTAAATAAGTAGTAATTTTTTCCGGAGAAACTGTATTAGAAACAACAATAACCGGTATATTTTTCCATTTAGAATTATCTTCTTTAATTTTTACTACAAAATCCAAGCCATTTTCTTTTCCTAATAAATAATGATCCAGCCAAATAACATCAATTTTTTTAATATCTTTAAGATAATTTATCGCTTGCTCTACGCTTCTTGCAGTTACAACTGAAAAATTATTTATTTCAAGTTTTTGTTTTATCGCTTCCAATAATGGTTTTTCATCTTCAAGAACTAAAATATTTTTATTTTCTAACATATTTATAAAAATTAATTATTAACCTAATTCTTTTGTCCCCTCTTTCATTTTCATACCAGACAAAGGTATTGTAACATAAAAAGTTGTTCCTTGGTCTTCTTTCGACTCAAACCATATTTTTCCGCCAGATTGCTCCATGATTGATTTTACAATATATAAACCCAATCCGGTACCGTCAGTTTCCTTTTCTCTTGCATTATCAGCACGAAATAATTTAGTAAAAATTCTAGCCTGATCTTTTTCAGGAATTCCATAACCATTATCAGAAACTATAATCAACATATTTTGGTCTTGCTTTTTAATTGTTAAAATAACTGTTCCTTTTTCATTATTATATTTTACAGCATTAGACAGTAAATTCTGAAAAATAATAATCATTAATTTTTGGTCAACATTAATTTCAGCAATAGTTTTGTCATAATCTTTTTTGATTTTTATCTTTTTAATATTAATTTCAGAAGAAAGCTCTTTCAAAACATTATCTGCTATTTTTATAATATTTGTCGGCTTAGGTTCAATATAAAAAGTTCCCAGATCAAGACGAGAAACATTCAATAAGGAACTTACTAATTCCACCATACGTTTGTTAGAATGATAAATTTCTTCCAAATATTGTTTTTGTTTTTTGCTAATTTTCCCTGCATCTCCGGCTAATAACATTTCAGTATACCAATTCGTAGCCGACAACGGTGTACGTAACTGATGAGAAGCCAAAGAGACAAATTCCGTTTTAGTTTTATCTATTTGTCTTTCTTTAGTAATATCTCTCTCAATCCCGACAAAGAAAATTATATTTTTATTTTCATCTAAAACAGGTGAAATACTTGCAAAAGCTACATAATCTTCTCCATTTATTCTTCTATTATTAATTTCTCCGGAAAATACTTCTTTTTTTTCTTTTATTGTTTTCCATAATTTTTGATAAAAAACTGCATCCATAAACCCTCCCCAATTTTCTTTCGACCCCGCTTTTTGACCAATAATTTTATCTCTTGAAAAACCTGTTATTCTTTCTACTCCTTTATTAGCATAAATTATTTTCCCTTCAGAATCCGTAATAGCAATATGATCTGATGCGTCTTCAACAGCAAGTTTAAATTTATCCAAATCATGAGCTAATAAATCTGATTTTATCTTTTCTTTCTTAACGTCTTCCAATACACTTAAAATAGCCATCTGTTGCGTATTTAATTTCTCTGTTTTTAAAATTATTTCGTATGTTTGATTTTCAACTTTATTTTCTATTTCCGATCGAGATTTTTTAAGTGTGGATGCCATCTTATTAAAAGAACGTGAAAGCTCACCTATTTCATCTCGAGAAGTATTTTCAATTTCAAAATTAAGATTTCCTTCTTCAATAATTTTTGTACCTTCATATAATCTATTAATAGGCTTTACAATGATTCGAGAAATAAATATTCCTGCAAAAAAGAAAAATATCAATGCCCCAAGACATATTAAAATAAATCTTAACACTATTTGACTTCCTGGAGCTAAAACTTCTGATTCATCTATTTTTGTTATCAAACACCAACGAGAGTCTGGAATATAAGAATGTGTCCCTATAATCTTTATATTTCTATAATCAAAATATTCTACTGCTTTTTTTTGAATAATATATTGACGATAAATGCTACTTTTTGCAGCATTTATTTCATCTTTATTAAAACAATCTTTTGCATTTTGAGTATCAATTTTTTTATTTAAAACTTCTTCTTCTCCTAAAAATCGTGAAGGAGTTAAAAGATAAAACTCATTGTCAATTATAAAACTTTCCCCTGTCCCCTCCAAAAAAATATCATTACCGACAAGATTATTAAGATTTTCAGGGTCCATTCTTGCAACAACAATACCTAAAAGTTCATTTGTCACATCATCCTTAATGGGAGCCGAAACAGTATAAGTATTCCCTTTAACAAATTCTGAATAATAAGGACTTTTTATAAATATATCTTTTTGTCCTTCCAAAAAATAAAGATCTCCTGATTTATCTTGACCTTCCTTGGTTTTATCCGTAGAAATAACTATTTTTCCATTCTTATCTAAAATGAAAAGCTCCGTAATTTGCTGCACTGAACCAATAGAACGATTTAATCTCTGAAAAGTTCTTTCTCTTTCAAATAAATAATTGTCTGATTGCAAAGAAAGACTCAAAAAATCACGAAAAATCGTACTTGCCGCCAAAATAGAAACAACCTCCTTTTCACTCCTTAAAAAAGTTCTTATTTGCTCATTTTTAGAAATATTAATACTTTTAATCTGTTCATAATAATTATTTTTCAAATATCTACCAACTAAACCATTTATAATAAATCCTTCAACAATTAATACAATAATGAAAAGTCCTGAAAATATTAAAATTATTTTTGAACCAATTTTAAAAATGTTTTTTGATGATTTTCCGAAAATTACTTCAGTAGCATTTGTATTTTCTTTATTTTCACCAAATTTCAACACACCAAAAGCCAAAAGAAAATAAGCTATTAAAACAAAAACTAACCTTAAAGTTTCTGAATAATTAACGACTGATCCGGCTATAATCATCATTAGAACATATGCCATAAAATAAAGTCCACCCTTTTGCTTATTAAAAAAATAAATCCAAAAGGAAAGAACGGCCAACATAAAAGAAAAAATAATTACTATTGGAGTAAAAAATAATCCTATGACTGATGAAAAAAATCCAAAAAGAAAAATAATTAGTATACCTAAAAATAAAATAAAATATATTATTTTACGATCAAATACTTCTTTACGGATTAAAACAAAAATTAAAAGCAAAACCAATGTGAATACAGCTGCAATAGCCCCGCTATAATTATAATTCATCAAAAAAGATAATTTTTCTACTCGCTCAGAAATAAACTTTAAAACTGCCGCCAAAAAAGAATAAAATAAAGCAAAATTAAGAAGAATAAGGTATTGATTTTTCTTAGCTTTTGCTTTCAATAACAAAACTACTATCAAATAAGAAAGGATTCCAAGACTTATTAAACTCAAAAATATGTTTAACATATTTTAACTATTATTTTTTTTCAAACTCTCAACCTCTTTTTTTAATTCAATTATCTTTATCTCTCTACTCATCATAGCATCGTTAATTCTTTCCAATCTATTTGTTTTTTCTTTTAAATTTTCCTCATATTTTTTCTTATCTGTAATATTTCTTGCTATTCCCAAGACTCTATCAGAAGAAACTCTCACCATACGCATTTCAAATAATGCCTTTCCTTTTGGTAAATCAAGATCATATTCAAAAATCTGTAAATTACCAATTTCTATAGTTTTCTTAATCGCTTGCATTGCTTGTTCAGCAATTATCGGTGACATTATTTCATTCAACGTTTTACCAATAAATACTTCCTTTGACATTAATAATTGATCAGAGTCACCACCCTGACAATCTAAAAACTTCCCCTTATCGTCGAAATAAAACAACATATCTGGCAACGCGGAAATTGTTGCACGATATTTTTCTTCGCCCGATTTAATTTCTTTCGTCATTTTATCAGCTAAATATTTTGCCCTTTCTATTCTTGTTGAAAAAACATAAATTAAAATAAAAATTAATAAACTAAGAATTATCCCTAGAATCAAAACAATATATGGCATAACTTTTTCTACAACCGAAATATTTAATTTTTCCAAAGAGAATATTAAAAGAAATTGTTTTCCTCCGACAAATAATTGAAATTGTTCAGGCAAATTTGCTGATTTTTCTGTTCCATCTCCTACTGGATTATTTAAACTAAAAATAATATTATTTTCTTCAGGAATACTACTGTTGGAGATATCAAAAACTTCTATATTTAAATTATTCTCTTTTAAATTAGAATTTTTGATGGCATTTTCAAAAAAATACTTCAAATTCGTTAAGCCAATTACAAACCCAACTAAATTCTCTCTTCTTGATTCAACTGTATCTAGAACAACTCCATTTTTATAAATAGGAAAAACTACATTAAAACCAGGTTGATTATCTACTAAAAGATTCAGTGGTCCAATAATCATCGATTGATTATTATCTCTAGATTTTTCCAAAATACTCTTTCTCGTCAAGTCTGAATAAAAATCGACTCCTAAAACTTTTGAAGAAAAAATATCAGGAAATACATATTTTACAATAGCATATTCGTTTTTTTGTTCACTAAAAATTATTTTAAAATCAGGGTAACCAATCGGATTTATTAATTTATCTTCACTCACCTGTTTTTCAAAATCTTTTATATTCTTATCTGCTACTATCTCAATATATTCAATCCCTAATAACCCAGGATAAGTATTTATAATATCCAAAGATTCACAGTAAGATTTAAATTCATCCCTTTCCACAAGATCACTTGAAGCAAAAAGTCCTTGTAATCCGTCTAATGCAAAAAAATAACTATCGAACTGCTTTTGTATTGATTTCCCTGTGTTTTCAACATTAATTTTAAAATTAGCTTTAGCTGTAGATAATATATTCTGATTTAAAAAAATAAAAGCATAAATAATAAGACCAATAATTAAAACCAATATAACTCCGGATATTAATAAAGATTTGTAATTTTTAAACATATTATTAATTAACTAAAAATTATTTTATTATTTAAAAATCAGCCACCTCCTGCCACGACGAAACAGTTACTATAGGAGCAACCGAAACGACCATAATTTTTACCTTTCTTATAATATTATTTATAACCCCTGAAGAATTTACCTGCCTGTTTGTCCCGCCAAGATCTGAAACCATATAAGTGCAACTACCCGAACCCAAAGTTAAAGTATTGCTTCCGGTAAATGTATTTAAATCACGGATTTGCTTTAATCCACACATATTAGCCAAAGCCTTTGCCTGATTAGACTTATACATTCCCCTACTGTTTAAAATTGAATGATAACTTTTTACAGAAAAAGATAAAACCAATAATAAAATAACTGAAATTACCATTATTACAGCGAATATGGCTAAATATCCTTTTTGAAATTTTTCTTTATTATCTAAGGGATGCTGAGGCATAAAAATTTTTAGAATAACTAAGTTCTGCTTTAGACACCGGATTCAAATAAGTTAATGTAAAGCTGACTCTTATCGTCCCAGGAGTGCTGGTTCTAGACAAATTTTGAAAAAGAAGATTTGTAATTTGAACCCTAGAATTATTAATGACTATATCGCCTCCACCAGCTTCATTAATGTAAATTTTCCCTCCGTTTAAAGTAAAAACAACCGGAGTAGAAAGACCAGAAAGCATCTCCAGCGTTAAAGAATTATCACTGCTTGATTCTTGAGATGGCGAAGTAATATTGTCCGCATTACGGATATATTGAGTAATAATTTGCATTGTTTGCAAACCCTGATATTCAACCTCCGACACAACTTTATTTTTATTATTAAAATCTAAAATTGAAATTGAAAAACCAGAAACAACTAATAAAAGCATTGATGCTAAAGCAATATAAACAATAATTTCTACAAGAGAAAATCCAACACTACTCAAAAATACAGACGCGCTATTATATTCTTTTTTATTTTTAATAATTTTTATTTTCATTTTTTAACTATTCAACCACAACAATTAATTTTAATTTTATTGAGATTCTATCTCTAAAGTTCTAGTTACCCAACCGCTACTCGTTCCGCCAACTGAAACACTTTGAGCTGACCAAGAAGAAACTCCTCCATTTGTATCGTGGCCGGCTACCTCTGCGTTTCCATCCACACGAGTCGCGCGTTGCGTCATTAAAGTTGGAGCATTCTGAAGATTAGTATTAGTACTTCTGTGCCCAGCAAAACCAATCACCCAAGAAGTACCGTTAGTAACACTTAGAGTAAGTGCTGGATATGTAACAGTAGTACTGTTCCCATTATTAGCCGCATTAACACCAATGGGGGTAACAGATTGTCCGCGATATACCTGTATAATTACTTCAGTGGCATTTGACCAACCAGCACCCGAATCAGCGCCTGTGGCTATTCTGTATGCAAGACGACTTGAATTTGCATTACCTCCGCCAGATGAGCTTATATTTATCCAACCAGAAGGTAAGGCTGGCGCATTAGTATTTCCGTCCCGATAAGCAAAAGCTATAAGTAAATCACCAACCTGATGAGTTGGAATAGTAGCCGTCTCTCCACTAACAGCGGCAGCACCTATAAAAGTAATCGTTGAAGAAGGTGCTAATGTTGCAAATGTGGTATTTGCTGTATATCCTGTACCAGTAGAGTTTGTAGCATATCCACGATAATTATAGAGAGTACTAGCAGTTAGTGATGTTGCAGATATAGTAAACACGCCAGGAACAGTTTGTGACAATGTAGCAGTTACGCAGATAGCACCATTAGTCAAGCTTGGATTAGCCGAAGTACTATAGCAGACGCCTCGAGCAGAAATTGAAGCAGGTATGCCAAGTGATTGTACTGTTGCGCCAAGTGTCGCACCTGAAGAAGTAATAGAAGTAGAAGTTGAAGAATCAACGGTAGGAACAGTATTACAAGCAGACGTTGTGAATATTACATCTGATCCATATGATGTCCCAAGAATGTTTGTAGCATAAGCACGAACATGATAAAGAGTATTACAGGTTAATGATGTTAAACTGCTTGAGAATGAACCAGTACCGGTTCCATTAGATGTTTTTGTAGAGAGAGCTATAGTCGGATTAATTACTGTATCCCAAACAACACCTCGTGCAGTAACCGAAGCACCTCCATCTGAAGTAACATTTCCACCGCCCGATGCTGTTGTTTGAGTAATACTGACAATTGGAGTGTTTGTTGTAACGGTAGGACCAATCAATTCTTCATTGGTTATCGTACAATTTTTTGTCACTCCGGTCGTTAAAGTTACAGAACCACCCGAATCACAATCACCACTAAAGCTTTGAGTATAATTTGAATATGAAGTTTCTGAAACGGTATGAACACCTGAATTAAACATATTTGTAATTCCAGAAACTACAGGATTTGCATCAACAAAAAGTGGAAAATCTGAAACAATTTTTGAGCCACCATGATTTATAACAACTTTTGTAACTTTTAAATTAGAAGTTTTTTCTTCATTAGTAATAAGACAAGTATAAACATTATTGGCGGCTAAAGTAATCACTCCACTCGAGTCACAATCACCACTAAAACTTTGG
>Ga0247842_10008478_pt1 | contig 10757 bp, 9 predicted proteins | sample LaCruzMarch2015__3_FD_192411 | JGI IMG/M metagenome (GOLD analysis project Ga0247842, IMG submission 192411) | Freshwater microbial communities from meromictic Lake La Cruz, Castile-La Mancha, Spain - LaCruzMarch2015_19m | ecosystem: Environmental > Aquatic > Freshwater > Lake | place: Spain...
CGAAAATGCCAAGAAGTTCTTTTTCCAGGGCTAATTTTTCTTTTTCGGTAATTGGTTCAACTTGAGGGAGAACATCGGGTGGAGCAGTAATTTTACTGGTTTTTTCAGAATTCGGAGTGTCAAATAGGCCGAATTGGCCTGAGTTTTTTTTGAGGTTTAATTTTTCGGCATCGGCACGAACTTTATTGAGATAAGCCAAGAGGGCGTTTCTGTCACCGAATTGGTCCATCGCTCCGACTTTGATTAAACTTTCAAAAACTCGTTTATTAACTTTTTGACTGTCGACGCGGAGGCAAAAATCATTGAAATTTACAAAAGGACCGTTAGTCTCTCTTTCGGTCAAAATATTGTCGATGGCGGCGTCACCGACATTTTTGATACCTGAAAAGCCAAAACGAATAGCCATTTTTTCGATAGAATTTTTATTGGCTTCGATATCAAAACCTTTAAATGATTTATTGATATCGGGAGGACTGACGATAATGCCTAGTTTTCGGCATTCGTTGACGCCATCGGAAACTTTTTCGGTGTCACCGGATTCGGCGGTTAAGAGGGCACACATGTATTCAACTGGATAATTGGCCTTCATGTAGGCTGTACGATAAGCGAGCATGCCGTATGAGGCGGCGTGAGCTTTGTTAAAACCATAAGAAGTAAAGGGTTCGATGTAGGAAAAAATTTCTTTGGCTTTTTCTTTGGTATAGCCATTTTTGAGACAGCCTTCAAGAAATTTTTCTTTCTGGATAGCCATCTCTTCTGGAATTTTTTTACCAATGGCTTTGCGAAATTTATCAACCTCAATCCAATTGTAGCCGGCAATTTCGATAGCGGTATATAAACAATCGTCCTGATAAACAAGTAAGCCGTATGATTTATCCAAGTATTTTTCAAGTTTCGGATCAATGTAGGTAATTGGTGAAAGCCCGTTTTTGCGGGAGATGTATTCTGGGATAATAGCCATAGGACCGGGACGGTAAAGAGCAACCATGGCCATTAGATCTTCGACCCGATTTGGCTTTAATTCTTTGATCCACTTGGTCATACCGTCGCCAGAAATTTGGAAGACACCCATGGTGTTTCCTTCGGATAACATTTTGAAGGTTTTTTGGTCGTCAAGGGGAATAAATCTTAGATTAATATCAATATTTTTGGTTTTTTTGACATTGATAACAGCTTGTCGTAAAAATGATAAATTTCTAATTCCCAAAATGTCGAATTTAATCAAACCAACATCTTCGCAGGCATGCATTTCGTATTGAGTAATGATTTTGTCGCCACCGGCTTCGATTTGAGTTGGAGTAAAATTGTTTATGGTTGTGGGTGAAATGACAATGGCACAGGCATGGACGGAGATGTGACGGGCACAACCTTCGATTTGTTTGGCGGTACTGAGAATTTTTTTGGATTCAGGATCGGTATCATATAATGCCTTAAGTTCGGGAGTTGTCTGAAGAGCTTTTTCGATTGACATAGGAAAGCCCTGTGATCCCATGGGAATTAATTTACTGACTTTATCCCCGATAGCATAATCGTAACCGAGGACTCGAGCAGTGTCACGGACAGCACCGCGGGCCATCATGCGGCCAAAGGTACAAATTTGAGCGACGGCTTTTGAGCCGTATTGTTCGATAATGTGATACAAAAGATTTTGACGTTGATCATCGGCGATATCCAAATCGATATCGGGAGGTGAAGGACGATCTTTGTTTAAAAAACGTTCGAAAGGAAGTTGATAAATTAAAGGATCAACAGAGGTGATACCTAAGACATATGAGACGAGTGAGCCGCCGGCCGAGCCTCGGGTATTGGTAGGAGTGTTGTTTTTTTCGCACCAATCGATAAAATCACGCATGATTAAAAAGTAATTGGCGTAGCCCTTACTGCAGATGACATCGAGTTCCATGTCAAGTCTATTTTGTATTTCTGGAGAAAGTTTTTTGTATAAATCAGTGGCGCTGGAGAGAGTAATTTCACGAAGAGTATCGTTGGCAGTTTTTCCTTTTTCGAGGGGAAATTGAGGAAAGTACCATTTGCCGATTTCTATTTCAAGGTTACATTTTTCGGCGATTTTGACGGTATTTTCTAAAGCGTCTGGATATTCAGGAAAAGCTTGAGCCATTTCAGTGGGAGTTTTGATATAGAGATCGGGGCAGCTCATCATAGACATTCTTTTGGTATCTTGCAGTGTGGTTTGAGTATTGATCATCATCAATATGTCCTGTGCAAAGGCATCTTCTTTATTTAAATAATGAGCGTCGTTGGTGGCAACTAATGGAATCCCCAGTTCTCGACTGATTTTGATTATTTTTTCATTGATTTCTGTTTGATGCTCGAGGGTATCGTGGGGTTGGATTTCAAGATAGTAATCATCACCAAATAATTTTTGAAAATCGAGGGCACGACTTTTGGCTTTTTCAATATTGCCATCTAATAGTAATTGAGGAATTTCGCCGGCGAGACAGGCGCTACTACAAATTAAGCCTTCATGGTATTTTTGCAGTGTTTCCCAATCGATACGAGGTTTATAATAAAAACCTTCGATATGGGCGATCGAAATCAAATTCATAAGGTTTTTATAGCCAGTCATATCTTTGGCTAATAAAATTAAGTGGTGATTACGGCGATTTTCTATATTTTTGTCAAGTCTTGAAGTGGGAGAAACATAAATTTCGCAGCCAATAATTGGTTTGATACCAGCTTTTTGACAGGTTTTGTAGAATTCGATGGCACCGTACATATTGCCATGGTCGGTAATGGCACAGGCTTTCATGCCAAGGTCTTTGACTTTGGCGACGTATTTTTTTATATTCGTCAGTCCGTCAAGGAGTGAGTATTCGGTGTGGACGTGTAAGTGGACAAAATCAGGCATAGCCTATTATAAACATGTTATGACAAATCTGTGTTATGACAAACTGTATCAAGAAGGTAGTCTTATCTTTATAGTCGAAATTGGAGAAGGAACCTTCCATTCATATATTGGTGTTGATGGTTCTTTTTTAACGGGAAATTGCCTAACTAATTCTATTAATTTCATATTTTCGTCGTATTTTTCTTTTTCTTCTAAATATTTCAAATATTCAGGTAAATCAGTGGTTAATTGATCGAAGAGTTCTTTGGTATTTTTTGCCATGTGGCTGATTATAGCATTTGTTTTAAAGCATTAATTCTTTCGATGACGGGGGGATGGGTAGAAAAGAGGGTGGCAAGTTTGTTTTCTTTTTGGAAAGGATTGGCAATATAGAGTGAGGCGGTGGCAGTGGAGGCAGTTACTAGAATATTAGGATCTTGGCTAATTATTTGTAGAGCTTCGATTAGACCTGAGGGTTGGCGGGTTAATTTGACGGCGCTGGCGTCGGCCAGAAATTCGCGGCGGCGGGAAATGGCAAGTTGAGTTAATTGGGCGATAATTGGGGCAAAAATCATCATTAAAATGCCAAGAACGGCAAAAATGGCGCCTAATCCCCCATCGTCGCTATTGCTACGACGGCGTCCGCCGCCAAAAAACATGGAGCGAGTGGCCATATTAGTGAGTATCGATAATGTCCCAATTAGAATTGAAACAATCATCATCAAGCGAATGTCATAATTTTTGACATGAGATAATTCGTGAGCGATGACGCCCTCGAGTTGAGTGCGATTTAATTTATCCAATAATCCGGTGGTAGCGCAGATGACGGCGTGCTGAGGGTCTCTACCGGTGGCAAAGGCATTCATGGCCGATGAATCGATGACATAAATTTTGGGCATTGGGGTTTTATTGGCCATCGATAAATTTTCGGTTACTGTATAAAAATTAAAATATTTTTTTCGATCGGCCGGCATGGCTCTGTTTAGAGTCAGAACAATTTGGTCGCCATAGAAATAGCTTGAAAATGCCGAAATCAAGGCAAAAATAAAGGCACCAATCAAAAAGCTATTATCTAGGCTAAGGGCATAAGAAATGAGATAAGCGGTACCAATGATAAAAAATATAAAACCGGAGACTATAACAGTCGAACGAATTTTATTTCGTTGAATCTGTTCGTAAAAATTTATCATAATTTAACGATCGGATTTTTGGCTTCTTGCGCAGTAATTTCCAAACCTTTTTGGGCTTGGAAATTGAACATACCGGCAAGAACGCTATTTGGGAAAGTTACTAGGGCGGCGTTGTAGTCGGCAGTTAGATCAATCAAGGTACGTCTGGCATACATTAATTTGTCGCCGGTATCGCGAAGTTCAGCCATCAAATCGGTGACGACACCGGAGGCTTTGATTTCGGGATTGCTTTCGACAATGACTTGAAGGGCACCGAGGGCTTTGCCGATCAGTTCCTGTGATTTATCAATTTTGTTGGAACTAATAGCCTTTCTGGCATCAGTGAGTTGAGTAAAAATATCTTTTTCGTGTTTGAGATAACCTTTGGCGGATTCGACTAAATTAGGAATTAAATCAGCTTGACGTTTTAATTGATTGCCGATTTCTTGATTGGAGGCGCCGATTTGGACTAGGGAGGTCTTGAGGCGATTGTAGAAAGAAATTATATAAAGGACGAGGACTAAAATAGCACCATATAGTATGATCATATGGATAATTATAGCACCTTGCGGGTCCTATGGTTCACGGTTGGAACCCCTATTTGATTGTTTAATCAAAATCTATCTCAAACTCAAAGACTTGGGTATTTTAGGATAAAATTTATTGTTAATTAATCAATTATATGTTAAAATCCCACCCTATAATAAAATTAATTAAAACATATGGGATTTAAAGAAATATGCAATCATATTGCATTCATAGACATCTTTCATATATCTGAAAAAAGAACTAATGGGTATTACAAAGAATTATCAATATGGCATAGGCATACTCTTGATTTTCTTAATTCACCTTTTAATTCAACACAAGGAATTGATGGTGCTAAAGAAATCATTTTTAATTTTAAGGACAAATCAGTTGAGTATAGAGCCAAAACAATGTCTATGATTCTTGATAATCCTAAAGATATGCAATTGTTTTATCAAAGTGCATGCATGTATTTAAAAGAAAAACAAATTACAAATGGTATTAATTGTGCATCCTATGCAGCTTTTACAGCAACTTTTTCAAAATGGATGAACCCAGATAATCAAACAATTCTCATGGCTGGTACAGCAAAGATATGTGAATCTCCAAACAAAAAACTAATAGGAAAACTTTATGATCACTTTTGGGTTGAAATCAATGGAATATTATTTGACAGTAGCGGATATGGTGATTATTCTTATAATAACCATAATCCAATTGTAAAAACTGAAGATATTTTATCTGGCAAATTTGAGTTTAAACCGATAATAAAAAATCCCAAAAGATAATGAATTTAATCAAATATTTTGTGTTTCTTCAAAAATGATCGACCGGAACCAGTTTTTAAATAGGACTCAAAACCAAAAGCAATATATTGATTTTTAAAAGCAAAATAGGCAACTAATTTAACCGGCAATCTATTTTTTGTAGCAGGAACATATCCTTTTGAATGTCTCTCAAATCTCTCTTTCAAATTCCCTGTACACCCAATATACGATTTATTATCCTTACACATCAACAAATATACATAATACACATTATTATAATAATCCCGCTTTCGCTACATTTACAATAGACTAGTGATATTTTCAAAAACAGATGATTTAAAAAGCGGGTTTACCCGCCGTAGCCAAGCTTCAGCGAGGCGAAGGCGGGACCAATGGTTCACGGTTGGAACCCTTATTTAACTATTTAATTAAGACATATTATAAACTTATTGAGTTAGGAATTACAGAAACAAACGGCAAAATTGTATTTGTAGACAAAATGGGGGATGGAATATGAATACATCTCTCCACGACGAAAAGACGTTTTATAAAACATTTTTGAAAGATCTAGAACGATGTAATAATGAGGTAATTATCGAAAGCCCCTTTATAACTTCCGCAAGGATGAAAACTTATTGGCCAATTTTCCGTAAATTATACGATAGAGGTGTAAAAATCTACATTATTACTCGTGATCCAAAAGAACACAATCAGGGGTATGAAGTCCAATCCGAAAGTGAGATTAGAAAGTTAGAGATACTAGGTATCCAAGTCTTGCTCTGTACCGGCAATCATCATCGAAAATTGGCCATTATAGACCGTGAAATCCTTTGGGAAGGAAGTTTAAACATTTTGTCACAAATACATAGTCGAGAATTTATGCGTCGCCTTGAGGGCGGACGGCTTCGTATGAAAATGCTATACTTCGGTCTTATGACCAACAATTCAGGATATCTAATCAACGAACAAGATATAGCAAGTGCACTTTTTTATCTAACAACCAATGGAAACAAAAATGCCACCAAAGAAGACGCCATCAAGTTTTTAGAAGAAAATGTCAAGATGTCACACATTATTGCTCAAAAAGTAGTAGCCGACGAGCAAAATGGAAAAATAAAGAAAGTTAACCTAAACAATATCAAATGATTCTAGGTTCAAAGCTTTGGCAATCTTTCGTAAAGTTTCAACAGTAGGATTTTCTTCATCACGCTCAATACAAGCATAATAATTCACATTTATTTCGGCCTTTTTGGCAATATCGATCTGTCTCAATCCAAGTTTCAACCGTATTGCCTTTAATTTTTTACCGATTTTCTGTGGCGACATACCATATTATACTTTATTTTATAATCTATTCATATCTCAACGCATTTAGGGCGGAAATTTTGGTCGCTCGTTTAGCCGGATAAATACCGGTTAAAGTTCCAATCAACAAAGACAACACCACAATCAATACTACAAATATCAAGGGGATATAGGAAACATCAATGAGTCCCATGCCTTTAAACATCGCAAACACTGATAATATCAATCCCAATATTTTTCCCAATAAAAACCCTAACAATAATCCGCAAACTCCACCGCATAAACCCATTATCAGGGATTCTGCCAAAAATAATTCTTTCACTTCAAACGATTTCATTCCCATTGCCTTCATCAAACCAACTTCTCGTGTTCTTTCCATCAAAGACACCGTTAAAGTATTAAACATACCTAGCGCCGCCACTGATAGCGCCATAAGCCCTAGTAATGCCAACACTGTCCTAAGAGTATTAAACAAACTGTTAATTTGAGCCACAGTATCGGAGACCGAACTGGTCACATATCCCATTGCTTCAATTTGTCGCCTAATTATAGGCAAATTACTCGCATTAGCCGCCACCATTTTTACCTGTGAATAATTTTCTACTCCCAAACCTCGAAGATCAATAAATGGTACAAAAAATATTGGTGAGTTCACATCTGGAGTGACTCCGATAATTTCATATTCTGTCGGCATTGACTCAACTGTTTCGTTTTCTTTTGACAATAAATTACCCACCACCACAAAAGTCGTTTTAAATTTCTTGCCCACCGCCTCATTTTCTTTTATCCCCAACACCGTCAAAAATGTTTTATTAACCACCGCTTTTTTCAAAGCCAAATCCGAGACTTCCACCAAGTTTTGTTTAACTTCTTGATCAACCGCCACCGTATTTTCCAATATTTTTATCTCCGAAATTAACCCAAAATAACCAATTTCATTGGTTTGGCCACCATCTTGATCTCTTAAAACCATATACTCCCCATTTTCACAATCGCCCTCGGTTTCATCACACTTTTCCATTTTCCACAACAATACTTTTGCCTTAATCCATTTAGTCGATGTCATACCATCCAAATCCACAAATTTAGTTCCGCTTACTTCAATTCCAGCAGCCGAATCTTCGGTCTTTTTAGTATAACCCAAAATTTTTGCCTTTGGATCGGCACTTTCTCGCACTTTTATCCAAGCCTTTGAATTAATAGAATAATTAATCGTTTGTTCCGCCTCGCCAGTATCAACACTAGCACTAGCACTGGCACTATTAGTACTTTCATCTGCCGTCAATTCCACCATCACCGCATCTGTCTTGCTTTGTATTACCTTATTGGTCAAATCATTACTTTCAAAAATCTTCCCATAAATCGGCTTTATCGCTGATTGTTTCAAATAATCCGAAGTCACTCCATACACTGCCATATCGGATACGGAGTTATTGTAACTAACTCGACCAACCACCGAAATCAATGGCAAAACTGCTTTGACATTTGATATTTCTTTTAACTGATTTAAGGTTTGATCATTAATTTTTAATTTACCGCCAGTTTGAGGCACTACATCGGCCTGACTCATTTCTTCAAGTCGAGCCACTCTTTTGACAACTAATTCCTGTAATCCGTAACCAAGTGATACCAAAAACACAATAATCGCAATCCCAATGGTCATTCCACCAATTGTAATCATCGTTCTATTTTTCTTTGACATCAAATTCCTTATCGATAACTCCAATAAGTCAATCTGTGTAATTGATCCATTTTTCACTCTGCTACCGGGTATTATCATTTTAATTTTTTTTCTCGAAATCCAGCTCAAAAATTTTGCCAAGAAATAAAACAAAATTAAAATAACAAATGGTATTGATTTAAATCGTTTTTTATTCATTTATACTTCCTTTGCGTTTACATTTAATTTTTTTGGTCATTAATTTTTCTTCTTTGCCATCATAAATCCCACTTATCTGTCCGTCAAACATTTTTACAATCGTTTTGGCATATTTTAAATATTCCAAATCATGTGTCACCATAATTATTGTCTTTTGTTTTTCAATATTTAATTTGGTCAATAATTTCATTAATTCTTGTCCCGAATCAAAATCCAAATTGCCTGTTGGTTCATCGGCAATTATCAATCTTGGGTTAGAAATTAATGCCCGTGCCAAAGCCACTTTTTGCTGTTGTCCCGATGACAATTGCATCGGTATATAATCAGCCCAATCGACAATATCCACTTCTTTTAATGTTTCTAACGCTCTATTTTTTCTTTCTTCTTTGTCAACTCCAAGCAAAGTCAAAGGAAAAGCCACATTTTCCCAAACATTTAAGGATTTTATCCAATTTGCCTGCTGATACACCATTCCCACATTTAACTTTCTGAAATCCGCTCTTTCATCTTCGGTTGTCACTTTTTCAATCGCGTTTTCATAAATATCTTTTCCAAGATAAGAAATATAGCCAGAGCTTGGTTCTTCCAATCCCAAAATCGTGTGTAATAGGGTAGACTTACCACAACCCGATGGTCCAAAAATAACCAAAAAGTCATCCACTTTTACATTAAAAGTTATTCCCTTCAAAACTTTGACCTTTTGTGTTCCAACATCAAAAGATTTGGAAACATCCCAAATTTTAATAATAGTATTTTTAGAATTTTCGCTCATTTTATTTAATCATGCCTCCCAAAAAACTAAACATCTGACTTAGATTGGTCAAAACTAAATTAAGGGCATTGTCGGTCGCTCTTGGAGTAATTGTTACCGTATCAATCGACATGCCGGAATTCTCCGCTTTATCTTTTGAAATAGTCCTTAAATGATAAACTTTTGACGGCGTTAAATTGGAAATTACCACCAAATGATTTAATTTCAAATTAGTGTCTTCCTGTGTTTTTTGCGAATAACTCTTGCCTGTTCCTTCACCAAATTCGACTTGGGAAGTCGCCGGTTCATCGGTATTCCAACTAACTACCAATTGAGCTACCGATTCCTGAGCTGTACTGGAAACTGCCGGTACTGTCGATCCTTCTACTTTAACTCCGCTAATTGCTGGTGATCGGCTATCCGATGAAGTTGTAAATTTTTGAGAATCAGAAATAGCTTCATTACCAATTTTGTCTCGACCCTTAACCACTAAAATATAATTTGTTTGAGGTAACAATCCACCAATTGTCATTTCATGATCTCCTTTTAGCAAATTAATATCCACCTGATCACGACTACTACCACTCTCACCCTCTGGATAAAAAGTAATTATTGATGAAATATCGGTATTACTTGTCCATGTAACTTTTACTGTAGTTTGGGCAGTATTTGTCAACTCTTGTAATTCAACTTTGGAAATTCTTGGGCGGGGGAGAGTCGTAAAGTCCAACACCGTTCCCTCGTACTCATAACCATCACTATCAATAGTATTAATTTTATAATAATATTTTGTCCCATCGCTCAATCCTGTTAACGCCACTGTATAAACTGTTTCGCTAGTTGCCGTATCCAAACTTTTTGTCCCACCAAAACTGGTTGTTGAACCATAATAAATTTTTACCTTACTCGAACCGGTCGAGGTAAATTGTATTGTTGCCGTTTCCAAACCAATTCCACCGGCAGTTACATCTTTCACTGTTGGCGCGTCTTGCGTCTTGAAACTCTTTTCCTCACTCGTCCCCGTATTACCATCCTCATCCGTCCATTTTGCTTTATAATAATAAGTCGTTCCTGGCTGTAATCCCGATAATTGAATTGAATGTGAAGTCACTTGGCTGGAATTACTTGGTTCTACATCACCATAACTTTTTGAAGTCGTCCCATATTGAATTTTTGAATCAGAATTTCGGCTTGTACTCCAAGTCACCACCCCTTTTCGAGTTGTGATACTACCTGCGTCTGGTCCTGTACTTAAACTTGGTGCTGACGTCCATTTTCCGGTTGGCGTTATATAAACCGCATTAGTTCCTGACGACACCGCATTGGCACCGTCTTTCGTATATATTTTATAATAATATTTTGCCGAACTTGGGGCATTATCAACATATGATAGTCCGGAACTTGTCCCCACCAAAGCAAAAGTTGTTCCATCGCTCGATCGATAAACTTGATAAGTTAAATTTCCCGCTCCTTTATAGGTTGGTGCTGTCCAAGTCAAAGTTACATTCCA
>Ga0247842_10008479_pt1 | contig 10757 bp, 9 predicted proteins | sample LaCruzMarch2015__3_FD_192411 | JGI IMG/M metagenome (GOLD analysis project Ga0247842, IMG submission 192411) | Freshwater microbial communities from meromictic Lake La Cruz, Castile-La Mancha, Spain - LaCruzMarch2015_19m | ecosystem: Environmental > Aquatic > Freshwater > Lake | place: Spain...
TGGCCAGCGCCTTCCGCCGCCAGGCCATCGCCGCAGGGGTGGAGACCCTGGAGCAGTGCGAGCGGCTGCTGCAACTCGGCTGCGAGCTGGCGCAGGGCTACGGCATCGCCCGCCCGATGCCGGCCGCCGCGGTCACCGGCTGGCTGGCCGACTGGCGGCCATCACCGCATTGGACCGACCTGCTCCCGGATAGCAGACGCAACCCGGGGGGGGCGAAGGGCTGAACCGCTCGCGCAGGTCGCCGGCGCGAGTTTTTTTGCGGGCGGCGCGGTGATCGCGCGGGGGGGGGCCGCGCAGCGGACCCTGCGGGGCCGGCATCAGCTCGCGCCGAGGTCCGGTACGGCCGCGGGGCCGGCGGCCCGCTCGAACTGGAGGCGCACGCGCAGTCCGGGGGCGTTGTCCTGCAGTTGGATGTCGGCGCCGTGCAGTTGGATGACGGCCTGGACCAGGCTCAGGCCCAGGCCGCTGCCGGGGGTGGAGCGGCTGTGGTCGGCGCGGTAGAAGCGGCGGAAGACCTCGGTGTGCAGGCAGGCGGGGATGCCGGGGCCGTTGTCGGCGATCTCGATGACTACGGTGTGCTCGGTGTCGCGCAGGGCCAGCGTGACCCGGCCGCCCTCGGGCGTGTATTTGACCGCGTTGTCGACCAGGTTGCCCAGGGCCTGGAACAGCAGGTCGCGATCACCGATGACCCAGGCGTCGGCGGGGGCCTGCAGGTCGAGTTGCTGGCCGCGCTCGGCGGCGACCGGCTCGTAGAGTTCGGCCAGGTCGGCCAGCAGCGGGACCAGGTCGACGGGGGCGAAGGCGGCGCGCCGTCCGCCGGACTCGATGCGGGCGATGCGCAGCAGCGCGTTGAAGGTGGTGAGCAGTTCCTCGGCGTCGGCGATGGTCTCCTGCGCCGCGGCCCCGGCCGGGTGGTCCTCGCCCAGTTCGGCGCGCAGCAGTTCGAGCTTGGTACGCAGGCGGGTCAGCGGGGTGCGCAGGTCGTGGGCGATGTTGTCGGAGACCTGGCGGACCCCGGCCATCAGTGATTCGATGCGCGCCAGCATGGTGTTGAGCCCGGCGGCGAGTTGGTCGAAGTCGTCGCCGCTGCCGCGCATCGGGATGCGCCGGGACAGGTCGCCCTCCATGATCTCGCGGCTGGTCTGGTTGATGGCCTCCAGGCGGCGCAGGACGCGGTGGCTGACGATCCAGCCGCCGAGCAGGGCGAGTGCGGCGGTCAGGGCGAGCCCCCAGGTCAGGGCGTCGAGGATCAGGTGGCGGGTGCGCTCCAGGTCGCGGACGTCGCGCCCGACCAAGAGCAGCAGGTCGCCGTGCAGGCGGAAGACCTGGCCGCGGGCGGCGTGTTCCTCGGCGTGGTCCGGGCCGCGCTCGCGCAGCCGAAAGTGCATCCAGCCGTTGGCGTCCGGCAAGCCGGCGGGCCAGCGGTCGAGGTTGCCGACCAGGGGCGTGAGGGCTTGGTCGGCCAGGAGGTAGACCGCGGCCCCGGTCGGGTCCTGGGCGAAGCGCTCGCGGATGACGGTGCTCAAGCCCGGCAGCCCGCGCTGGCGGTATTGTTCGGCCAGGCCCTGGATCTCGGCGCCGATGGTGGCGTCGGTCTGGCGGTCCATAAAGCCGGCGGTGGACCAGTAGATGAAGCCCAGCAGGACCGCCACCGAGGCGGACAGCATGAGCATGTAGAAGAGGGTGATGCGGAAGCTGGAACTCTTCAGGACCTTGGCGGTGCGCGCCCATGGGTCATGGCGGCGCCGGCCGGCGTCGGTGGGGGGGTGCGGGGAGAGGATCATGCAACTGAACAAGTCAATTTAGGGAATGCCTTCGGCGTCGCGGTCGTTGTCGTAATCGTCATCGTCATCGAGGTTATCGTAACGCCCTGGATTCTCTCGCAATGCCATTAAGTTAAGCGCCGACGGTGCGGCCTCTCGTTCCCACGCTCCGCGTGGGAATGCCGGGCGGGCGCTCCGCGTCCCGTCTTGGCGCCGGACGCGGAGCGCCCGCACTTGCTCCCACGCAGGAGCGTGGGAGCCAGAATGGCTTAACTTAATGGCATTGGATTCTCTCGCGGGTGCGATCAGAACTGATGTGGTGACCGAGATCCCGGGTACGTGGTCGTTGTCGTTGTCGTTGTCGTAATCGAATAATCCGACCACGACCACGACCACGACAACGACAACGGCAACGTTAGGGTCCTGGCCCGCGCAGCATGTACCCCGCGCCGCGCACGGTGTGCAGGAGCGGCGTGTCGAATTCGCGGTCGATCTTGCCGCGCAGGCGGCTGATGTGGACGTCGATGATGTTGGTCTGGGGGTCGAAGTGGTAGTCCCAGACCTGTTCCAGCAGCATGGTGCGGGTGACGACCTGGCCGGTGTGGCGCAGCAGGTATTCCAGCAGGCGGAACTCCCGCGGCTGGAGTGCGATGGGGCGTCCGGCGCGGGTGACCTCGCGTTTGAGCAGGTCCATCTCAAGATCCGCGACGCGCAGACGGGTCTCGGGTGCGTCGACCGCCCCGCGCCGCAACAGGGCCTCCAGGCGGGCGTGCAGTTCGGAGAAGGCGAAGGGTTTGACCAGGTAATCGTCACCGCCGGCGCGCAGCCCGTCCACCCGGTCGTCCACCTCCCCCAGGGCGGAGAGGATCAGCACCGGGGTCTGGTTGCCGGAGGCGCGCAGGGTGCGCAGGATGGCGAGTCCGTCCAGGCCCGGGAGCATCCGGTCCAGGATGAGCGCGTCATAGTCGCCGCTCGCCGCCATGAGCAGGCCCTCGCGGCCGTCGGCGGCATGGTCGGTGACCGCGCCGGCCTCGCCCAGGGCCTTGCGCAGGTACTCCGCCACTTGACGGTCGTCTTCGATCAACAGGACTCGCATGGGTGGATGATACCGGGAAAAATGGCCGTCCATGGCCGGGGATGGCTAAAACGGGTGCCGGGTGGGGGGACTCCCGGTCCGGGGCGCATCGTCAAGACACTGGCTGGTGCCGCGCCCGGTCAGGCCTTGAAGGGTACCGCAACGAACATGGGGCGGCCGTCCTTCTCGACCCGCAGCATGACGGCGCCGCGTTTGGCGGCGGCGGCGGCGCGCACCGCCTCGGTGACCTCGGCGGGGGTGCTGACCGACTGACCGCCGACCATGGAGATGAGGCTGCCGGCCTCGATCCCGGCCTCGTCGGCGGGGCTCCCGGACTGGACCCGGGCGACGAAGACGCCGCGGGCACCGGGCGGCAGCCCCAACTCACGCCGGACCTCGGGGGTGAGCGGCGCCAGGGCGAGCCCGAGTTGGCCCCGGTCCTGGTCGCCCGCGCCCTGGTCGCCGTTCTTGACCTGGGGGTCGTTGCCGGGCATGGCGCCGACCTTGAGGGTGACCTCCTGTGGGGTGCCGGCCCGCACCAGTTCCAGTTTCATCGCGGTCCCGGCCTTGGTGGCGGCGATCAGCTTGGGCAATTCCTTGTAATCGTTTATGGTCTGGCCGCCGGCCTTGAGGATTACGTCACCGGGCTTGAGCTCGCTGCCGGCGGCGGGGCCGTCCGGCAGGACGTCGGCCACCAGCACACCGGCGGTGCCGGTGAGGCCCAGGGCGGCGGCGATCTCCTCGGTCACCGGCTGGATCTGGAGCCCGAGCCAGCCGCGCTCGACGCGACCGCCGGTGCGCAGTTCCGCCACCACCGACTTGACCGTCTCGGCGGGGATCGCGAAACCGATGCCGACGTTGCCGCCGGTGGGTGAGTAGATGGCGGTGTTGACGCCGATCACCCGGCCGAAGCCGTCGAACAGGGGGCCACCGGAGTTGCCGCGGTTGATGGGGGCGTCGATCTGGATGTAGTCATCGTAGGGGCCGGAGTTGATGTCACGCCCGCGCGCCGAGACGATGCCGGCGGTGACGGACCCGCCCAGGCCGAAGGGGTTACCGACCGCCAGCACCCAGTCCCCGACCCGCACCGATCGGGAGTCGGCCAGATCGACGAAGGGCAGGGGGTGGCCCGCGTCGATCTTGAGCAGGGCTACATCGGTCTTCTCGTCCCGGCCCACGACGGTGGCCTTGTGTTTGGTGGCGTCGTTGAGGGTGACGGTGATCTCATTGGCGCCGTCGATCACATGGTTGTTGGTGACCACGAGCCCGGTGGGGTCGACCACGAAGCCCGAGCCGGCACCCTGGGCGGGGCGGCCGCCGGGTGCCCCGTGCGGCATGCCGGGCTGCTCGAAGAAGCGTTTGAAGAATTCGTCCATCGGCGCCCCCTCGGGGAGGCCCGGGTGGGCGCGCAGCCGTTGCTCGGGCAGGCCCGCCGCGACGACCGTCACATTGACGACGGCGGGGGCGACCCGCTCGGCCACGTCGGCGAAGCTCGGCATGGAGGGCGCGACGACGGCGGCGGCGCCGGGGGTGGCCGCGGGCGCCGCGACGGACGGCGCCGGGGCCTGGGCGGCAACGCCGCCGCCGATCGCCAGGGCGAGCGCGACGGCGGCGGCGAGCGCGCCGCGGGCCAGGGTTTTGCCGTGATGCGTCGGGGTCCGGTGGGTGCGGACTTGATTAGTATCGTCAGTCGCCATGGATTTCGTTCCTGCCGATTGATCGGCGCAGGTCTTGGAGTTGGGGTCAGGAACCGGGTGCCTTGGGTGGTCGGCGCCCCCGCTCTGGTGGCAACAGTGTGGGCGCGTCGGCGTATCCGTGACCTTTCCGGCAGGTTAATTCTTGTTCAGGAGGGTTTTTGCGCTCGCAACGGTTGCAGCGGCCGGGCTTCCCGGGTACCGTTTCCCATGTTCCGCGCACCTCAGACCAACAATGAAACCGTGAGGAGTTCACCCGATGCAAAAACAGCCCTTGTCCCTGGCACTGGCCGCCTGTCTCGCCCTCGGTGCCACGGGCCTCGCCCCGTCGGCCTTGGCCGATACGACCACCCCGATCGCCGGCGGGGCGACCGTCACCGAGATCACCGGCACCATCGTGGCGGTGAACAAAGAGACCCGGCAGATGACCATCAAGGTCCCGGACGGTCGCTTCGAGGTCGTCGACATCCCCAAGGAGGTCCAGCGCATCGACGGGATCAAGATCGGTGACAAGCTCTCCGCCACCACCACCGAGGCGGTGCTGGTCGATCTGGAGACGGGCCGCGACGCCGGCTCCATGGGGGCGATCGGCGACACCCAGGTGCAGCCCGATCCGGGCTCCAAGCCGGCCGGGACCATCACCGAGAAGCTCAAGCTCTACGGCAAGGTGGAGTCGGTCGATCGGGCCAACTCGCATGTCACGCTGCGCGGTCCCGACAAGACCGTGACCCTGACGGTCAAGGACAAGGCGCTGCTGGATCGGTTGAAGCCCGGTGACGGCGTGATCGCGACCTATGTGCGGATCATCACCGGCAAGATCACCTTCCAATAGCCCACCGGAGCAGGCACATGAGCAATCTGATCGTCGTCTCGTTTCCCGAGGAACAACTGGCCTTCGAACTGCGCGCCGCGCTGGTGCAGATGCAGAAGGAGTATCTGATCGAGATGGAAGACGTGGTCATCGTGACCAAGGACGCGGCGGGCAAGATCAAGCTGCACCAGGCCATGAATCTGACCGCCATGGGCGCGGCCACCGGCGGCTTCTGGGGGCTCCTGATCGGTATGCTGTTCCTGAACCCGCTCTTGGGGGCGGCGGTGGGCGCCGGTGCCGGGGCCCTGTCCGGGCGCTTTACCGATCTCGGGATCGACGATGACTTCATGAAGACCCTGGCCGAGCAGTTCCAGCCCGGCTGCGCCGCGGTCTTCATCCTGGTGAAGAAGGTCACGCCGGACAAGGTCCTGGCCGGTCTGGAGCAGTTCAAGGGCAAGGGCAAGGTCATCCAGACCTCGCTGACCAAGGATGAGGAGCAGGGGCTGCGCGCCTTCCTCGAGGCGCAGGCTTAGGGCACTGGCGGGCAGCGCTGATTGCATCAGCGCTGCCCTGGCGTACCTCCGGCGACAGCCATCGGCGCCGTGCCGACAGGCGTTTTGGGCGTCAGTAAGAACGCCGGCGCATACTCGGGTTCCAGCCCTTCCACCCAGTAGTTGAGGATCGCCCGGCGCCGCTGATAGAAATAGCGCTCCATATCTTCGATTTTCAGTATGAAGGGGGTCACTGGACCGTAATAGTCCGCGACCGGGCCGATCGGCACGAACTGATAGCCGATCCGTTTCAGCAGTAACTGCAGGCTGCGCTCCATGGCGACGAGCCAATGGGTCAGGCCCCGCCGCTTCGTCTCGTGGTAGAGCAACTTGTAGAGCCCGGCAACGACCTCAGGCCCCGCCTCCTGCGGCAGCGCTGCGCCGCCGGCGCGCGGCGGACCGCCGTAAACCGTGTCGTCGGCGCGTTGGCGGAAGGTCTTCGCCACCGCCAACCGGGAGACTTCGATATACCGCTCCAGGGCCGGATGTCCCGGCTCGCCGCAGTAGAGGTGGCTGGGGTCGAAGACGCAATGCTGCTGTACGGGGAAGCCGCGCGGCGAGGGCATGATCAAGCGCATGGTCCCGGCCGCCCGGTGATTGAATCGGTGGCGGCTCAAGAGGTGAATCGACGTCTCGTCGTAAGGGTCCCGCTCGAGGTGGTCCGGATATTTGCCCGGCGGCAGGAAGCCGCGTTCCTCGCAATAGACCTGATAGCGGATACGGAAGGCTTCGGCCAGTGCCTCAGCGCCCTGGGCGCGCACGAACTCGAAGTAGTTGGTATAGACTGAAGGCGGGGTGTTGCCGGTCTGAATCATGCTCTGGCGCTGCTCTGTTCGTGCGCGGTCAGGGCCTTGACCATAACTCTCCGGCAGGGTGGGGATAAGGGATGCGCCCGGGGCGCGCGATTACGCACTGTGATGGAATTTACTCTGGTAGTCGAGGTCCTTGGCGAACGGATAGTCGTCATAGGAGTACAGTTGCGTCGGCAGAAGGGTGTCGACGGCAGAAAACAGGGCGCGTTGCGTCGCCTGCCGCAAGGCCGCCGAGGCCATGACGCCGCGGCGCAATTGCACCGCCGCGCGGTCGGCGCGGATCGTGAAGTGGCCCGTGACCGCGTGGGCGACCGCCGGGTCACTGTAGATTCCGTGCCGCAGGTCTTCGGCCCGGAGCCTCCCGGTGGCGGTCGCAATACCGCTCGCGCGCCCGGCGACCCAGGCGAGCGGCAGCGGCAGCGTCGGCTGCAGGTGTCCCAGACCGCGGGCGCCGAGCGCCGCCGACACCTGTTGCGGCGACCGGACATCGCCCAGGTCTCCGGTCGCGTAACGGATCATCGGCACGCGCCGGGGGCCGGACAGGCAGGTCAAGACCAGTTCGCGGCCTTCAGGGTGAGGTGTGCTTTCGACGAAGAGCCGCGTCGGGTCGTAATGGAAAATGCTTGGGACTGCCGCGCTTGCGCCCGGACACAGTGCGTTACGCAGCCCTGGGTCCGCGCCGGCGAAACGGCGCAGCCGAATGGTCTCGCGGGTTTCGAAGAACAGGTTAAGCCCTAATTCGGTGAGTCCCATGGTGCCGATCAGCACGCGGGTGCTGTCGTCCGCGATGCCGGTCCGGGTGTGGATGTAGGCACGCAACGTCTGTGGCAACCAGTCCTCGCCGGCCACGAAGCTGACGTTCTGCGCCGGCCAGTCGATGGCCGTCTCATTGCCCTCGTCGACGATCTTCTTCAGGACATGCGGGTCGGCCAGGATCACCGTCTGGGCATAGTAAGACCCAAATTGAGTCAGTAACTTGAGCACCAGATCGCTGCGCGGGCCGGTCTCGCCCAGGGGGTGACTGGTCGGCAGGTGAATACCCATCGGGAAGGCGTTGATCAGTAGCGTCGGGGTCCGCGCGACGCCGAAAAAAAGGTCCAACGCGGCATCGATTCCGTCGACCGTCGCGGCTATCTCTTGCGCGGTCGCCACCGCATAGGCGTTGTTACCGCTGAAGCCGGAACTCACCATCACCGAGCCGACCTGGCCGAGTTCACCCCCGGCGCAGAGTCGGTGGAAGGGTACCTGGGCATTGAACAACTGGTCCTTGCGGATGATCGGCACCAAGGCGCTAAAGGCCGCCAGGGAGTCCACGCGGCTCGGCGTCACGCCGGCCGCGGACAGGAGTTCGCAATAGTGGGGCGATTGGAGTGCGGCGCGGAAGGCGTCGAGCACCGCGGCCTGCGGATCGTACCGCGACGGGTCGCAATGGCTCATGGTGAATGTCGCTGACGGCCGCGCTCAGGCGGCGGTCAGCAGCCGCTCCAGGTTCCCGGAGAACATTCCCTGCTTGACCTCGGCGGTCAATGGCAGCGCATCGACCACCTCGACGAAGTCCGCCATCCGGTGGGTCCGGCCCTCGTAGGGCATCGGGAAATCGGTACCGAACAGCCATTTCCGGGTGCCGATGCGCTCCACGATCTTGGGCGTAACCAGTTCGCGCAACTCGTAGGGGTAGGCCGCCATGTCGATGTAGACGTTGGGATGCTTCTCCACGAGCATGAAGCTTTCATGGTGCCAGAGGGTGCCCAGGTGCGGCAGTACCAGCTTGAGCCGCGGGAAGGCGATCGCGACCTCGTCCAGCAGCAGGGGTTGGGCCTGAGTCAGCTTGACCAGGTGGCCGAAGGGGGTGCAGCCGACATGCAGGACCACCGGGATGCCCAATTCCTCCGCCTTGCGATACAGGGGCCAGAGCTTGTGGTCGTTCGGGTAGATGTCTTGCAGCGGCGGATGCAGCTTGAGGCCCTTGAGGCCGTACTGGGTGATGGCGGTTTCCAGGGTCTCGGGTGCACGTTCGTCGTGGGGGTCCACCGACGCATAACCCCAAAAGCGGTCAGGGTGGCGCCGACAGGCGTCGCGGACGAACTCGTTGGAGGCGTGCAGGATCGGGCAGTACAGGGCGAAGAGGATCGTGCGCTCGATGCCGGCCTCGTCCATTTGGCGCAGCAGTTCATCCTCGGTCAGCAAGTCAAGCACCTGATCGAGATCGGCGAACGCCGGGATCTGTTTGATATAGTCGAAAAATCCCGCTCCGCTGTCGGCCAGCACGCGCGGCAGATCGATCAGATGGGCATGGGCGTTGATGATGGTCATCGCGACGGTTCCTGCCGGGGAATGCGTTGGTCGAAGGGGTCGTAGAGTGCGAATGCGGGGGCGAGACTCGGGGTGCCCAGCGACAACAGGAGCTTGATGGTCTCGATGGCCATGCGCACCGCGGCGAACCACACCATGGGTGCGAAGGAGGTGAAGTCGCCGGTGCGGCTGCGCTCCAGGGCCGCGTGGGAGTAGTAATCGGTCACACCCGCGATCCGGGTCAGGCTGGCAATCATGCATTGCTTCAGTGCGGCGCGGGTCTGGTCCGTGATGGCGTCCAGGCGGGCAGGCAGTGGTGGGAATCCGTAGCACTCCTCCATGGTGGGGGTGTCTGGCGTAAAGACCCGGGCGTTGCAGAACGGGATCGCCCAGCCCTCGATCACCGGAATCCCCGCGGTACGGGCAAAGCGGCTGGCAATGATGCAGGGGACGGCGTCATCCGCGGCCAGTACCACGGCCTGGGACCCCGTGAGCAGCGCGGCGCAATTGGTCTCATCCACGGTGCCGGCCAGGACCGCCCCAATCTCCGGGTTGATGCGGCGCAGGAACTCCAGCGTCACCTCGGTCTTGGGGCGCCCGATGGTGTCCTGGAAGGCGAAGACCTGACGGTTGATGTTCGAGTGGTCGAAGGTGTCGAAATCCACCAGCACCAGAGTGCCGACCCCGGACCGCGTCAACACCTCGGCGACGACCCCACCCAAGCCCCCCAAGCCGATCACGGCGACCCGGGCGCGCAACAAGGCCGCTTGTTGCTCGGGCGTGAGGATGCCGATGTTGCGCTCGAAGATGCTCATATCACGCGGTGACCTGGCGGCTGTTGTCGGCCCCGATAAAAATCTTGCGGAACCCCGACCAGTAAGCCTGGGCGTGGCGCCTCGTATGGATCTTGAGCGGCATGCGCAATAGTTGGCGCCATTTGAGGTAGCAGGCCTGGTAGGCCTTTTCCGTGTATTCTGCGAGGGTCTTGGCATCGAGTCCCCGCGGGACGAAAACGATCTCATCCATGGCGTTCATCCGCTCCCAGTCCTCGGTGAAATCGCCGAACTCGGCCACCACCGGGTAGACCGCGGAGCCGGGAATGGGCGTAAACGGGAAGACGCCGATGTCGTCGAAATCGCATCTTCGGATCAGGGCCAGGGTCTCCTCCAGGGTCTCGCGGGTCTCGCCGGGGAAGCCGTGGATGAAGAACGCGAAGACCGCGATGCCGGCGCGCTTGGTCATCCTTACCGCGTCCTCCACCTGCCGCACCGTGATGCCCTTGCGCATGGCGTCCAGGACCTTTTGACTGCCGGACTCGACGCCGTAGAGGATCTGCCGGCAACCCGCACGCTCGAGTCGCACGAGCTTTTCTTCGCTGATGGTGTCGACCCGGCTTTGGCAGGTAAAGCGCAGGTCCATGCCCGAGCCCTCGAGCAGATCGAGGAGTTGAAACAGATGATTCTTGTTGAGCAGCAGATTGTCGTCGTCGAACAGCAGATAGCGCATCCCGTAGTCGTGGTACAGGCTGCGGATCAGGCGCAGAATATACTCCGGGCTGTGTCTCGTGACCCGACTTTCGAAGACGCACTTGTCGCAGAAGGCGCAATGGGCCGGGCAGCCGCGGGAGGCGACGATCGAGAAGGCGGGGAGCCTTTCGATGGTGTTGAGCGGGGGCATGTAGTGGGTCTTGAGCTCGGGCAGCAGATCGAAGGCGGGCAGCGGCAGGGTGTCCAGGTCAGTGATCCGTTCGCGGTCCGGC
>Ga0247842_10008483_pt1 | contig 10750 bp, 12 predicted proteins | sample LaCruzMarch2015__3_FD_192411 | JGI IMG/M metagenome (GOLD analysis project Ga0247842, IMG submission 192411) | Freshwater microbial communities from meromictic Lake La Cruz, Castile-La Mancha, Spain - LaCruzMarch2015_19m | ecosystem: Environmental > Aquatic > Freshwater > Lake | place: Spain...
ACCTGCACCCACTCCTGGAGGGGGCCCTGGGCGAGACCCTGGGCGTGATACTCTACCAGGAACAGGTGCTGCGCGTGGCCCACGACCTGGCTGGCCTGAGCTATGCCGAGGCCGACGGGTTCCGCCGCGCCATGACCCATGACCGCACACACGAGGAAATGGAGAAGATGCGGCTCTCCTTTATCAACAGCTCCATGCGCAGGGGGATCAAGCGCGGCGTTGCGGAGGAGGTTTTCGAACATCTCGCCGCCTTCGCCGCCTACGGCTTCTGCAAGGCGCACGCCGCCGCTTATGCCGTGCTCTCCTACCAGACGCTCTGGCTGAAATGTCATTACCCGGCCGAGTTCTTCGCAGCCATACTCTCCAACCAACCCATGGGCTACTACCCGCCGCGTGTGCTGGCCGCCGAGGCCCGCCGCTGCGGGATCGCCGTCCTCCCGCCTGATGTGAATAAATCCTGCGACCTTTACACAGTTGAAGGCGACGCTATACGTGTCAGCCTGGGCCAGGTGAAGGGCATAAGCAGCGAAGCGGTCTGCTCCATCATCAACCGTAGAAGCCGGGGGTGTTTTACCTCCCTGCGCGATTTCATCCTGAGCGCAGAGGCCAGCCAGCCCATGATAGAGAACCTGGTTAAGGTGGGTGCGCTCGATGCCTTCGGCAGCCGTGGGGAGATGCTGGCAGAGATACCCGGCCTGCTGCAACTCAAGCGCCGGAAGGCAGGTCCGGAGATGGACCTCCGGTCCCTTGAGGTTGCCGGGTCCTGCGGCCCCGCAATGGCAGGCTCCCCGGACACCAGAGAAAGGTTGCTGGCCGAACGTGAGCTTCTCTCGCTCGACCTCTCCGCCCACCCCCTGGATTTCTGTAACCTGGGCGGGGGCTTCACCCGCATCAGTGACCTGCAGTCCCTGGCCACCGGGCAGGCTGTGAAAATCGCCGGGTCGGTTATCCGTTACCAGACCCCTCCCACGCGCACCGGCAGGCGCGTGGTCTATATCATACTGGAGGACGGCAGCGGTGTGGCCGATGTCACGGTATTCAGCGATGTGCAGGAGAAATGCGGCAGGGTGCTCTTCCGCTGCGGATGGATGGAGGTGCGGGGCAAGATCCAGCGCAGGGGCCCTAAATCGCTTTCGATCATTGCCGATGAGATCAGGCCGTTAAGATCAAATACTAAAACACAAACCGCCGACCGCAAACAATAATCAAGTAGCGCAGGCAAAAGAAATTTCAAACATGTTAAACTCTTAACGATGTATAAATGGGATGCCCTTGATTACCAGAAAAGTTCCGAAGCACAGCTCAAATTGGGCCGCGAGCTTATCACCAAACTCGGGCTGAAAGGCAGTGAACACGTGCTGGATATCGGCTGCGGCGACGGCAAGATCACGGCCGAGATCGCAGCCGTCCTGCCGCAGGGTTCGGTAACCGGCATCGACAGTTCGCAGGAAATGATCGAGCTGGCCTGCCGGACCTTCACACATAATAATCCCCCCAACCTGCGATTCATCCATATGGATGCGTGTGAACTGAATTTCCGTGAGGAGTTCGATATCGTATTTTCCAATGCGGTCCTTCACTGGGTCAACGACCACCGCTCCGTCCTAAATGGCATATATATGGCTTTGAAAACGCCGGGCAGACTTTTGCTTCAGATGGGCGGACGGGGCAACGTAGCTGACATGACTGATATAGTGCTGGGCATAATGGCGCGGCCTGAATGGTCCCCCTATTTCAAAGGCTTCATCCCGCCCTACAGTTTTTTCGGAACGGAAGAATATAATACATGGCTGCCCGAGGCCGGGTTTACACCACTGCGGACAGAGCTTATTGCCAGGGATATGGCGCAGTCCGGCAGAGAAGGCCTGACAGCCTGGTTCCGCACAACCTGGCACCCTTTTATACACAGGGTACCTGAAACAATGCAGCAGGATTTTATAAATGAAGTTGTGGATGGATACCTGCGGCAATACCCTGCCGACGCTGCAAATATTGTGCATATAGCTGGAGTAAGGCTTGAAGTGGAGGCAGTTAAGAACGATGTCGACCGGTCAGCGACTCAATAAAAAAGCAGAGGACGCCTGAGTGCCGGCGCCCCCTGCAGTTTGGGAGGAGAACCGCAAAACTTTAAATCATGCGGGCCACTATCACCACCGAACTGATAATCAACATCCCGCATATCACCATAGACCAGAAGAGAGCCTGTGCTTTCCAATCCGTTCTGACTGTTCCTACTATCGACTTCGTCGCGTTCATCTCTTTTCTCCTGCTCTCATTTGTTCCTGGCATATACATTTTATTATCCATACCTTACTTACACAATAGCGCATCGGTACTGGTTTGTCTGTGACCTTAGTACTATTAGCCTCTGATGATGTAATTATGCCTCGTTACGAGCCGGCGGCAAACGGTCACAAGTACGGTATTGACAGGCCGGGGGGTATGATTGCCTGTAACAAAAAGGTAGTAGCCCGGTCGGATGATGGGCTACTACCAGTTGTCGGTTCTGAAGGTAATCTGCGCGGCCCTACGGCTTGTACCAGGTATAGCTCAGCTTGACCACGTCTCGTTGAAAGCTGGGGATATAGCGGTTATACATGACAGTCTCACCGGGTGGGATCTGGGCGGCGATTGTGACGCTGTTGCCCGATTTGGCCGCCACTATTTTCACGTTGGCCATGTACCAGATCTTGTCCGTATTCGTTACACTTCCGTTCACAACCAAAGCATTTACGTCGGCGTATTTATACAGGTCTGTCTGGTTTACCCAAACAGCGGCCGAATCTGCAGGGGGAACTGAAGAAGGCAAGGGCGGAGGCTCGACGATGGGGGGAATATTGGCCCCCGGCAGTATGGTAAGGTAAACCGGCACATAAATCGGGCTGTTGAGGGCGCCGTCAGCAGCAATAGTGATGATACCGGTATACTGGCCCGGAGCCATCCCGGTCGCATCGATATTTACGCTGGCGCTGGCGGTTTGAGTTGTTTCAGCTCCGGGCACCTGCTGTAAAGATATCCAGTGCGCGTTGTCGCTCATCGACTGGTTGAGCATGCCGCCTCCCTGGTTGGTAACCATAAGGAGTTGATCGAGGATTGGCCCCTGCCCCTGGCTAATGGTGAACATCAATGTGTCCGGATTGACCACCAGCACCGGCGCTGAAGATGCGGCGGGGGTGGCGGGTTGCGGTTGAGCCGCCGGGATACAACCCATGGCAGGCACGATGAGGACCGCAGCCAGTAATATCAGCATAATAAAGAAGCCATTTTTATTAGCGGCCATTGATTCCTCCTTAACCTTCATTTTCACATCAACCGCATTATATAACATGCCCACTCATTTTCACATCGCCCCGCACACTTTTACAGGCTCCGCCTCCCTGCAAAGGCGCGTTCCGGCAATCCCGGCGCCGGGTGCAAGGCATGCAACTTTGACAATATGAATTCCCGTACTTATGCTATTATCAGGAAGCCCGGTTTAGAATACATTCTGTATAATGAAAAAAATCAACCTCATAGCCCTGATGTTCCCGCTGCTTATCATAGTCTCTGCAACCTCGTGCATCTCCAGGGAATACCCCGTGACCGCCACATACACGGAGACCGCATACAGGACAGAATATGTGACAGAGAGCTACACGGAAAACGAGACCACGACTGACTCAATCGCCAGCAGCTATGAAATACAGCCTTTATATTCATGGTACTCGCAGAACATCGCCTTCAAGGGCCAACCCTACTTCTGGTACCTGGCCTATGATATCCCCCAATCGCCGCCCTACGACAACCTGCGCTTGAAAGTCTCGATCTGGAAACAGCTTCAGTACGAGTCGGCATCCATACGCATTCTCGACATGACTAAAGGCGGGCAGCTTACTACCCCGGCGCCCGCCGTTTCAGGGGACACATCTCCGGGACTGGTCAACTGGACCTGGATAACGCCCGGTGCTGCGGGCGCCTCCACAAGCCCGAGCAGTTCATCCGGCAGCGGATCTGCGGAAGGCGCCGGCGCCACTACCGGGGGAGCCTCGACACAATGGCTGGATATGGCCAATATCCAGATCAACCAGGCGAAATTCCTGGGCGGCAGGACCAACCTCTGGTCAAAGCCCGAGAATCCGCAAGTGTTCGAGTTGGACGCCGGCAGAGCCCAAAAAATCGGCATCATCATATGCGGCCCTCAGAATCAGTGGAATGCCCGGGTTACCCTGGAAGGCGAATTTACTACTAATACCGTTTCATACACAACGGTCACAAAGGAGCGCCAAGTGGCCAAACAGGTACCCTACGAGGTACAAAGCCAGAAGACAACTGACCAGACCAGGCAGGTACCTTTCTGGGAAATACTGTCACCCTGATAAATCATATGCCGTATTCTTTACAAAACAGCTCACAGCGCCGATGCGACAGGTCATCCGGTTTCACAGCGGACTCCGCCGGAAAGCTACTGCCGCTCTTAATTCTTGTGGCCGCGACCCTGCCCACCCTCGCCTGCGTAGCCGTTCAGTATCCCCAAACGGAATCTTACTATGATACCGTGTATACTACGGAAAACCGCACGGAGGTCTTCACTGGAACCTATCCCGTGACTCGCACTGAGAGCGGCGGGGAACAGCTTACGCCGTACGTCGTGTGGAGCAATCCGACCATTTATTTCAAGGGCACAAGGTTCGTCTGGTACTACGGCTACAGGCTGCCGGATACACGGACCCACGATTTGGAGACGATCAGGATATCGCTCTACAAGCAGGAATATTACGAGGACGTCGCCGTCAGCGTATTCGATATGGGGCCGCGCGGGCAGGTGCTGCAGCCGCCCATAATCTCTCCGCTGGACCCTGTTTACACCACCAGGGTTGAGTGGACCTGGCTGACGTATCCCATCGACCTCGACGACTCCAGCGCAATCAGCAGGTGGCTTAACTCAGCCAACATCAAATTTAACTTCGCCCGTTTCCTGGGGGGCCAGGCGAACCTCTGGCTTAACCGCGAGCGCTCTTACGATATCGACTTCAATACACGGGGCGCGCGGGATATAGCAGTGCTGTTCACAGGATCCTCTATACCGCAGAACACCAGGTTCAGCGTTTCGCTGTTGTGGTCCGACCAGATCACGGACAATGTGACCGGGACAGTAGAGAGGCAGGTACCCTACCAGGTGGAGCAGCGTATCCAGAAAGAGAAAACCGTCAACAAAACGGCGCTGGTCCCCTTCTGGCAAGCGCCTCCCATTAAATAGCCGCCCGGTTAACAACAACAGGATTTATACCAGGCTCAGGTACCAGCCCAACAACTCTTTTCCCCACAGCAGTGTAACCATGCCGCCCAGGCAGAGGAATGGCCCGAACGGCATCATCTCCCTGCGCTTCTTACGCCGGCTTATCAGCAGGGCGGCTGCCACGATGCCGCCCGCCAGTATGCTGAGAAAGAGCGCGATAAATACCAGCGGGAAACCCACCATCAGACCCAGCAACCCGGCCAACACGACATCTCCCATCCCCATCCCTCCTCTCGACAGGATTACGACGAGGAAAAGCAGCAGGGCGCCGCAAATACCTCCGGCCAGAGCGCAAAGGAAGAAATTATTGAAAAGAGTCACAAACCCGCTTCCTGCAAAGAAAAGCGCCCAGGGAAGGCTGTAATGTGTTAGTGAAACTGCCAGTGCCGCCAACGCGGCCAGCAGCAGGGCCGGGTAGGTCACCATATTGGGCAATATGAAATGCTCAAAATCGGTGACAAATAATACGATCAGTGCCGTGGAATAAACCAGCAGGATAAGCAGCGTCCAGGAAAGCCCATATGTCAGGAACAGTGCTGCGAAGAGAACGCCTGTGACAGCCTCAACGACCGGCACACGTACCGGTATCGCCTCACGGCAACCCTGGCAGCGGCCGTGCGCCAAAAAGTATCCGAGCAGCGGCAGCATGAATTTGGCCGGCCGCTTCGCTCCGCATTTTTTACATGAAGGCGCCCGCAGGCGTACTTCTCCCTCCTCGGTTATAGACCCGGCAAACCAGTTGAGGGCCACGCCCCAGGCCAGTCCCAGCAAGAGGAAAAGGCAGGCTATTAAAGCGGTACCGATACTATCCACGAATGTATTTCTGCTCGCCCATACCGAAATAGCGGCCGAAGTCCAGGGTCTCGCCCGAACCGTCTTTAACGGTCCCGTTAAAATATCCCAGAGGCCCGTAGTACCTGACCTTCAAGACCATCATGTCCATTTCGATCTTGCCCATAACAGTGGGCTTGAATGACAGGTCCACCATTCCGTACCTGTCCCTGATAAACCATTCCCCTTCCGATCCCTGCGGCCTGTCGAATTTAACAGGTGGCAGCAGGATCATCCTGCCGTCAATCCACAGGCAATTTTCGTTATATTTCTCCGCGTCAATGGTCTGGTTGTCCGTCAGGTTAAAGCCCCTGAGCCGGCCCTTCTCGTCATAGCCGGCTGTTGTGACCCAGTCGTACACAAGCGTATATGGGTAAAAGCCCTTGTGATCATCGATGATCGCAAAGCTTTCCTTGCGCAGGAATTCTATTTTCTCACCGCCCAGAACGAGGCTTCCCTGCATTGGCATCAGGCATTTATGAGAATACATCCCCCGATTTACACCTACCGGGATGGAAACGACAATGGGTGCGACCAGTCCTTCGTCATGGAAGAGCTCGAAATGCGCCTCCATATCCGGCAGGTCCTTCTGGTCGCGCACATTTATATTTATGTAAAATCTTCCTTTCGCCAGTGCGCTGACAATCTCGATGGAGTTGTCCTTATCCCGATAAGATTGCCTGCTGTCCCAGATGGATGCGGGGACCTTTATCTTCCAGGCAGGCAGAAGTTTCTCAAAGAGATATTTTTTATTTCGCTCCTTATCGTAGATGATGAACTGCGCCAGGGCCGTGACCTTGGCGTTGTACAACACGGCCAGCATAAACCAGCGGCTGTTTCCAAGCTGGAAAGCCTGCCATTCCTTGAGCCTGAAATCCAGTATGGATTTCGGCGCCCATGTGCCCAGCGGCTTCCGGGCATCAAGCGGATTGACCTTTTTGAACTGGGTGTTGAAAGTGCCGAAGGCAAATTCTCCGTTTGAAACCAGGTTGTCCGGGGCGGGTCGCAATTCTCTCTGCACGTATCCTGCCATGTGACACCCCCTTGGCGAATATTGTGCTCCATGTCCCCTAAAATATCAAAGGCCGCGAAGTGATTTAGCTAAACGACCGTCGCTGTAATAGAATACTATATTGATGAGGACATTCATTACGGTACTATGCGGTTTACTGGTATTGGTATCCTCCGGTTGTTCCCCCAGGTTCACCTCCACCGGCACAACCGGCAAATACGTTTACTTTCCAGTGGACCCACGCCAGCTGATAACGGTTGAAGACCCGGCCATACGCCAGGCGCTCACGACGATCACTTCTAATAAAAAGGATTACAGGTCCGATTTCAGGAAACTTCAGGACTGGGTGGCATCCCACATTACCTATTCCCAGGATAGCTATTACCACTGGCAGACACCGGTCGAAACCCTGGAGAAAAGGTCGGGGAACTGCAAGGATTTTGCCGTACTGCTGTGTACCCTTAGCCGGGCTGCGGGTATACCTGCCGCCGATATCTATGTGGCCATCGGCAAAGACCGCAGCAACAGGAGCCATGCGTTTATAATTGAGAAATGGCTGCTGGGCAGGTGGCAGGTTATTGAGCCGCAGGTGGGCGGCTTCATCATCTCAGATTTATCGTCGATAGATACCGCAGACAGGTATGTCATAACGTCGCGCTTCAACGATGAATCTTATCTGGGGGAGCCGGCCTATATCACCGGCTCAGAGACATTCCTGGTCGCCGGTGCGCCGGCATCCGCAACAGTCAATCAAACTGTTGCAGAGCCTGACCCCAGCTTGCTTAACACAGGCCCTCCCATGGTGGTCAACCCCCTACCCGAGATCGACTACTTCTATTTCAAACAGAGCCCCAATATCGTGGGCACACCGGGCGCCGCTATGCTGACATGGCAGGTTAGCGACTCAACGTACGTCTACATCGACCATGGCATCGGCTTTGTTGCATCTGCAGGCAATCAAATCGTCACCTCGCCGGCCGGGACCGCCTATACCATCACAGCCCGGAACGAAAACGGCGAGATAAGGTCGATGACCTACAGATAGGGCATTTAACGTTTGCGCCGTCTATCAGCCCGTCGGTCAGCGGCAGAATTTACAGGGCATCAGGACGCACTTGCTATTATTGTTTATGCCCGAGCAGCCCATGCTGGTGTCGCTCCTGCCCCATGCAGTAGCATTGCAACCCGTACGTCCGGCGCTGTTGCCCCAGGTTTTGGAGTAGGGCAGTGCTGACGGCGTAGTATTGTCAGCTATTGCCGGGATCACACCCGCCAACACTATAGCGGCCAGACACATCAGGCTGATCACAATTACACTTGCGAACCTTAATCCCAATGTCATACCTTTTACCTCCCCACTTTACAGGTCAGCTTATGCTTTTTATGGAGCCAGCGGTCAGAGTCGAACTGACGACCAGCTGTTTATCAATTACACTGGAACAATACCAGATGATGAAATCAGAACGCAAATCCTTACTAGTAGTTTAAAAAGTCATGGTTTCTACGATCTCTTTGAATACATCCATCTTAGCCGGATCTACCCCGGCCATGACTATATAGGCTTGCCCATCTTTGATGACTCCTAAGGCACAACCTTTCCTGTTCTTAAATAATATATCTACAGAACAAATAATTTCAGTGGCTGGGGTTTTTCCATCGGAAAGCATCATGGTTTTCTCCAATTCCACTGTCGGAGTTGCTGAAAACCCATCCGCAGCTATTAACTCGTTTAATGTTGCGATTGCAGCGTCCCTGACATTTTTGGCTGGTCGAATATCGACAATAATAAAGTTATGCAAAGGAGTAACATCATCATGTGCATGCAGTACGGTTGTCGGCAATAGTGGTTTATCAGTAGTCCAATCCTTGGGATACCTTACAGATAGTCCCGATGGATGAGTATATTTTTCAGACGCAAAGGAAGTCGGTTTTTCTTCAACAGGTGGTATATCCGTATCGGGCGTAGTTGCGGGTGGCATAGTATCCGGCGGGCCAGTTGGTACAGTATTTGCGGCGGGTGGATTGACAGGGATAACAGTCGGCTGAGCGGCCGGTTTCGTCCCATCAGGTATTGATGGTGTGCAAGCCGGTAAAATTAACATCGTAGCGAGTAACAATGTAATGCAAGCAAGTACGCCTTTAGTTTTAAACATGATCCGTTCTACCTCTCCTCAAATTATTTGAACTGCGAATGAAATTGGAAATACTGCCAGCACCAATACTCGACCATATCATATCTTGAACTTCTGTTTTATCGTAGCAATACTGTAATTGTCAGACTACGATACAGAAATGAAAATGTCAATATATACGATTGGGGGACACGACCTTAAAAAGGCAGTAATGCACAGCCTTGACGACATCCTTCAGGTGGAAATATGGTAAATGAATACGTTAGCTAAACGCCAATAAGAACAGGATGTTTGAATGGAGCCAGCGGTCAGAGTCGAACTGACGACCAGCTGTTTACGAAACAGCTGCTCTACCACTGAGCTACGCTGGCACGTTGCATAGTATACCGCGCAGGGACGATGGCGGGCAAGGCAGCCGGCCCGGCGCCGCCAGCTTATTTCAAGGGCAAATATACATCGGCCTCGGCCACACCCACCGTATAGCCCTGCTCATCTTTGGCCCAGATATCCAGTGTGACAAAATCCTGGCCCTTTCCGACCGGGTGCTTTTCGGTCACCGTTGCCCCGTAAACACAGGTCGTATCCACCGGTACCGGCCTGACCAGCTTGGACTCTATGCGCTTCATCCTGCCGCCCGATGGATAGGCCCAGTCGGTAACCACCTTGCACATCAGCGACATGGTCTGGTTGCCGTGCATCACCGTGACCGGCAGGCCGAAGACCTGCGCAGTTTTACACCACTCAGGATTGTTGTGGACAGGGTTATAGTCCATCGAACCAGCCGCATGCTGCCAGATTACCTCCTGGTCCACGTGCTGCCTGACTTCCGGCAGGACATCTCCGCAATTTACCGATTCAAAAGTAACTCTCTTTTCCATCTGACCCACTCCTCCGCCTATGCCTGCAGGGCGTGCTCGCCCTTGAGAAACTTCAATACGTCCTCACGAGTGCGGGGCAGTATCAGCGTCACGTAGTAGCGTATCTTGAGGTTGCCATGCTGGTCATACGTCTCGGTCATATAGCGCATGTAGTATTTTCCGCGTTTTATCCACTTATCATGTCCTTTTATCTTCATGGTCAGGATGTCGCCCACCCTGATTGGATCGTAATATTCGATTATCTGTCCCGGGTTCCTGGCGCCGGGTGTCCTTATCCAGCTGCCGTGCCCCTTCCGCATCACGAAAAATCCCACCTGCGTGCCGAACATGGGATGCGCGACGATGCCGTCGTGGCCGCACTTACGGGCACAGGCATCATCATAAAAAATCTGGTTGCTGTCAGGGACCCCTTCCGCGTACGCGATAAGGTCCTCCGCCCTGACCTCGAACTTGTCCGGCAACACGCTCTCTTTCCCTATCTCGATCTCGTCCCAGAACTCATACTGGTCGATGTCCTCTTTTACCAGGAAATCGGCGCCGAACTCTTTCTGCTTGGCCGACTTCTGATACTTCGCCATCTCTTCCAGGTATCCCATACAGCTCAACCTCCTTGCACCAGCCT
>Ga0247842_10008489_pt1 | contig 10747 bp, 7 predicted proteins | sample LaCruzMarch2015__3_FD_192411 | JGI IMG/M metagenome (GOLD analysis project Ga0247842, IMG submission 192411) | Freshwater microbial communities from meromictic Lake La Cruz, Castile-La Mancha, Spain - LaCruzMarch2015_19m | ecosystem: Environmental > Aquatic > Freshwater > Lake | place: Spain...
TGACCTGAGATATCTTCTGAATTCATTCAGTTCCTGCCACTCTGGTTTTTCTCTTTTGATAAGTTTGCTTCCAGGAAGTACGATCAAAAGCATTGATAACCAATAAATAAAGAAAATAAAATAAGGCATAAGTCAAAAGACAGAAAGATAACTAATAAATAAGTTCTGGGTCTTTCTGTCCTTCGCAAAAGGGGTTAAGGGGCAGATTTTCTTAATAAAAGCGATTGATTTTATCGTGGAAAAATCAAATATTCCTTATTTTCGCTTTTATGGTTGTCAAAAGTCCCGTATACATTCGGGAGGATTTTTACGCCTGTTATAAATATCCGAGAAATAGTTATCTTTCTAAAATTTTCCATACGAGGATATTTATACAGGCTAAAAACCCACCTTTTGACAAAAGAAAATGCCCCTTATACTGGGAATCAAGGACAGAAAGCCCAATGCCTACAGAAGTTATTTATAGTAAGGGGAATGAATGTTTTTTGCTCGCTTTTTGTTTGCTTTTTCTTTGTGGTTGGTTAGTGCGACTATCCGTTTCAACACCGCTCCAACACTACTCCAATTACGTCTAATTATCTGTGCATCTAGTACGGTGCTGCGTTTCAATACCGTTCATAAGACGCTCCTGTGTCTTTTAATTAAAAATCTTGTTAGTACGGTGAGCCGTTTCCACTCCGCTCCAACAAGGCTACAAAAGCAGTTAAAAACCGGTATAAGTTTATCTTTAATTTATAACCGTTACTTACCTCCAAGGCGGTTTGTGAGGTACGAACAAACCGCCTATTGTCTTCGGGCAAGTCTGTTCCGAAGAATGAGGAGCAGAAATGTATTTCCTTTTCTCGAAGGAGGGCGTCGTAAAATTAGCTATTTTGCGATGACCAGTAGGGAAAAAACTATATCGAGCGTCGTAAAAAATCTTTTTACGATGACCGATTATATCTGTCTTTTACCTTTTTTTTCCCTACGTTCCGAGAGAAAACAGCCCGAAGCGAAAAATGGAGGAGATGGTGAAGGAGGACTCCGTTTTGAGCGGAGGGCTGACTACTTGCCCGAACAAACCCGAAGGGAAAATTGCGAGCCACCGACCGACTATCCATTTACCTTTATTTTAAGGAGGGAGGGGGCGAGCAACATATGCAAGCACACAGACGAAAGCCTTTTAGAAGGCAAAGACAATGTAGTGTGACTTTTCCTTTTATTGACCAACTTTAAGAAGGCACGGCAGTGATGGGCTTGCAACATTGCTGAATGAAGCGGAATGATTTGTTTTTGGTATCCACTGTGGGTGATGCTCGGGTTCATTTGATTCCACCGCTTAAGCCATTCAAGCCCGAGCATTTTGGCTCATTAGTTATTTTTTCTTTAACACCCCGACAGATAGAGCTTAAAATCACTACCCAACTTTACGAGGGGTAATACTTCCCAATTTATTTATTACAATAGTTCCAAACCCTATGGCTAAAGTCACGGCACCATTTTTTTCCCAGAAGGCAAGCGGAAGTTTTGCAAATACTTTAACTATCCAATGCGGATCGGTCATGAAAAGGCACATCATGGATAAAACAGACCCACCTTTATGGGCGGACTTGAATTTCCAGCAAAAGCTATTTTCTCAGGCGGCTAAAATTTGGAAAACTGTTTTATCGGATGAAGTTAAAAAACAATGGAGAAAGGCTGAAATTGTCGCCAGTTTAAAGCCTGTTTGTTTGATCGTACCGGCTGCCATGATTGCCGCCGCCTTTGTCAACCCGGCGGGCGGAATTATTTTCACGACCAGAGAGCTTGCAGTTGCTTTTGGTCTTTTATATCTTAAGAATTCTTATGAATTGAAAGGCTACAATTTATGGATGTCTGTTTATTTGATTATGAAAGGCGAACATTGGGTCAACTATCCTTTACCACCTCCTGAAACCTGGAATCCTTTTTGAAATTTGGTACTTGTTTTTTTAGAAAAGCGGGTTTATGCTGGGCAGTAGTATGAACATTAGCGATCTTGCCCATTTTATCGACCTGGGTGGAGTTTTTATTCTGGCCATGCTCCTTATTAACGCCTGGAATTCACGGTTTGAGAAAATGGAGGAAAAACTTACCCGTTTGATTGCTCTTGTTGTCTTATCTTTAAAAGGCAGGATTACCGATGAACAGGTGATTAATACCCTTTCGTCAAAGGAATTAGAAGTTATGGATAAACTAAAATGATCGAATACATTTTACTTTTTCTATCAACTTTAGTCCTTTTTTCCTTTATTAAAAAGTCCTCATTTTAAACTTCATTTCCCTTTCATACTTCTTATATAACCATTCATCTAATCGTCTTGTTGACAGTTTGGTTGTGGTGTCGGTGTTGTCTTGGCGTGGCAGGATTTGGATTGAATAGAGTTTGAGGTTGGTTAGAAGATTTTGAATAAAACAAAAATAAAGAAAGCTAAAATTACGCCGGCTACTATCGGAATAATAATATTCCTCATAAAATTATTATAGTCAAATTTATTTATGTAGTCAAAGATTATGCAAATAAAAACCTAACATTTATTGACTTTATTTGAAGAAGTAATAACTCTTATTCAAAGAAATGCTCTTTTGTGATAGTATTATTTTATGTCAACAGATACACAATTCCTTCCAAAAATTGAATATGAAATCGCATTAGTTTTAATCAAGAAAACATATGAACAAGAATTAGATGAAAATCATAGTTCAATAATTGCCAAACAAGTTCTTCAGTTATTTCCCGAAAATATCGATATAGAACTACTTGAAAAATCTCTTCCGAGATTAAAAGAAATATACTCCGAACTAGCACCAGTAAGTATTAAATATTTACAACTTATTAATAATAAAAAAAGTAAAGAACAAATAGAACAAGTGAAGGAAAAAATTAATCATATTTTATATGGAACCAAAATCAGAAATTAGAGCACCAGCAAAAGCAGAAAATAAAGCAGCGGTAATTGCGACGCTTAAAAATAAAGGTGCGGAAGTCGCAAAAAAAGTCCTACCTGAAAAAACACGTAAGTGGTTAACTGAAGCAGCATCTCATCTTCAGCGTGGGAATGGACATAGAGCTTTGGAAACTATGTCTGCCCCCCCAACTGAAGTTGCTCCTACAGATGAAGGTAAAAAATTAGAAGAAACTGTTGTCAAACAACAACCGGAACAAACAACTGAGCAAAAAAAAGGGCTAGCTTCGAGACTCATAGAAACAAAAGCGAGTGCTCAAGATCATGCACAAAAAGCCATTCAACTTTTTAACTTGCGTGTTGCTGAAACAGAAGTTCAGGGACTTCCTGGCAATGTCACCCCTGAAGATACTCGCGCTCAACTTGAAGCGCTTGCTAAAGACGAATCCATACCCCCATCTGAATTTATTACTAAAAGTAAACAGGTTTTATCAACTTCCACACAATTAAGAAGCCAAACTGAGGCTGAACAAAAAGCACTTGAGGAGCAAGTCTCCGCTCGCCAAAGAGATATTCGGTGGAAAATTGATGAAAGAATTAGAGAGTTGGATCGGGCTAAGGGTATTAGAAAAGTTTCAGCTGCAATAGAAAAAAGGCGCTTGGAAGGACAAAAAACCTCTGCACAAAAACAAATTGATAAACTAGAACCTCAAGTTGAGGTAAAACAACAGCTCATTAATCAGATTACTGAACAGGAAAAGCCAATTCTTCTGAAACAGGAAGAGATAATACTTACTGAAATATTACAAGAAGTTCAGGCGATTCGAGGTGAATATGAACAGTTATTACAAGAAGTCTTCTTGGATGGAACAACAACAGTAGAAGTAAGGGAAGCTTATATCCAGCAAGTAATATCACCTGAAGTAGATAAAATAATCAAAGAACGAAAGTTACCCGCCAGCCAGAAAGATGCATTCTACACAGCTTTGCGTACTTATATTGATCACAGAGAAGAACCAGAGGCGCAAAGAGAACCTTATAAGCAAGAATTAGATCGTTTACTTACATACGAAGCTGGATTTTGGCAAGTTAAAGATTACTGTGAACCTTTATTAAATGGTGGCGATAAATCAATCGTTCAAGGTCTTGTGGCTAAAATGGCAGCAGAAGATATTGTTCCAGTAAGAACAGCCATTCAGTCGCAGTTAAAGGGTTATGGCCAAAAAGATAGATTTTCTCGTAGTTTTGAAAAAGCGATAGAACCAGCTGACAGATGGAGTCGTAACGAAAAATCCTTCGGAAGTCAAATATTAAGAGAGGTTAGCGAAGATACAACATGGCATTTTCCAAATATGGAATTGTGGCGAGCAATGAAGTCTTCTGGAAGAGCAAATGAGATTTTTGGTGAGACAATCCAACAACAAGATCAAAAATATTATGCAGCAGCCTTAGACAAGTCCCTTTCTGATACTGAAGGCGCTTATATCGATCTACTCCGTTACTATCCAACACCGGACGCTATAAGGAACTTGGTGGTTATAGCTGCTGCAGACTCACAAAATTATAGAACAGTTCACGCAAATTGGAGTTTAGATACCTTAAGTAAACAACCAAATTGGAAACAACACCTCGATGAAGCGGAGGCGGTTTACCCTTCTCTAAAAACCGCTAGACCAGTACTAGAATCTTGGAATTATAGAGAATATGGTAATCAGCCAAATATACAACAAGCAGCAGGAGACTTAGCGTCATCTCTTTTTGAAGGTAATCCGGTCGATCAGAGGCTTACTGAATTAGCTACAGTAGCACTTCCCAATCACTCAATTTTGGATATTTTAACTAAAAGAAATGTAATTCCAGCCTCTGAAGCAGCAACTCTTAAAGAAACGGGAAACCTACTTGAAAGGCTGTCGCAGGAAACTTGGGAAAAAAGCCGTCAAGGTGATCATTCTGTTCCCTATATAGACGGATATTCATTTAAAAACGGATTAAGAGAAAACTTATTCATTTTATTAAATTCAAAACCAGGTGAAGCAAATGAACAACAAGTGGAAATAATCAAAAAATTTAACACTTTATCAAGAATGATTTTGGACAATCAACAAGATTATAAAGCGTTAGGTTATCTTGATAGTGGATCAGTATTAGAACGATTGCAAGATCCATCATTAAAACCTGAGAACGTCACAATTTTCTTGGAAGCATATAAAACAGTACCCGCATTAATTAGTAATCACGAACTTCTTGGAGAATTTTGCAGACAATATGAAGGCGAACAGAGTGTTTTGTTCTTCAGAGATATGGCTTCGGTATACCAAGGACAAGAACAACAACTTGATAAAATTATTCCTTTAGTTGGTAAAGGAGTTTTATCTAAAGAGAGGGCTTTGGAGTTACCAACTAAAGCAAAAAGTGTTTTAACAAGTTCATCCTTCTCCGTAGCCGTAGAATTCCCCAAGCTTTTCCTTGAGACAGACGATGGCCTGGAGTTTTTCACCCAATCCACTCAAGGTAGTTTGTTTTCCTTAGACAAGGGTTTAGAAACTAGAATTGGCGAAAGAATTCGAACTTTGCAACGAGAAGGAGATTTACGTTTTAATGAATTATTGATAAAAATTGTTCCTCGTGAAATAGAGCAAATTGACAAATTATTATCATCAGGTTCTGTAACTGAAGTTGGACAACTAGGTTGGCAGCAGCTTTTAATGGGTTTTGTTAGATCTCAAAATGAAGTTTACTCTTTACCTAAACTATCTCAAACTTCTATAGATAGGATTAATACATTATTCAACGATCCAAAAGTTCGCGATATGTGTTTGAATGGATTACGGGATTCATATATCACATATCTTAAATCAGGAAAACCTGAAGAAATGCCTTTTTCGTTGAACTTAATGTCTGAGTTTATCAACTTTTCCGGAGGTGCTGGACCCTTAAGCCAAGTTGATTCCCTTAATACTTTGATAGGTAGTGTTAATTCAGCATTTTCTAAAGAAACAACTGTTACAAGAACAAAGCTCGAAATTAGTCAAGGTTTAGTACAAATGGAAGAAAGATTTGCTAGAGAAAGATGGTCCAATGAAGATAAGACTGATTTTTATAATATTTCACGAGATATTTTAGGAGCTGCTCCAAGTATATTTTCAGATTATCTTAGTTTGTTTGGAAAATTATCTCCTTCCCAAATGCGCCAGTTTTCTAAGGAGATATATCCTTTATATAGAACAAAATTAGTCTTAATGGAGAAGAAAAATGAACAGGGACACAAAACTTATGCAAAGGAACAATTAATGGATCTGAGGAGAGACATTAGAAATTTTTCTGAAGTATTTAATGAAGGAGAGAATGCTTTCGCGAATCAAAAAGGAAAACTACTTGGAGAAATAACTGGATTATTCAAGGAGCGTTTTGGAATCATTAAAATTCCTGAGAATTTTAGCCAAGAACAAATGAGATCATTTACTAATGTATCCACCTATTTAGCAAATCTTCATGGAAGGACACCGGAAAAAGAAACTGTATTAGGATTTTATTTGTCACTTATGGTAAATAACCGTTGGGATGACTTTAGAAGAGGTCAAGAAATTAATCCAAATGAATATTTAGTTCCTGAAAAAAGTGAATATATAAAAAAATTCTTACAAGAAAGACAAAGACTTAATCCTTTAACCCCTGACAACTTAGGTATTTCACAAGAAGATATACCGGAATTTCTCAAACTGTTACATCAGGAAACGCAAAACGTTGTTATTGGAAACATTGAAACTATCGATGTGAAACTGAATAATATTATTCTTAATCTCCGCGGACTTGAAGATTTAGATTTATATACAGATACTATGGACAAACAAAGAATGAGTCTTTTGTTAAATTGGGGTAATAAAAAAGTAGGTTCTGTTGTTGCAAGAATGTATCAACAATTAGCCAGTCCGACTAAAGTGATACAATTTTCGGAGGAAGATCTTCATGTTCAAGAAGAAGTTGCTCGAATAATTCAGGAAAGAGGATTAACTCTTAGTCCTCAAACTTTAAAAGAACATTTTCAAGATGGAATAAAACCTTTAGCAACTGTAGTAAACCTGATCAACTTTATAGATGAAGCGAGAGCCGAACCAGAAATTGAGCAATTAAAAGGTCTATTAGAACCATCGGCCGAGATAATTGAAGTATTTAAAAAACTAGGCGAAGACTTTAAACCTACTTCTGGAGCAATGGCATTATCTCAAGACTTAAGTTATCTTGATAACTTGGTTGTTAAAAGAGAGGATGAGCTAAAGCCAGAAGAAAAAGTATTAATTACTAAATACACTGCCAAAATTAGAGATCAGGTGGTAAAGCTAGAAAACATTTACGGACAGATTAAAAATAAAGTTAGTGGCTTAAAACAAGGAGGTTCTACTTCAACAAATCCTCTGCTCCAAGAGAAATTAGATCAAATTGACAGAATAATTAATGCACAAGTAACTCAACAAGCTATTACCAGTACTACAACTGACAATCTAAATACAATCATTGAAAATATTCGAGAGTGTCTTTCATGTACTAGGGAAGGCTGTAATAATGACACGGATTTAACCTTTGGTGATATGAATAAATTTTACTTATATAGCCAAACCGAAACTCAACAAAAAGGAAGCATTTCTGATGAGCTTCTTTTTGTTGAACCAATTACAAGAGCCGATGGCTCACAAGGAACAGCATTTGTCCTTGACAAAATCTACGGTACAAACACCCCTACTATTTTGGAAAACCAAATTGAAGCAGTTCTAAAAAAACAAAGATCAATAAAGCAAAGATTCCCTGACGCAAAAATTTCCGTATTCGTTTCTGATGTTGCCATTTCAACAGGAGGTACTTCGGCAGATATGTTGCTAGAAAGATTTAAGGCGAAGAATATCTTAGGTCAAACAGAAACAATTGAAGTAAATGTTGTCGAATCCGCGACCGGAGATCATTATATTGAATTTGGAGGAGGGGCTAGAACTGCAGGTAAAAGGCAAGCAAATGGGGTACTTCTTTCGATTTAAACTTCGGTATTAATTATCGAAAATAAATTATATAAACCTACATTTCGATAAGACGTTATTTGATAAAACAGTAAGAACGTTAGTGATTGTATAATCGAGTCATGGTTAAGGTAGCTCAAATGACTATTCCACCCGAATACGAACCTTTGTTGGCTAAAATCCTCGCTTGGTTTGACTCCTTAATTTATCCCACTTGGGCTTCTCGGTATTTTCACACTTCTCGCTCCGCCAAAAAAGCTAATAAAGAAAAAACATATATCCCAGGTGCTCGCGTGATTTGGAACTCATTTACACCAGCTCAAAAAGAAGACTGGAAATTGGCAAGAGGTTATACTCAATGGAGTGGATATAATATATTTCTGGCGGATTATTCATACCGTAGGAAAAATAATTTAACACTCCCTGGATCTCCTTTTATAACACATCAACTTCATGGATTTAAAATGTCTAACCCCGGAGGTGGTGAAGATACTTATTGTCGATTACATCTTAAAGATTTAGTCGGACCAATCACAATTGATTTTTATTATAAAAAGCTTGAATATTCCGAAACTTTTGGCGAGCCTTTTAATTTGATTGCGGAAGGACTTTTCTTTGACGGAGGATTAAATATCCTTGATGAAGAAACGTGGGAGGCGCCAGCCGGAAATTTCGACTGGACACACGTTGTTATTAATTTAGGTGAGACAAATAGAAAGTATTTTCATCTCATATTACAATTTTCGCTTTTAGACTATGACGCGGAAATATTTCTTGACAATTTCAAAATTACAGACAGTACCGGCACTTTCTACTCCGACAGCTTTGTTAAAAAAGCTGGCAAGGAATGGAATTATCAGCCGTTCTACCGCAAACAGGGTTGGGCTTTTTATCCTTCGTTTGCACAGCCGTTTTTTGAAATTATTTACTTAGACCAATAACATGTTATGATGAGGTTAAAAATATGCCAGACCCAATTTCTTGGTATGCTTTAGGTCGTGATGTCAATGATCCACAAACGATTCTTGAAGCAGTGGATGAAAAAATACTTACCCACAATCTTGATCCGTCAGCTCACGGTCAAAGCGATGAAGCGGTCTATAATCATCGAATTAGTCAACTTTTAGATCACGTAAATTACTCAATTTATAATATTAAACTTCATCCCGAAACCCGACCAATTAAAGCTTTCGTAGATGTTGGAGGAGCTGCGGAATTCTCAAAACTTCAAGACGCGATTGATTATGTTCATGCTCTTGGTGGTGGTAAAATCTTTGTCAAAGCTGGAAATTACATACAAACTGCCGATATTACGCTTTATTCTGATATCTATATTGAGGGCGAGGATAATGACACAACGATAATCAATTTTAATGGCACTGCTTATCGGATGAAAGGCGAGGGAACTGCTGGAGTTCATATTACCAATGTTGTTATTTCAAATATAGCAATCGCCAGCAGTAATAATAATACTTATCAAGCTTTGAGGTTTGATTATGGTAACAATATAATTGTTGAGAAATGTAAATTTTATGACAATGTTTCTTCAAATGCGGATGGTATGGGCGATATTATTTTTGGTCATGCTCTTAATATTTATATTCGTGAAAATACTTTATCTTCGGCTAATGGTATTGAAATTGAGGGAACAAATATATTTATTGAAGAAAATTATTTTAATGGTGAACCGGCTGGCGGTATGTATGGTAACGGCGTGACGATGAATAGTGCTTGTCACTCAGTTAAAATAACAGATAATCATTTCGATTTTTGGTGTCAGTCTCATATTTATATTCAAAATAATTCGGGAGCAAGCAATAATATAATTATTGCTAATAATTATTTCTCTCAATCAGATACTTGGTCAATATATGCCGATCCAGTTGAGAATATGGCCATATCAGGAAATATTTTTGATAGAGGTTCAGGTAATGCTATTGATCTAAATGGCTGTAATATAGTTTCTATTTCGGGCAATATTATTACTAGTTTTACGGGCGATGGAGTTGATCTTGACACTAGTGATCGAACTGCTATTTCCGGTAATACTTTTAACAGTATGGACGGTTACGGTGTTGATGTTTCAAATAATACTTGTGATGGTACGGTTATTGTAGGTAATTCGATGTCCGGTAATACCGCTGGCAATGTTCATGATCTTGGTACTGGAACGATCAATCAACACAATGGTTAAAAAGTATTCCCCTATTGTCCTATCACTATGAAAACGTCTAAACAAATGCTCGAGGAAGCATACGCAATCCCTTTTTGTCGAAGGTGTAGGAAACCACTAACAAAAAAACAATTGGATAAAGCTCGTAAAAAAAACTTCTTGCCTTTGTGTGATCCTTGTGATACTATCATTCACGAGGCTCTCAAAAAATGCTTACCTTTAATGCAAAAGTTGAAGCTGTCATAGGATCTGACTACTTTAATAAAGTTTATCCAGTAATTCAAAGTGCTACTCAAAAAATAGATATCGTGATGTATGAGTGGAAATGGTATTCCCATGAATTTGCCGGTGGCGTTCAGAGATTAAATAATGCTCTTATAGATCGAGCCCGAGAAAAAATACCTGTCCGGATTTTAATGAATATTGAATCAATGGGTCATGCGATCACAAAAATAAATAGCCGGACGGCTTCTTTTTTTCAGCAAAAAGGAATTCAGGTAAAATTCGGTCAAGTCGGTGTTGCCACTCATGCCAAAATGGTGATTGTTGATGACCGGTTTTGTGTCGTTGGTTCTCATAACTATTCCAAAGGTTCATTTACCCGTAATCAGGAATGTTCTGTTTTGATCGAAGGCGGGGAAGCAATCCGACCTTTTATAGACTAC
>Ga0247842_10008490_pt1 | contig 10746 bp, 7 predicted proteins | sample LaCruzMarch2015__3_FD_192411 | JGI IMG/M metagenome (GOLD analysis project Ga0247842, IMG submission 192411) | Freshwater microbial communities from meromictic Lake La Cruz, Castile-La Mancha, Spain - LaCruzMarch2015_19m | ecosystem: Environmental > Aquatic > Freshwater > Lake | place: Spain...
ATATTCGGGGTTCTGACCGAATACCTGATAAGAATGCTGGCTTGTGGCTTGCTTCAACCCAGCATGAGAGGCAAAGGGCAAACTGGTTCCCATGATGATCAAGATCACAATCAGTAAGCCGAAATTTTTTGACAAATAGAAGGCCAAACTGTCATCTCTGAAGAGATGACCCAAACGTGCATACTGAAAGCAGTGAGAAGTAATAATTAAGATGAGAACAACGCATCCAAATATTGCATAATTTGTGCCAATGATTGAGTGTTGGTATGGAAACCAAATTAAAATCAAAAACAATCCTAAATACGTCAATACAAACAGCGTAGCTGAACGCACTTGAGGATTTGAAAAAAGCCATCTGCTCATAAGTTCGAAAATGAGGAATAGAGCAATGAACAAACCCATTCCGTATCCGACTATCGGCACCCATCCAAAAATCAGAAATGTTGGCAATATTTCCGCAAAGGTTGGGTCGATATGGAAGAAATGCAAATAGCCCATTTGAAAATATATTCCGACCAGATACACCCACACTGTGATCAGTGGCACTAATATGATGGCAATAAGCCAATGGGCTTCTTTTGGCTGCATAAGAACTATCCTCCATCAATTACCTGTTTCGTACAAGATCTGATGGGCGAGTTTAGTGGATGGAGGGCAAGACGGTCGGGTCAATATCCCCATTTCGACATGTCATTTGCTATAGAAGGAATGGGGTCAGCTCCAACCCAATCAGTATCAAAAAACGCATCCATGATATGTGGAATTGAGCGTTGGTATCTTTCCTTCAGAGACTCTTTTGTTTGAGATCTAGACGTATTAACTATGCTAATTCTTGCAGCAGGAGAAACTGCACTTAGCAGTAACCTGGTAGTTAAGTCTGTTTCAGGAAGCGAATAACCCAGGAAATATAGGTGAGTTGCTTCGCTTATTGCGCTATGTGCTTGTTTCCACAATGTTCTAACTAAGCTGGATGAATAATATGGTGATTTTTCTGCAATTGGCGGAATGAGCAGGGGCTCCTTGTCTATTAAATAATCTTGAAGTTTCCAAAGGTCCAAACCAGGATTTGTTGCTTCAAATGGAGTGAAAACAAATTGCTGCCCACTTGCGATACTATCTCCAGTGTAATACCAGTTGATGGAGCCATGAAGCTTTACGAAAGGAAAAGGCGATGATTGTTGGACGCTAGGTCCCAATCGAGGAATGTGATCTAAGTATTTTGCGTTAGTCATTATTTTTGGATACATCCAATCAAAATTGATTTTTTCTTCATTTGGCAAAGTAAACCTTGTCGCGCGTTCCAGAATTGTATCGTAGTTAAATGTTATTACAGTGCTCTGAGATTTATGCACGAATCGAATAAAATTCTGTAGCCAATCTGGTATTTGATCAATATTGAGAGATCTTCCTTCTCGATCCAATATTTCTCTAAAAATTCTTTTAGCGATTTTTTCAAAAACTGCTAGGTGTGCTGTTCTTGTTTCTCGATCTTTCCATGGAGCACCCTGCGCTAAGTAACTCAGTGCCAACTCAAAATCTTTTATCCGATGAAAATCTGCCATCGCGAGTGAATTTAATGATGACTCAGTGTCCCTCTTTTCCTCGAGGATATACGCGAGATCTTTCGTAAGCGGCATATGATCACTTACAGACTTTGAAAAACCCGATCCTAATATAAAAACCCTTTTCATTGTTACTATAAAAGCATAATGAAGTTAACTAATAAACAAGTTATATCCTTAAATGCACCACGGTCGCATGCTCATTTTGGCTGCAGAGGAAGTCTCCTTTATCTTCCCCCCTCCCTCATCCACCCTACTTCCTCATAAGCACATCCGTGAGGGTCTTCTCGTAAAAGTGCTTTTGATCGGCAATGGATGTTTTTTCTTGAACCCACTTTGGCCACCCGGAATCCGGATGCGCGAGGCTCTGTTCTTTGCCCAGATTCAAGACGTCTGCCGAAAGCATGACCAGCTCATTCATGTCGAGCCGCGAATCGGGGCGCAGAGCCAGCGCGCGATTGGCGCGGAAGATCATCTGTTCCACCGGGAGCACGGTAGATACCGCGTACATCCAGACGAAGGCGACGACGAGATAGCGCACGATATCGGTTTTCTCTTTCTGGAATAACGCGGCAATCAGACGGATGAAGAGGAAGATCGAAAAGATGACCGTGTACGCCGCGAAAAACTTCTCGTAACTGAAGCCATAGTAGAACACGTACATGCCCATGCGTTTCGCCGCAGAAAGCAGCAGGAACAGCGACGCGAACATGAACACGGTCAGAATGTTCTGCACAGGTTTCGACGTGCGGCGGTAGTACAGCACATACAAGAGCACATTGATGCCGCTCAAAAAGAACAGCTGCCAAAAGCCGCTTTTGACGATGCGCTCCGTCGAAAGAAATTCCGCCGGTAGCTCGTACACCCAGAGCGTTTTGAGCTGGGTGAAGAGGAAAAGAACGTAGAGGACCAATATGCCGCCGAGCACGATGCCCGAAACCACGGCATCCATGTGTTTCGTTTCTTTCTGTACGGAGAATTCCTCTTCTTTCGTCCACTGCAGTAAGCCCGCAAGCATCACGATGGTGAGCACGACGAAGACCACGCACTTGAGCAATGTTTCCAATTCGATCAGATTGAGCACGAACTCCTGCACGCTCTTCACCATCGCCGCAAACGCGGCATCGGCACCGGAGAGCAGGGGGATGAACAGAACAAGCGAAACGAAGATCAAAATCGCAAGACCGATCACAATGCGTTTGATGAGGTCGGATTGGTTTTTCCCTCCCGGGATGAGCGCGCGCATAGTCGCCGAGATAGCCGGTTCGATCTGCTTCACGAAGCCAAGCGCACGTTCAATCATTCTCCGGATCCATGCACTATTCCACACGACTCTTTCGTGGTGCTTGGTGGAAGTAATAACGAAGTACGCAACAAAGAGCAGCGGAAGCACGAGCAGGTTCACCGCCTTGATGAAGGGGTTCTCGTAGAGTGCATAACTGAGTGCAATGAGTAGCAATGGAACCAGCCACACATATTCCCGTGCGCCCGGGCGCTCCGAGCGTCCGGCGTGGGTATAGAGACAGAGCAGGGCAACGACGAACACCGTCAGGTTCCAGCCGAGTGCAGAGACATCCTTTGTCCAGATGCCCCACAGGGTGAGAATCCAGTACAGAGAAAGGAAAATCGTCGCAAAAACGGCTTCACGCTTCGTTATGGTGAACATAGACACGCATTCTAGCGCGGGGCGGTCAGACAGCCAAGAGGGCGAAGTGTGTTCCTGCTACGCCGCTGCTTCACACGTTTCGCAATGGTTTTCGGCGACGACGCTTATTTGTGTGAAGCCTTTTCATCTGTAACGCGAAGAGTGTTTTTCCTATCGTTGATCCCTTCTTCATTTGATCTTTTGCAATTAACCCCAAGAGTAATACTTCTCTGAGGTTGTTTCCCTTTCTGTTCCAGCGCAGCCGATTGCAAAATACGCAGGCGGGCAGGCAGTTATCCGCTTCTTTCTTGCCACCTTTCGCTCTCTGGATTACATGATCCGCTTCCCACGCTCCATTGAGATCGTTGATGTTCTTACATCCATACTTTTTCAGGATCAGAGGATCACCGCAAAAATGACAGTGGCCTTCTGTTTTCTGAAAGATGAGGGAAAGAGTTTGACCGGTGAACATGCCGTTCATTGTAGGTATGTTAGACGTTTTGGTCTATTTTCCGGCTGAAGAGGAGGGCGTCTTCTTTCTACGCCTTCTCATCTCTTTCAAGAATCTCCGTCAACGCATTTGCCATCTGCCATCGCGCGTCCATGAGCAGCATGCGCCCGTAGGTCTTGATCTCTTTTTCTGATAACGGCTCATCGCCGACTCGCTGCATTCGCTCCTCAAGCTCCATGACCACGCCTGCGGGGTTGTACTCGACGCCCATCAGCGTAATGGGCTTGTCGTAGGCTTTTACGTCGCGGCCGACGCCATCGGGGAAGGCACTCAGGACATCCGCTGCGAGTATCCCTATGCGGATAGGACGGTCCTCTTTGATCCGCGGCAGAATGTAATCGGTGACGATTGTCTGAAAGAATTCCGAGACGAATCCCTGAATTCTTCCGTCGTTGGAACGCGTTCCTTCGGGATACACCATCACCGGTTTTCCATCCTCATGTACCGTCCTGCAAATTTCTCTGGCCACGTTTTGCCGCACCTCGCGCATCCTGTCTACGTAAGCTCGGTTGCGTCTGGCCGGGGCGCCGACCTCGCGCGCGGGTTTCTCCATCGTACGGTCCACGATGATCGGCTTCGTTTTCCGGAACGCCAACGCCATGAACAGTTGGCGAAGCTCCTTTTTGACGGCATGCCAATCGAGCAGTGCGAGCCGTGTGAGCGCTTTCACCAGTGTCCAACGGGGGATGCGGACCAGATAGTTCTTGAGCACGTACCGCGTGTGCGGACGAAGGAGCCAATGCGCATACAGCCCTTCGGTGCCTCCGGTTCCTCCGGCAACGGCGCTTTCTTCATCCACCCCTCCCACGTCATCCGTTCGCGGACCCTGATGGTTGGCCAGAATGATATCGGCGTTTCGGATGGAGTTTCCGTCATCTCCCAGAATAAAACGGAACGGAGTTTCCTTCTCCACCGCATCCATGAACTGATCGACGACGTGACGGGGCGATTGCCCGGGCAGGGCGGTGCGGATGACGGACCGTTGCATCAGCGCGCAGAAGCGGTTCGTCAAATCCTGAAGTACGGGCACGGCGGAGCTCCTGCTTTCGCGCACGGCCGCATACGGATCATCAATGGTGGCATGAGGGCGTTCCGCCGTCATAGAGAGAGACGAAAAGGGGAGTACAGTGGCAGTTTCTGGGCTGCACGACAAACAAAAAGCCCTTCTGCGGAGCAGCCCCTGCTACGCCGCTTCTTCACTCTGTTCCTTCGGAAAGAGCCGGTAGAGCGTTTCGAAGGCGATCTTGGCATCCTTCTCGGCGACGTACAGCACCAATCCCGAATACGTGGAGAACACTTCAATCAGGTTAATGTTCTGGAGCAGGAGTTGCTGCAGGGTGACGTAGATCACGCCGGGAGTGTCGATGTACCACGCTTCATTGAATGTCAGACCCAGCGCCACCAGACCGCTGAGGCTGTGTTTGGGTTTTTGACCGATAAACCGTTTCACCAATGGTTCAAAAGAGGATTCCAGAATAATGGTGATTTCCTGCGTTCCTTCGCTGATCGTCATGAAGCCGTTATCTTTCTGCAGCGCGGCGAAGAGGGAATGTACCCCCGCGTGAGCATCCTTCGTTTTTGCAAACGTATACACCGAGAGCCCCGTCTGAATCGTCATTTTTTTCGCACGGATCCCTTCGTACTTCGGCGTCTCTTTCTGCAGGGTCCGTTGCATGCGCGAGAGCGACATGAGGATCGCGCTATCGCGCACGTCCTTCTTCGCGCGCACCTCCACGAGCGCCCTCAGTTCTTTGCTGAGTTGTGAGAGATTGAACAGACGTTTGCGCAGACCAAACTGCAGAAACGGGTTATCCGCGACAATGTCCCGGATGGTGTCTGAGAGAGTCATCATGTTGTAATTATAACAATAATAGTGAGAATTTATCAATTTTATAGAGAAATTTCACTATGCCTCCATTTCTCCGGACTATGCGCGCGTTCCCCCTTTTCCATGCTCAATGCATCCATGATTGACCGGCCGCAGAATGGCAGACGGCTTACGTCCCCCGAAGCCGATCCCAAGTGTCTCTGCGGTACGTACACCGCTCTCGTCACCCCGTTTCGTGAAACGGCCGACGGTACCGCGATCGATTGGCCGGCGTTGGAAGGCCTCATCGCAGAGCAGGTACGTCATCGCTGTGGCATCGTTCTGCTCGGCACGACGGGCGAGAGCCCGACCATTGAACCAGACGAGCGCGAACAGCTGACCGCGTTCTGCCGCCGTCAGGCGGGGGAGCACTTTCCACTCATCGTCGGGACGGGCACGAACTCCACGCGTGAAACCGTGCGCAGGACGAAACTGGCACGCGACCTAGGGGCGGACGCCGCGCTCCTCGTCCATCCGTACTACAACAAACCGACGCAAACGGGCGTGCGAGCGCACTTTGGCGCCGTGGCGGATGCCGTTCCCGATTTTTCAACGATTCTCTACGACGTCCCCGGGCGCTGCGGCTCCGGCATGACCGCCGAAACGGTCATCGAATTGAGTCAGCGTCCCACTATCGTGGGACTCAAATGGGCGAGCGGTGACATGGGGCAGTTGCAGCAGGTCATCCGTGGCACGGACGAACGTTTCTCCGTCCTGTCCGGCGATGACAATCGTACCCACGAAGCGATGCAGCAGGGCGCGCGGGGCGTCATTTCCGTCCTTTCCAATCTCCTGCCGGGGCGGGTGCGCGCATTGGTCGAACACCTTCTTCGCGCAAGAGAGGGGGGGAATGCGCAGGATCATCTGCGTCGCGCGGGCGAGCTGCATGAGCAACTGCTCCCGCTCATGAAAGGATGTTTCTTGCAATGTAATCCTCTCCCCATCAAAACCGCGCTCGCGGTGCGCGGTGCTATTCAGGAAGTCTTCCGTCTGCCGCTCTGTCCCATGGACAAAGAATTCAGGGACCAGTTGATTGCTCTGCTGATACACGAAAACGTGATCCCATTCTCAGCACTTTCTTCGTCAGCGACATTCCTTTCCTCTTCCTTCTCATGAATCATCTTCCCCCATCAACAGATCGCATCTCCGTCGTGATTCTGGGAGCGACGGGCATGGTCGGGCAGCGCCTGATCGAGCGGCTCTCCCGTCACGCATGGTTCAGGATCTCCGCTCTCTGTGCATCGGAGCACTCTGCGGGAAAACCGTACGGAGAAGCCGCCCGCTGGCGCCTGCCCACGCCGCTTGATCCCAGCATCGCGCAGATGACAGTGCAGACATGTGATCCCGATGTCGAAGGAACCATCGCTCTCTCCGGATTGGATTCCGCGGTTGCCGGTCCTATCGAGCGCTCGTTTGCGGAGGCGGGACACGCCGTCGTGTCGAACGCGAAGAACCATCGCATGGACCACGATGTTCCGCTGCTGATCCCCGAGGTGAATCCGGGTCATTTGCATCTCATCACGCGGCAACCCTTCGGGAGAGGATGTGTCGTGACGAATCCCAACTGTTCCACGGTCGGGGTGGTGATGGCGTTGAAACCGCTGCATGATGCATTCGGCGTTGAAGCGGCGGATATCACGACCTTACAAGCGGCATCGGGAGCGGGCTATCCCGGTGTTCCGAGTCTGGACCTCATCGACAATGTGATCCCGTTTATCGATGGCGAAGAGGAGAAACTGGCGACGGAGCCTAAGAAAATTCTCGGAACGCTGACCGATCAGGGAATCGAAGCGGCGGACATGCGCCTGAGTGCCCAGTGCAACCGTGTGCCGGTGATCGACGGACACATTGCCTGTGTGAAAGTCGGCTTGCGCCGTCGGGCGACCCGCCAGCACGTCGAAGAGGTACTGCAGAATTTTCGTCCGGAGATCGCAGATCTTCACCTCCCCTCGGCTCCGGATCAACCGATCGTTTATCTGCGGGACGATTCTCATCCGCAACCGCGGCTGCATCGCGACCTCGGCCATGGCATGGTGGTGAGCGTGGGGAGATTGCAGGAGAGCGACGTTCTTGATTTCAAATTCGTTGTCCTTTCGCATAACACGATTCGGGGCGCTGCAGGTGCGGCGATTCTCAATGCCGAATTGCTGGTGCGCAGCGGCCTCCGTGATGTTCTTTGGGCAGGTTGGAAGTGATGCTGTGATTGCCGCCGGAGCCTGACTATAAGAGATGAAGAGAGCGATTTGCCTGTACGATTGCCGATCCTGTGCTATCTTTTCCGCGCATTGGGGAGTCGCCAAGTGGTAAGGCACCTGCCTCTGGAGCAGGCATTCGGGGGTTCGAATCCCTCCTCCCCAGCCAATCGGAACATTTTGGTCGCTGGCGCAGCGCGCGCCAGCCTTTTTGCGCTTCCCACCGCACCGACCTTCCTTGCAGAACCCAGTTCGAGCCGATCTTTTTGAGAAATGTTGGCACTTCCGCCCTGTGTTCATCCGACTGGTACTTTTTGGCTTCCCGACTGGACAAAATTAATTCCCTGACCGGTTCGAGCCGATCATCTCCTTTCTGTTCGCTGTCTTTGATCCTCTGCTCGATATCCAGCTTGCAATTGAGCAGCGTGTTCTTTTTCTGCACGTAAACATCGCGCTCGATGCCGCCATCCAAGTGCAGGTCGAGCAGCTTACTGAGCTTCGTTTCGATCTCCGCTTTCTCCTGCACGAGACAGCGAACCGCTGCCCGTGAATCGAAAATATCGTGCACCTTCTCTCTGTCGAGTTCCGCAAGCATATTTTCAGCCCACTCCTCGGGCAGCGTCACCTGTTCGACGATTTTCCTGACTTTCTCAAGCAGTGACTCCTCGCGTAGATACTTCTCGTCACACTTTCCTTTCTTCTTGGTACAGCGATAGTAGACGTGTCCTTTCTGACGCTCGGCAGTGATCGCGCAGGTACAAAAGCCGCACGTCATAAGCTCCGCAAAAATGTACTCATGTTTTCGCTTTCGCTTCTTCCGCGCTCTTCCCGCGATCACTGCCTGCACATCGTCGAACAGGTGTTTAGAGATGATCGGCTCGTGCGAACCCTCGAAGAGTTCGCCCTTGCGCGCAATCATCCCATAGTAGACCGGATTGCCCAGCAACCGTTGCAAACTGGACACGGAGAGCACATTTCCTCTGTGGCTGCGCAGTCCTGTTTCCGTAAGTGCGTTTCGCAGTGTCCGTAGTGAATGTGTACCTGTGGCGAAGAACACGAACGTCTGCCGGACGAGTGGCGCACGCACCGGATCAACTTCAATTCGCTTCGTTTTCAGATCGTTCACGTATCCGATAGGAGCAAGTGCGGGCCACTCGCCTCTGCGCAGCTTCTGGCGAATGCCGCGTTTTACGTTCTCGCTTAAATTATCCACGTAGTATTTGCTCTGGCCAAAGGCAATGTTGAGCATGAATTTCCCCTGCGGCGTAGATTCAAACCAGAAGCTGCAGAACTTGAGATCCTTGAGCGCTCCCGTGTCCAGCAGGTAGATGATCTTTCCTCCATCAACGCTATTGCGCGCAAGGCGGTCAGGGTGCCAAGCCAAAATACCCTGTGCTTCTCCTTTCTCGATCCGTGCCAACATTTCGGCGAAGACGCTTCGCCCCGGTTCTTTTGCGGTTTTGGCTTCCTCGAAGGAAGCCGCGATTTCCAGCTGCTCTTTTTCTGCAAGGTCGCGCAGTTCCCGTAACTGCGCCTCGATTGAGAGGATCTGCCGATCCTCGGACTCTGATGATTTACGAACGTAGATGAAGTACTTCATACGAGTGCGTATGGAAAAAATCGAAAAAATGTGTGTGCGGCGCGTGCATCGGCACGCGGCAAGGAAGGTCGGTGCGGTGGGAAGCGCAAAAAGGCTGGCGCGCGCTGCGCCAGCGACCAAAATGTTCCGATTGGCTGCAGTTGCTGAACAAAATTCGAACGGAACTGGGCTGAACGACCGGCGGCGGCCGCAAAACTTCGCGCGCCCGGCCGCCGCCGCACTACCGAACGGCTGGCCGTTTCCAGAAAACTGCAAAAGAACCGGACAAAAAGATCGGCTCGAACGGGGTTCTTACCGCACACACATTTTTTCGATTTTGAAAAAAAGAATTTCATATCACGATCATCCTACCATTACCTGATGATCGGGTGTATCACTGATGTAGCAACTCCTTTGCCAGTGCGATGATTTTAGCGACTTCCGCGCGGTTGATCGGATCGTCGGGACGGAAGCGGTTCAAGGGCTTGCCCTCCGCGTCAAGATCGCCTTGGACGAGGCCGAAGAACGTCGCGGCGGCGATGGCGGTCGAATAGGGGTGGTTCTTCGGGACGTCTTCGTACGTTGCGGGCGTTTTCCCGATGGTGATTCCCAGCACTTCCAACAGAGTCTGGATGACCGCGCCGCGCGTCGCCGGTTTCTGCACGTCAAGACCCGGCGCGAACACGACCAGAGACAGGGCTTCGGCCTTTGCGACGTACGCGGACGCCCATGAGCCTTTGGCGCTGAAATTCCTTGGCGGAGGAAGGCCGCTCATGTCTGCTCCCGCCGTTTCGAGCGCCATCTTGAGGACTTCGGCGTATGTGACGGGATTAGCAACGCCGAATTCCCCCGTTGGTTTGCCCGTCGCATCCGCGTACCCCGTCGCGATCTTTTCTTCCACGACGTAGGACACATACGGCGCGTACCACTCATCGAGAGAGACATCGCCGAAGATAACGGGGACATCCCCGACGAGGGCGAACAGTCTGCCGCGCCGGGCGGCGACGACTTCGGGAGAGGGTGGCTGACGCGGGGTGGTGGGAGGCTGAGGACTCGTTCGTTCCTGCTCCTCTTGCGCTTTCCTCTCGGCAATGCGCTGCTTGCGGAGTTCCGCGTTCTTCTTTTGCTCCTCTTCCAGAGCCAGTTGCTCCTGCTCCAAGGCGGTTTTGGCCTCGGCGGCGCGTTCCTGCTCCAGGACGAGAGCCCGGGCATAGCGTTCTTCGCGGTGCAGGGCATACTTCTTCTGCAGTTCCTCCTGCTCTTTCTGGCTCTGAGCGACAGTAGCTTCGTGCTCCGCGATGCGCACCGCAATGCGATCCTCCCGCTCTTTCGCCGCTTTCTCCTCGCGGATCTCTTCCTCCTTCTCCGCCAATATCTGCTGCGCGGTGCG
>Ga0247842_10008491_pt1 | contig 10744 bp, 9 predicted proteins | sample LaCruzMarch2015__3_FD_192411 | JGI IMG/M metagenome (GOLD analysis project Ga0247842, IMG submission 192411) | Freshwater microbial communities from meromictic Lake La Cruz, Castile-La Mancha, Spain - LaCruzMarch2015_19m | ecosystem: Environmental > Aquatic > Freshwater > Lake | place: Spain...
ATCCAATGGCCACCGCGGATAAAGCCGTTATTTAAAGCTCCTCCATAAACTTGGCCCATTCCTTGAGCTGATAGATAATCAACGCTTGAGGGCCCGTAAAGAGCTCTTGCTCCACTGGCAATATTGGCACTATTCCATTCCACCCAACCAGCAGTGGTGTTGATTGCGCTTGATTGAACATCGTTTGTCCAATCATTAACATTTCCGGCCATATCCCAAACTACATCACCATTATTTAAGGTTAAAGTTCGTCTGTTTATTCCTGATAAAGAACTAGCGCCATTTAGAGATAAAACCCCATTGGAATTTCCTCTTACCAAAGCTCCGCTACCCACCGCATTATTAGTCCAGTTGGAAGCCACTTGTTCGGCATTTCTGGCTATGGTCATCCATTCAATATTTTTAATTAAATGAGCAGTTCTATTACTGACAGTGGTGGCTTGGCAAGCCTCAATGGCATCAAAATCAGTATTATTTTGAGAAATTCTGACCCAAGGTCGGCCCTCAGCTGTGGACACTGCCTTAAATCTAGTTTGAGTATTAGCACCAGCCCAACCATCGGTTAAATTTGCTCCGCCGTCAAAAACCACCGCACTGGTTTGGGTGTCAAAAGCTTTAGCTTCATATTTCATTACTAAAAAATCAGAAGTACCAATGTTGGCATTACCAGGGACAACAATCCAACCGGTAGGCGCTTCGGCTTTGGCTGTCCAACCGCTGTTGCTAGATTCAAATGAATAGTTAGTAAATAAATTATTACTTTCGGCTGGTCTGGCGCCTAAATTATCAACTATAATATTATTAGCAGTATAATCAGCCGATTTTTCCGTATTAAATAACCATTGTTTAGTGGTGTCATTGGTGGCCTTAGATTTAATGATTTTATTTAAAGTTAGATAAGATCCACTAACTACTCCTACCCATAACAAAAGAATTGTCAAAAGATTTAGTTGAAATCGATTAAAAGAAAACCGTGGAGTAAAAAAATAATTTTTAATTTTTTTAATTATATGTTTCATTTTAAGCACAAGTACCACCCTATTATGATTACAAATCACCACCATCGTTAATAAAAAGAAATACCACCAAATTCATATTTTAATAATAGTAAAAATATATACAATAAGCAAGAAAAACTAGCGACTTATTTTCCAAACATTTTTTGGGTCAGGCCGTACGCATTAGCATGTTTTAAATGACCCCTAATCGAATTCTCTGTCTGAATTAATTCTTTCAATAATATTTTTCCTTTTTTAAAATTAAGAACTCTTTTTCGATATTTTTTTTGCATTCGCAACAAGGTGTTTCCACGGACTAAAATATGATCCCAAAAAATTCGATAACCAACAAAACACATCCCATTTTTACTTTTTTGAATACATGATTTTTTAGGATGTAAAGTCATTTTTAATGTCTCTGTGACAAATTGGTTAATCTGTTCTTTGACCGTTTTTAGGTGTTCTTTATCGGCTGATATTATAAAAAAATCATCCATATATCGACCATACCATCTCTCTTTAAGCTGATGTTTTACAAATTGATCCAATTCATTTAAATAGACATTGGCAAATAATTGACTGGTTAAATTTCCAATCGGTAAACCTCTTCTGTTGGTGACCGAAACTGGTTCTTGTTGTAATGCTTCTTTAAAAAAATCCAACTGATTATTTTTTTGTTTTGTATATAGTTGACCACAAATTCTATGGGTGGTAATAATTTTTTCCGCTAAATCAAAGGTTTTTTGACAGGTAATTTTTCTTTTAATAATTTTTAATAAAACATCCCATGAAATCGATGGAAAAAACTTTTTAATATCACATTTTAAAATATAAATATCTTTATCTTTTCCGTAATAACTACGACTGGCTTGTAAAAACTTTTTAACTCGATTTAAGGCATAATGAGTTCCCTTTTTAACTCGACAAGCATAATCATCACTAATAAAAGTTGCTTCAAATATTGGTTCAATAACCGATACTAAGGCATGTTGAACTACCCGATCACGAAAATCAGGTGCTGATACTTGTCGCAATTTTGGCTCAGTCACTAAAAAATGTTTGTAGGGACTGGTGATAAAATTTCCACTTAACAATTCTTGACGAATCTTGAATAAATTACTTTCCAAATAAAAATTAAAATTAACAGCTGTCTCTTTGTAACGATTGCCTTTTCTAGCTAAATAATAAGCTTTTAATAAATTTTCAAAACTACAGATTTTTTCAAACATATTTTTTAATTAACCACCCTATCAACTCCGTCTTGATTTCCTCAAGACGAAGATAAGGGGTTTCTGTTTTTCCAGTTTTTACTGGAATGGACACAGCTCTGTGATTTATTAAACTCTGAATATTAATCCTTAGATAAATATCACTCGTTCTGGCTTTTTTTTATAATCACTGGCACAGCGAAAACCGATGTTATTGTTACGATTGGACGGCGAGTTATTCAAATTGAGGTTGAAAGCACCTGCATTAGCGCCATTGTTCCAATTGCCACCGCGGATAAAGCCGCGCTTTAAGTTGTCCCCATTCAATAATAACAATTACGATTTATTCCAACAATAAACCATTTTGCCGATTTCATTCAACTTTTCCGCCAATAAGGCATATTGATTAATACTTAAAAACTTTAAATCCTTTGTTAATCGAACTAAAATCCTTAACGAGTCCAATTTGTCCGATATTTCATCTTGTAATACCTTCCGATTTACATCTCTTGTTTTATTAGCTTTAATCACTAATAAAAGTAAAACAATACAATTATCTTCCAAATGTCTTCCCAAAATCATTCGATGACTTTTAGGAATATGGTTAATTATTGGATACATAATTATTATCAGATCGTAAAGTTTTTGGAATAATATTAATTGTTCAGCCATGAACTTAATAATAACTTGTCTATTTTCAATTAAACAGTTACTTATTAAGTTTTAATTAAAAAGATTGCACCCCTCATTTAAACAGAACCTCCATTCGACCAAATGTCAGAATCATATCAATTTATCTAGATAATCATATCAAAATGATGTGATTATTTGTTTAATATGATATGATTTTAATATGAATAATCTTAATGATCGTCAACAAAAAATTCTAGAAATTTTAAAACCAGAACAATCTATTAGTCCTAAAGAAATATTAGATCAATTAGGTCAAAAAGTTTCTATTGTGACCATTTCTCGAGACCTTTCGGAATTAGTTGAATTGGAATATCTTCAGAGAAGCGGTAATGGCCCAGCCACTCAATATTCACTTTTACCAAAGACTTTGTTTTTTAGACCAATTGATTATCAAAAATATTTTGAAGTAGAAACAGATAAAAGAGAAATTATTAGTAATTTTAATATGGAAGTTTTTAATCAACTTTCCAAACTTTTAATTTTTACTCCAAAGGAACAATCTCAATTAGAAACACTAGATCTAAAATTTAGAGAAAATTATTCTAAATTGTCACCAACCATAATTAAAAAAGAAATTGAAAGAGTAACCATTGAACTTAGCTGGAAATCAAGTGTCATTGAAGGTAATACCTATTCTCTTTTAGAAACCGAACGTTTAATTAAAGAAGGAAGTGAAACCAAAGGTAAGCAAAAAGAAGAAGCTATTATGCTTTTAAATCACAAAAAAGCTTTGGATTTTGTCTTTGAAAACAAAAGTCTGTTTAAAGAAATTAATCGTTCTAAAATTGAACAATTACATAAAATAATTACCCAGGATTTAAATATAACTAATAATCTTAGAAAAACTTTGGTTGGAGTTACTGGCACTAAATTTAAACCATTAGATAATCAGTTTCAAATTATAGAGGCTATCGATAAATTTTGTGATTTAATCAATAATACTAAAAATATCTTTGCCAAATCCCTACTTTCAATTGTTCTCTTAAGTTATATCCAACCATTTGAGGATGGAAATAAACGTAGTAGTCGCATTTTAGGTAATGCTATTCTTATTGCTCACAACAGCTTTCCATTGCCCTTGAGAAGTGTTGATGAAAATCTTTATAAAGAAGCAACTTTGCTTTTTTATGAACAAAATAATTTAAATTTATTTAAACAAATGTTTTTAGATCAATGTCGTTTTTCAGTTGAAAATTACTTTCAAATCTGAATTTAATTCTCTTAATAAGAGACCCATGATTCATGAAACTAAAATTTGTAAAAAATGTTTAAAGTCTTATTTATTCTCATCAACGGATTGTGATTTATGTATTGATTGTGTAAATAAATATCCCTACTTCTTATCCTTTATTGAAGAAGGTTTTATAGGAGTTGATGATGTAACCTTTGGAAGAGTAGAAATATATACCAATAAAGAATCTGATGGATATGCAATTGATGAATTAAGATTTTTATTTAAGGACAATAAACTAAAAAACAAGGAGTTTTACAATTTTAGAGATAAATGGGATTTTCAAAACGTGACAAAAATAGAACTTAAAAAAGTCAAAAAAATCATAAAAGAAAATTTCTACGAAAATAGAATGTTATAGTAGTCAATACTAAACATACATCCTGATGTATGTTTAGTAAATTAAAGAATTATACAGTCAGAACTATTTAAAAAGAGCACAATTTTTACCTTTAACTTCTAATCTAAAATCAAATTTATTATTCATATATAAGATTGTATAAGGTTATATTAAGATGTTTTAAGAACTAATATCTATATTTGTTTTTTTAAGGGGTCTTACCCCTCATTTAGCAAGGGTTTCCGCTTCGCTTCAATAAACTTCTCTTCGTTCGCCCTTGCCAAATTTCACCCTGCTTTTTTAAAAACTTTCAATTTAGGGTAGGTAGGCACCTACCTAAATTTAAAAATTATAAAAAGGAGAAAAAATGAAACTTTTAACAAAAGAATTGATAGAGAGATTCGAAAAAGTTGGTAGACAGGAAGAAGTTAAGGATCCATTAGTTATTGCTAAGTTTTTTAATCCCACAGGAGCGGGAACTTGGTATGCCACTGAATATGATCCACAATCAAAAAATTTCTTTGGCTATGTCTCAATTTTTGGTGATTGGAATGATGAATGGGGTTATTTTTCACTTGAAGAATTAGAAAGTCTTCGAGGGCCTTTTGGCTTAGGGATCGAAAGAGATATCTATTTCACCTCAAAACCATTTAGTTAGATTAATAAAATTAATAAAGGAAAAAACTCAGGTAATTAATACTCTTTTGCCGTTGTTCACAGCAACGGCAATTAGTTTAAAGCTTGCCATTTAATATTTTCCAAGCCCTCATTTTTGATTATTTCTAGACTAGATATCAAAAAATTAAGAGGGAAGTTTCCTTCTTCGTTTAAAGTTTGAGTAATAAAAGAGTTCAGATATATTTTTGCTTTTTCATTAAAACAAATTAAAAGAATGATTGGAAAATTTTCATCATTTTTTTTTGGCCAATCACCATAAACAAAATGATTAATTAATTTTTTTGTTCTTTTTTTGAGAATAAAATCTGCTTCCTTTTTATCCCAGATTTCAATTAAATATTTTTTATTATTTATATTTATACAAGCATCAGTAAATAAATTTAATGAAGTTGTTTTAGTTAAAAACTCAAATTTTGAATTATTAGTCTCAGCTAGTTTTAAAAAATAAAGATAAAGAGAAGTGATAAATAATGAATGATCAACAAATTCTTTTGATCTATTTTTTTCTTTATAAACTCGATTAAGAAAGATTGGGTTAATTTCTTTATAATCTTGAAGTATTTTTTTACTTTTTGAATTTAGGCAATATATTGCTGCTTTTGTATTTTCACCAATTTTCTTAGAGTAGATCCGAAAGATTATTTTTTTATCATTAAGATCTTTAAGCCAGGAGTTGATGCGTCGGATATCTTTGTGTTTTAGTAATGTTTTAAATTGATTAGTATTAAGAAAGCGGAATTTATAGAGTAAGAGAATTATTTCTATTTGTTTAGGAGTTATTTTCATATGTTTTTACAGATTCTTCTTATTATATAAGGAAGAGGATATAAATAAAAATTTATTTTCCCAACCTTAGGTATAAATTAAATTTAAATTGTCCTAGCGCGCTAGGACAATAATTTTTAATCATTTTTAATAAAATAATCTTTTAAATTAATATCTTTAGTTGGATTTTCAGTCTTTTTAATTTTCTTTTTTATTATCGGATTTTTATAAGCCACCGTATAATTTTTTCTTGAGGCATCGATTACTTCTTTTACCTTTTCTTTATCAACTGAAAAATTAATCGGTACTGTTTCTCCCGAAAATGGCTCTTCAGAAGTCAGGGCATTAATTTTGGTATAAAAATGAAAAGATGGCAGGCTAGCAATTTCTCCTTGGACTACATAAGGGTAAAACTGTGGTAATAATAATTTTTCATCTTCAGGATTGGCTGTTCTAAAACAAATTACTGTTCCAGTATTGGCCAAAGTAATATTGATTAATGATTTGTCTTCTATTTGAGAGGTAGTTTGATGAGCCAAAATAGCATTCAGTTTATATTTTCTGGCCTCAGATAAAATCTGAGCAAAAGATGGGGTGGCAAAGTTTTGAAATTCATCAACATATAAATAAAAATCTCTACGGTTTTTCTCTTCAACCCTAGCTCTTTTTAAGGCTGCTAGTTGAATTTTAGTCATTAGCATTACTCCAAATAATTCCGAATTATCTTCACCCAGTTTTCCTTTTGACAGATTGGCTAGAAGTATTTTTCCCGAGTCCATAATTTCATCAAAATTAATCGATGATTTTGGTTGCTCTAATATTCTTTTAGCTGTTGGTGAAAAGAGAAAACGTCCAATCTTATTAGTAATTGGTGAAATCATTTGCACTTTTTGAAAATCACCAGCTTTACCAAATTCAAATTTCCAAAAATCACTTAAATTTTCATCATCTAAAAAATTAGTAATACTTTTTTGATATGGAGTATTAGTTAATAATTTATAAACTGTAAACAAAGTGCAATCAGGAACCATAAAAGCGGTATAAATTGTGTTTCTCAAGATATATTCCATTCTTGGCCCAGAAAATTTATCCGAATATATTTTATGAAACAAAGAAATTATACTTTCAGCAATAAATTCTTTTTCTTTTAAACTATCGTCTTCAGACAAACCAGGAGTTAACTCTAAAAGATTAATCGCAATTGGATTGGCGATATCATCAGGATTGAAATAAATAACGTCTTTTATTCTTTTTTTTGGAATCACATTTAATATTTTTTCAATTAAATCTCCATGGGGGTCAATTACTGCTATGCCTTTATTATTATCAATATCTTGTTTAATCATCGATAACAGTAAAGTTGATTTACCTACCCCAGTCGCCCCAATAATGTACATATGGCGTCTTCTTTCATCAGCATTCAATCCAATCTTAGTCATTACTCCTCCGTAATTATTCTGACCAAAATAAACATCTAATTCATCAGATTGTTTTAAAGATAAGGGCGGAGCTAATTCCTTACTTTGTTGTTTTACTAAGTTCTCAGTCTTAGTAGTACTAGTAAAAGGTAAATGATAAATATCAGCTACCTCTGTCACCGATAAAAAAGATTTATTAAAAAGTCTGTGAAGTCTATTTTTAAAGAGAAATAAATTAAAGAGTTTTATAAAGGAAAAATTCAATTGTCTCTTTTTTATTAAACTTTGATAGTTTAAATTAGAAAAAGATTCTAAAGAGGCCAACACTCCTTTCACTCTTAATTGTCTGGTTTTTTTAGCTGGACTAACTACTAATAATCTAATCGTGCTTACAAATAATGGTTGATCAAGTTTACTTTTAATTTGTGTCTCTAATTCTTGCTGATAAATATTATCCACTTTCTTTTGCCTATTTCTTAATACAGAAGAAATAAAAGGACCTTCTCTTCCTTCAGTAAAAACAAAAATTAATAATCCAATTGGTAAAAATACTATATTAATGATTAACAGAAGAAAAAGTTTAAAAATATTTTTTACTAAATATCCAGCCTTTAAATATCTCAGATTAAAAGACAATTCATTATGGTTATAAATAAGACTAGTAATACTATCAATATCTTTAACTAATGATTTTTGTAAGGGAGTTGTCACTAATTGAAAAGAAATAAATTCACTTGCTTCCAATTTTGTCATCGCTCCGGTTATATAAGCGATTGGATCGTTATCTTCTAAAGAATTCTGACCTTTAAGAGGTAAAGAAAAATGGTTAGCTAATTTAAATTCAACAATGGTTAAATTTTTTAAATTTTCTTTTATTTCTAAATAATCGTCCACCTCCTTTATAGTTGTTCCTGAAAGGTAAGCTAAAAGTTCATGTTTAATAATAGAAGCATCTTCTTCATTAACTCTAATTAAATACCTAATTCCTTTTTCTTTAGAAGATATGATCTCAAAGGAATAGTTTTTTCTTTCACCGATTATTCTTTGAAAAAAAGATCTTTGTTTAGCTAGTCCGTGAATCAAGGAAAAAAGTTCTTGAGTAGTATAAGGAATTTGTTCAGTTTTTCTTAATGGTGATATTTCTAAAATTATTTGTTTACTATGAATCTTTCTCCAAAACAAAAATAACTTAATTAAAATTAAAACAAAAAGAACAAAAGAAAATATTAAAAGCAATTCAAACAATATATTGGCAAATATCGATATGTACGATTTATAGTCAATATTTATAAATTTAAACTTAAAAAAATTTATAGAAAAAAATTGGAGCGGTAGCCTGCTCATAATATTTTTTAATTAATTAGCAGGTACCTTCTAGGGAATTATCCTTTAAAGGGAGGGTGACTAATTATAGTACAAATATGCAAATAAAAATTGACCTAGTTTGTTATATTGTAACTATCTCTATCGAGATATATACTATCTTTATAGAGATAGAAAAGACAATGTAATAACTATGGAAAAGCTACAACTTTACACTAATGAAAACTACGTAAACCGGATAAATAGCAAAGGGGATTTACCAATTGAAAAACAATCTGAAACAATTGTTCAAACTTTAGACAAGCTTTTTCCAGAACAAGAACGTGAGGATAAAAGTATTAGAGAGGCCAGAGAAATACTTGGTTCGTTATCCAAAGAATTTGATGACCAGCAACTTAAAGATTTAATAGTCAAAGTCCAATTTTTAACTGAAAGTTGGCTTGATGATTTTGAACGTTCAATTTTTAAGGGTTTAACACTACAAGAATTATTTCATGAAAAAGGAGGATTATGAATAAAACGGCTGTAATTTATTTAAGAGTATCTACCGAGGAACAAGTTGAGAATTTTTCTCTTGATACACAAGAAGAAATTTGTAGACGAGAGGCAGAAAAACGCGGATATACTATTATTGATGTGTTTCGAGAAGAAGGTCGATCGGCTAAGAATATAAGTGGCAGACCTATCTTAATTTCTTTATTGGAATACTGTCGAAAAAATAAACAGAAAATAGAAGCCGTATTTGTATATCGTATTGATAGAATTTCAAGAATAACGGCAGATTATTTAGCTATTAGAAAAAAAATAGCCGAGCAAGGAGTAACCCTAATTTCTTCAACCGAACCAACAGGGGATTCGCCAACAGAAAAATTAGTTGAAACAATGCTTGCCGGTTTTGCTCAACTAGACAATGATATTAGAAGTGAAAGATCAAAAAATGGATTGAGGGCAAGATATCTATCGGGCAAACTTGTTACTGGTCAATGTCCACTGGGATATAGTGTGGTCTCAAGTTACGCCGTTAAAGATATTAAAAATTGGGATAACATGAAAAAGGCTTGGGATTTAATGGCAACCGGAACAAAAAGTCTTCGAGAAATTACCAAAATAATGAACTACTGGGGTTTACGGGAAAATCATCGAGGAAGAATATATATTCTACGTCCAACTCGAATAAATACTTTGTTCAGAAATAAATTTTACATGGGTTATTTGTCTTCAAAAACATACAAAGAACTAATTAGGGGACAACATGTACCAATGATCACCGAAGAACAGTTTTATCGCGTTCAAGCGATTTTAAACGGTCGAAATAGTTGTTTACCTCTAGCTAAACGCAATCATACAAATCCCGATTTTCCCCTAAGACGACTTATTAAATGTTCTGTGTGTGGTCAGGGACTGACTGGTGGCTGGAGTCAAGGAAGACATCAGAAATATGGTTATTATCGTTGTAGTAGTAATGGCTGTCATTCAACTTCAATTAAACTTGAAACCATGGAACAGGCACTTATTTCTTTGTTAAAACAAATTACACCTACTAAGAAAAACCTTAATTTATTTACTGCCTATATGTTCAAAAATTTTCATAATCGTTTTTCCAGACTTCAAAAAATGAAACAATCGGCTGATGTAGAAATCGAACGATTAAAAGACATTAGAAAATTATTAGTAGAAAAAAATATTGCGGGAGTTTACTCAGATGAAGTATTCAAAGAACAAAATTCCATTATTGAAGAAAAAATGACCATATCGCAAATTGCAAAAGAGGACGCTACTATTGATAGTTACAATATCGATGAAGTGATTATTTTTATCAGGACATTATTGGCTGATCTTGGAGAAACATATAAGAAAGCATCTCAAAGTCAGGTAAAAGTTCTTCTCGGTTCAATGTTTCCCTCTGGATTGTCTTGGAGCTATAATGGCACATTGAACCACGAGTTAAGCCCTATCTATACGAGAATTAATACCTTTTCACAAACGAGTGTCTCTTCAAGTGCCGATGGAGGGACTTGAACCCCCACACCTTGCGGCATACGCACCTCAAGCGTACGTGTATACCAATTTCACCACATCGGCTTAAAACT
>Ga0247842_10008492_pt1 | contig 10742 bp, 6 predicted proteins | sample LaCruzMarch2015__3_FD_192411 | JGI IMG/M metagenome (GOLD analysis project Ga0247842, IMG submission 192411) | Freshwater microbial communities from meromictic Lake La Cruz, Castile-La Mancha, Spain - LaCruzMarch2015_19m | ecosystem: Environmental > Aquatic > Freshwater > Lake | place: Spain...
GATGTCCGACGTCGCGGCCGTGGTCGTGGCGTGGATGAGATTCCGCGCGGCATCCGACGACGGGCGATCGGCCGACCGCTGCGAGCCGACCATGACGATGGGCACAGGCGAGTGCTGCACCATGAACGCGAGCGCGCTCGCGGTGTGGTGCATCGTGTCCGTCCCGTGGCCAATGACGATGCCGTCGATTCCGTTCTCGATCTCGCGGCCGATCGCCTTGGCGAGCTCGATGTACTGCGACGGCCCCATGTTCTCGGAGAAGACAGCGAACAGCTTCTCGGTCGAGAGGTTGCAGATGTCGGCCAGCTCCGGGACGGCGCCGTACAGTTCGCCGGGCGAGAACGCGGGGATGACGGCGCCGGTGCGGTAGTCGAGACGCGACGCGATCGTGCCTCCCGTGCCGAGGAGCTTGACGTTGGGCTTGTCTGGCGAAGTGGGGAACTCTTTCTCGGGAATCTTGTAGTGCGCTTCGCGGCGTCCCAGTTCCTGGATCGCGCGGATCGTCCGCACGTCGATGCCGACGTTGTAGCCCGTGGCGAGCTTGAGGACGAGGTGGCGCGAGTCGTCGAACTCGGAGCGCGGGAGCACGATCCCACGGAAGTGGCCGCGCGTCGACTCGACGTCGACGTCGCTCCAGACCCCCACCTGGAATCGCGTCAGGACGTCGAGAGCCTCGCCCTTGTAGCCCTTGTGGGCGTCGCTCATCGCGCCGCCTCCTCAACCCACGCCGCGACATCGCGTAGCGGGACGTTGCCCATCGCGAGTGGGCGGATGCAGCCCATCAACGCGCGAACGCGCGCTTCGGGTTCAGGATGGCGAGCGACGAACGCCTTGGAGCCACGAGCGATCTCGACGCGGATCTCCTCTGGCGTCGCCTCCCGGTAGCCGACGCGGCCGAGAAGGTCGTCGAACGTTGCGGCCGGTTCGAGGAGCGCGAGCGGCACGAGGAGCCGCAGGATCTCACGAGTGAGGTCGCGCTCGGCGGCCTCAACGACGGCCCAGCGCACGCGCTCGACGTCGATCTCGCGGGCGCCCATCGCGTGCCGGACGCTGTGGCCGAGGAGCGTCGCCGCGAACGCGGAATCGACCTTGCGCTCGACGAGCCAGGCGAGGATCGGCGAGAGGTCGCGGCGGAGGATGTAGGCGTGCACGTCCGCGGGAGCATTCCAGGCGCGGAGCGCCGTCATCCGGCGATCGACGGACTCGGGCAGGCGGGCGCGCGTTCGCTCGATCGCCTCTTCCTCGATCGGGATCGGCGCGGAGTCGGTGTCGGGGTACATGCGGTCCGGACCCGGGAGCACCCGCTCGAAGATCGTCGTCCCGTTCGGAAGCCCCTTGCGTGTCTCGTTGGGGACGCCTTGGAACGCGAGGCGGCACCGCTCGACGAGCGTGTCGACGGCGGTCGGGAGGTCGGTCGCCGGGCCCCAGACGAGCACGAGTCCGTCGTTCGACTCCGCGCCGACGCGGATCGCCAGTGTCCGCCACGCGGCGGGCGAGATGGCGGAGGCGGGTTGGTCGGGGTGGGCGAGATTCGGCGTCGCGATGCAGGCCACAACCTTCAGTCGATCGGAGAACTCGTCGGCAAACGTACGCCCCGGGTTGGTGAAGAACGACAGGAGGCCGCCGAAGCGGGGCAGCCGGAAGATCACGGCGGACGCTGTCGACGGGACGATGCCGTCGACGAGATGGCGATCCGCATCGCCGAGGGGGACGTGCGTCGCCGTCCACGCGGTGGGGTCGCCCACGCGTCGCTGGAGTTCGTCGCGGATGAGCAGAAGAGCCTTCTGGCGGAACGCCTCATTGTGCGTTAGCTCGGGGATCCAGCGGATGTGTTGCACGCCCTTAATCTCGACCCGCGTCCCGCCCTCGACGCTGACGTTGACGTCTTCGCGCGCGGCGCCGATGCCGACGTTGACGTGCCGCGTGCTGCGCGCAAGGTAGCGTATGTAGTTCGCCGCTTCGGCCGCCTCATCTGGGGTCAGAAGCTCCGGCTCCGTCACCGTCTCGATGAGCGGCATGCCGAGGCGATCGGTCGTGTACGTTCGCTCGTGACCGACGTCGCTCACCTCACGACACGAGTCCTCTTCGACGCTCAACTGGCGAACGCCGACGCGCTTGCCGGCGATGGGCAGGTGACCGTCGATGCCGATGATCGCCGTGCGCTGGAACCCGGTGGGGATGCTGCCGTCCAGGTACTGCTTCCGTGCGATGTGAAGCTCGCCGACGATGCTCGTGTTGAGGAGCAAGGCGACCTCGATCGCAATGTCGATGGCCTGTCGGTTGACGGCGAACGGCGGGGTATCGTCGATGTCGTACGTGCACGCCGTCTCGCCCTTGATGCGGTAGATGATGTTCTTCTTGGTCTTGTACTCCATGAGCGCCGTGCCGTCGTACTCGCCCAGTTCGCTCAACGTCGGGCGCATATGGCGGACAAGCTGGGCGTCGTAGTCGTTGCCGTCCTGGTACCGCCCGGCCGGGCAGCGGCAGAAGAGCTTCTTCGCCGTGCGCAATTGCTGATGAACCTCGAGGCCGCAGCGGAACCCGAGCGTTCGGTAGGTTTCCTGCGTCGCCTCGGCGCGGCGGACGTAGCCGAGGAGATTGTGGCTGTCCGGATTCTCGGAGATCGCGTCGTCCTTCTTCATGATGGTCCGCGCAGGGCGGACGCGAGTTCGTCTCGGCCGGTCGCGCGACGGAGGAAAGGATAGATGCAGACAGCGTCCGCCGCAAGGTTCGCACAACGCTTGCATTGGGAGTGCGGCTCGGTATACTGGCGGTCACTCAATCCAGCGAATGAGCCGCCGTGTCACTCTCGATGCGGCGGGCGGCGAGAGCCCTGACGGGCCACGTGCAAGGAGGCGGTTCATGATAGCGATCGGCAATCGATCCCGATCCGCTGCCTCGTTGGCCGGGGCCCGCGGAGCCGCGCTCGCCGCACTCTCCTTCTAGGTTCCCGCGGCGAGACGCCGACCCCGGAACCCTTCGCCAGCGACACCTCTTCGGTGTACGAGCGGAATGCCGCCTCCATTTGTCCGGCCCCATGAGAAGGAAGTCATGATGTCCCTGAGATTGCCTGAAGGATATGTCGAACGTCCGGCCCGCCTCTCCGACGCCGAGCCACTGACGCAGATGTTCAACGCGGATTCCCAACGCCTGTTCGGCGTCAACCAGCATGACGCCGAGAACCTCGTCACCGAATGGCAGACGCCCGGATTCGATCTGGGCCGCGACACCCGCGTCGTGCTCGCTCCGTCGGGAAAGCCGGCGGGGTACGCCGAAGTCTGGGACATCGACGCACCCCACGTCCGGCTCTGGAGCTGGGGCTGCGTCGACCCGGAAGAGCGCGGCCGCGGCGTCGGCTCCACGCTCGTCGTTTGGCAGGACGGGCGCGGCCGCGCGGCGCTTGACGTGGCGCCGTCCGGATCTCGCGTCAGTCTGCGCCAATCGGTGTCGAGCCTGGATGAGCCTGCGGGACGTCTCCTTGAGTTCTGCGGGTACGCACCCATTCGCCACAACTTCCAGATGAAGATCGAACTGGATCGGGCCACGCCGGCGCCTGTGTGGCCTGGAGGGGTCAGCGTTCGGACCTTTGACCCAGCTCGCGACCTTCTCCCGATGGTGGAAGCGATCCGGGCCGCGTTCCGCGATCACTGGGGCTACGTGGAGTCGCCTCTCGAAAGCAGCCTTGCCGTCTGGCGTCACATCGTGACGGAAGAGAAGAGCTTCGACGCAAGCCTCTGGTTCCTCGCGGACCACGACGGCGACATCGTCGCCGTGGCCCTGTGCTCGGCGATGGAGCCGGAGGACCCCGACCTCGGCTACGTGAACACGCTCTGCGTCGTCCGGCCGTGGCGCCGGCGAGGAGTCGGACTTGCGCTCCTCCACCACGCGTTCGGCGAACTCGGGCGCCGGGGGAAGAGGCGCATCGCTCTCGGTGTCGATGGTGCGAGCCTCACGGGTGCCGTCCGCCTGTACGAACGGGCAGGAATGCACGTCGAGCGGCGCCGCGTCCTCTACGAGAAGGAACTCCGTGCCGGAGTCGACTTGACGACGCAGAACCTGGAGACGACGTGAAACTGCCGCTTCGAGAGGGGCTGGCCCTGCTCGGACGCTACCTGCGTCCCCAAGCGCGCTGGGTTGCCGCGCTCGCTGCCCTCGTCCTGATCACGATCGGCCTCCGCCTCGCGAGTCCCCAGATCTTGCGGCAGTTCATCGACACGGCCATGGCGGGCGGAGCACGGTCGAGGCTCATCGAAGGCGCGCTCCTCTTTTTCGCGATGGCTGTACTCGCGCAGCTCTTGTCCGTGGCGGCGACGTACGTCGGAGAGACCGTCGCGTGGACGGCGACGAACGCGCTTCGGATCGACCTCCTGCGCCACGCGCTCCACCTTGACGCGACGTTCCACAAGGACCACTCGGCCGGACAGCTCATCGAACGGATTGATGGCGACGTCGCAACCCTGTCGAACTTCTTCTCGCGGTTCACGATTGACATCCTCGGGAACGCGATCCTGGTCGCGGGCATCATCGCGCTCCTGTTCCGCGAAGACTGGCGCATCGGTCTCCCGATGCTCGCGTTCGTCGCGCTGACCGTGTGGATCCTCGGCCGCATCCGCAAGGCCGCCGTCCCGCAGTGGACCGAGTATCGCAAGCAGGTGGCCGAGTTCTTCGGCTTCCTCGGCGAGCGGCTTGGGGGCACGGAGGACATTCGCGCGAACGGCGCCGTGGCGTACGTGATGCGTCGTTTCTTCGAGTTTGTGAGACGCCTGTTCCCCGTGCGGCTGCGCTCGGGCGTCGCCGGCTACGCGATGTGGATGGCGAACGTGGCTCTGTTCACCGGGGGCTACGCGATCGCGTTCGGTGTGGGCGCGACCTTGTGGCGGGCGTCGGCGATCACGCTGGGCACGGTCTACCTCGTGTTCCACTACACGGAGCTCCTGCGGGGTCCGGTCTCCGAGATGAGGGAACAGATTACGGACCTTCAGCGAGCCGAGGCGGGCATTCGCCGGATCCAAACGATGCTCGCGACGAGTTCGAAGTTGGAGGACCACGGACGCGAAGTCCTTCCGCGCGGCGCACTGCCCGTATCCTTCGAGCGGGTGACGTTCTCCTACGAGCCGTCGCCGCGCGGCGAGGAGGCCCGGGAGGGCGGCGAGTCCAACGTGGCGTTGCGCGATGTCACGCTGGACGTGCCCGCGGGGACGACGCTCGGGCTTCTCGGCCGCACCGGCAGCGGGAAGTCGACGCTCGCGCGCCTCGTCGCTCGGCTCTACGACTGCCAGGAAGGGACCGTGCGAGTGGGCGAACACCGCGTGGCCGACGTGGCGCTCGATCACCTGCGGAGCATGGTGCGTCTCGTGTCGCAGGAGGTGCAGTTGTTTCGCGCTTCCGTGCGCGAGAACGTTCGCCTCTTCGATCCCTCCGTCTCGGACGACGCAATCCTCGCGGCCCTCGGAGAGCTCGGGCTGCGCGAGTGGGTCCTCACCTTGCCCGAGGGCCTGGACACCGTCGTGGGAACCACCGAGGCGGGTCTGTCGGCTGGACAGGGGCAGCTGTTGGCGCTGGCGCGGACGTTGCTCGCCGACCCCGGCGTCATCATCCTCGACGAGGCGTCTTCCCGGCTCGATCCCGCCACGGAGGTCATGTTGGAGCGCGCTGTGGACCGTCTTCTTGCAGGGCGCACCGCGATTCTGATCGCCCACCGGCTGTCGACAGTCCGGCGTGCCGATCGGATCGCCATTCTGGAGGACGGACGAGTACTCGAGTCCGGCGAGCGAGAGGCGCTCGCGCGCGATTCGTCTTCGCACCTGTCCCAGCTCCTGCGGACCGGCATGGAGGAGGTGCTGGTATGACCGCGGTGCGTGCTTTCATCACCCTGATTCGCTTCCGACCGTGGCTGTACGCGGCGAACGCTCTCGCGTGGATCGTCATCATGCTCACCGAGCTCGGCGCGGGCTACATGGCGAAGGTCTTCTTCGACACGATCACCGGGCAAGCGGCGGCGGGGTTCACGCTGTGGACGGTGCTTGCCCTCGTGGTCGCGGCCGGCCTCGTCCGCATGGTGTCCATTCTCGTCGGCGCACTGATCGACATCCGCCACCGCTTCTCGGTCGAGGTGCTGCTGCGGCGGAACCTCCTCGCCGCCATCCTCGCCAAGCCCGGGGCGCGCGCGTTGCCGGGAGCGGTCGGCGAGGCGCTCAATACGGTCCGCGACGATGTCCAGGTCGTCGAGGACCTCCTCAGTTGGCTCATCGATCAGGTGTCCTTCGGCACGTATGCGGCGGTGGCGCTCGGGATTCTGTTCGCGATTGACGCCAAGATCACGCTCGTCGTCGTTCTGCCGCTCCTCTCGGTCGTCGTCGGAGCGCGATGGGTCTCCAAGCGCGTGCGTCGGTTCCGCGAGGCCAGTCGGCGCGCGACCGAGCGTGTCACGGGGGCGATCGGCGAGGCGATGGACGGCGTTCAGGCGATCCAACTGGCCGGCGCTCACGAGCACGTCGTGGCGCACATCGAGGCGCTGAACCGCGAGCGGCTCCGCGCGACCGTGCGCGATCGCCTCCTGTCGCAGTCGTTCCACTCCTTCTTCTGGAATGCCGCCACCCTGTCGACGGGGCTCGTCCTCCTCGGCGCGGCCGACGGCCTGCGGAGCGGGTCGTTCACGGTCGGCGACTTTGCGCTCTTCGTCACGTACGTCGGCGTGATCACGGAGGTCATTGCGGCGTTTGGCGACTTCCTGATCCATTTTCAGCAGGCCAAGGTTTCGCTCGAACGCATGGCGGCCTTGATCGAGGGGACGCGCGACGACGTCGTCGCGCATCATCCGATCCATCTCACCGGCCCGCTCCCCGACGCCGTAGAGGACGCCGTCGCCGATCGGCTCGAGCGGCTGTCGGTCGAACGGATGACGGTCACCTGGTCCGGACAAAACTGCGATGCGGCGAAGGGATTCGCGTTGCGGGACGTTTCGTTCTCCATCGAACGCGGTGAGTTCGTCGTCGTCACGGGACGCATCGGCTCCGGCAAGACGACCTTGCTCCGCGGGCTGCTCGGACTCGTGCCCATAGCTTCGGGACGCATTCTGTGGAACGGCCGCTCCGTCGACGACCCGGCGGCGTTCTTCGTACCGCGCAGATGTGCGTACACGCCGCAAGTGCCCCAACTGTTCAGCGAGTCTCTTCGCGACAACATCCTCTTGGGACGCGAGGCGTCGGGCGGCGAGCTCGAAAGATCTCTCCGCCTCGCCGTCCTCGAACGGGACGTGGCCGACCTCGAACGCGGCCTGGACACCGTCGTCGGCGCCCGAGGCGTCAAGCTCTCCGGAGGCCAGAAGCAGCGAGCGGCCACGGCGCGCATGTTCGCTCGCGACCCCGAACTTCTCGTGCTCGACGACGTGTCGAGCGCACTGGATGTCGAGACCGAGCGCATCTTGTGGGAACGAGCGTTCGCGTTGCCCGGGCGGACGTGGCTCGTCGTGTCGCATCGGCGACCGGTGTTGCGCCGCGCCGACCGTATCCTCCTGCTCAAGGACGGCTGCCTCGAAGCCGTGGGGCATCTCGACGAGCTCCTTGCCACGAGCGACGAGATGCGTCGACTTTGGTGCGGCGAGGCCGCCGGCGAGGCGGAGGCGGCGGGGGAGTGACGCGCATCACGTTCATCTAGTCCCGAATTGACTTTCCGCGCTCCCGCGTGTAGCCTCGTCGTGGGAAAAGGGAAGGGGGCCTGCGCGCGGAGGTGCGCAAGCAATGAACAACACGTTCATGACGTGGCTCGTTGGCGCCGCCATTGCGGGCTTGGGCCTTTTCCTGCTCCTCGGAACCCCCGCCGGCGTGTCAACGGCGGCCGTGGACCCTTCCGCACTCACAGCGAATGGCGCGTCTCCCGCATCGGAAACGACCTACTGGAAAGACGCAACGCCCGCACCGATCGTTACGGCCCCGACGGCCCCAGCCCTGGCGGCGCCCACGGCGTGCCCATCCTGCGGAACCGTATCCATGCACGCTAGTACCGCTACGACTCTCGCGGCCCCCGCGCCGTGCTCGTCGTGCGCGATCGCGTCTTTGCGGGCACCCGCCGTTGCATCGTTGCCGGTCGGCAGCTGCGCCGCTGCGATTCCTCAAAGGGGGCTCGCCGGGGGATGTGGCCTGTCGACCGCTCCGTGCGCCGAGACCCCGTGCCGCGCTTTGACCGCCTCCTGCAACCTCACGCGCGAATGCGAGGCTCCGTGCGGAGACCGCCCCCGGATCAACCGAAACGGCCCGATGTGCGTCGACGAGTGTTCGTTCGTGCAGCTCTACTCGACGGTTCCTCTGCCCGCCTGCAGCGCGATTCACTTCGCGTGGGCGGCCACTCGAGGCCAATTCCTCGACCCGGCGGCGCCCGACCCGATCTACTACTCGCCCGGATCGGCGTTTCCCGGAGGCGAGGATGTCCTCGTCACGCTGACCGTAACAGATGCGCAGGGCAACGAGTACTCCGACCAGATCAAGCTGCACGTCAACAACTCGCGGTAGCCGATCCGAAGCCGCCAAGAGATGGGGGACGCATGACTCGCATTCGGGCGGCGCTTTTCGACATGGACGGCACGATCTTCGATTCGAGGATTGGCTTGGGTGCCGTCCGCCGCGCCCTCGGCCTGCCGCGCGACGGACGCTCCTTTCTCGAGCAACTGACCGACCTTCCTCGGGAGACACAGGACAAGGGCATGGCGATGCTCGTGGAAGCGGAAGCGCGTGGCGCCGCCGACGGCGTTCTCCTTCCCGGAGCGGAGGAGCTCATCGAGTCCCTGCGGGCGCACGGCGTCCGCTGCGCGCTCGTCACGAACAACTCGCGCGCGAGCGCCGACACTGTGCTGCGGCGGCATCCGCTGCCGTTCGATCTCGTTCTCACCCGCGACGACGGCGCGGCGAAACCGGATCCCGGCATCTTCTCCGTGGCGCTCGCGCGCCTCGGCGCCACCGCGCGTGAAGCCCTCGCGATCGGGGACGCTCACCTCGACCTTCTCGCGGCGCATCGCGCTGGCGTCGCCGAGATCATCCTCGTGAGCCCGCCCCCATGGGTTCTCGACTTCATCCCCGAGGACATTCCCCATCGACGGGCGGGGGATCTGCGCGAAGCTCAAGCGATCGCCGAATCCATCCTCGGCTGGAGCGCAGGGCGACTAGACTGTTCAGTAGCGGCATGACGTGGACGCTTTGGATCTCTTGGTGCGACCACCGGCGTCTGGTCCCCTCAGTCGCAAGCCACGAACCATCGGCGGTGCTCACCGCAGAGGGCGCACAGAACTGCGGGTTGAGAATCCTCTATTCCCCAGCTTGGCGATCTTGGCGCGCTTGGCGTGATGAACGGCCCGTTGTGCACGGAAGACGCAGAGAACGCGGAGGAAGCTCCCGTCTTTGAGAGTCATCGGACGTCATCCCGGGTTTCGTCATGAGGCCCTCGGAGCGTGGTTCAGCAACTCTGCTCTCTCTGCGTCCTCTGCGACCTCTGCGGTGATTGGCTGTGATTGCGATGGTGAAACTGGGCAAACGAGACTACGGCGCGAGCCGCGACCAGAGGGTTCCCTGAGCCGTGTCCTTGAGTTCGACTCCCAACTCCGCGAGCTGGTCGCGGACGCGGTCGGACAAGTCAAACGCCTTTCGGGTGCGCAGCTCCCGCCGAAGCTCAACCAGGAGATCGAGAAGACCCGATTCGATTGACGAGGACGATGCGCCCGCCGGCTGGAAGAGGCCGAGCGGCCACCCAAGCTCGCGCAGGAGCTCAATCGCATGGTGCATGGCCAGGCGATCGCTGCCCGCAGCCTCGGCCCGGAAGCGATTCGTTTCGCTCACGAGGTCCTGGAGGACTGCCACGCCGTCCACCGTGTTGAAGTCGTCGTCCAGCGCCTCGACGAAGCGCTCGCGGAGGCGTGTGAGCGACTGTGAGAACGCGCGTCCGGCCGGCCCCACTTCGCCATCGCTTTGACGCAGCTCCGCCTCGATGTCGTCGATCAGCCGGCGAACACGGGCCACCGCGGCTTGCGCGGCACGCAGCCCGTCCTCCGAGAAATCCAGCGGCTTCCGATAGTGCCGGGAGAGGTAGAAGTACTCGACCGTCTCTGCGTCGTACGCCTCGAGGATTTGGTACGCGTAGCGGAAGTTGCCGAGCGACTTGTGCATCTCCTCGCCGCCGAAGTGGAGCATTCCGTTGTGAAGCCAGAAGCGGAAGAAGGGCGCGTCGCTCGATGCCGTCGCCTGCGCGATCTCGTTCTCGTGGTGCGGGAACATGAGGTCGTTGCCGCCGGCGTGAATGTCGAGGTGCTCTCCAAGATGCGCCCGCGACATCACCACGCACTCGGTGTGCCAGCCCGGCCGCCCCGGTCCCCACGGCGACGCCCACTCGGGCTCGCCGGGTTTGGCCGCCTTCCACAGGGTGAAGTCGAGCGGATTCTCCTTGGACTCAGAGACGTCGACGCGGGAGCCGGCTTTCTGGTCGGCGAGCCGCCGTCCGGACAGCGCGCCGTAGTCGGCGACGCTTGCGACGCGGAAGTACACGTCGCCGTTCCGCTCGTAGGCGTGGCCCTTTTCGACGAGGCCGGCGATGAACTGCACCATCTCCTCGACGTACTCCGTCGCGAGGGGATTCGCCGTGGGCCGATCGACGCCGAGCGCTTCGAGAAGGTCGAAGTAGGCGCGCGTGTACGTCTCGGCGATCGCTGCCACGCTCTGGCCGGTCTCGATCGAGCGCTTGATCAGCCGATCGTCGATGTC
>Ga0247842_10008494_pt1 | contig 10741 bp, 13 predicted proteins | sample LaCruzMarch2015__3_FD_192411 | JGI IMG/M metagenome (GOLD analysis project Ga0247842, IMG submission 192411) | Freshwater microbial communities from meromictic Lake La Cruz, Castile-La Mancha, Spain - LaCruzMarch2015_19m | ecosystem: Environmental > Aquatic > Freshwater > Lake | place: Spain...
CCGATAATAAAGTTCGTTTACTGCTGAAAGTGCAAGAGTCTCCCAGTAAATTGCCTTGGCCCAGGGGCCAGCAAATTCAATTTTAAAATCTCCATTTTCTTTTCTTAGATCATAACCCGGAATTTGCATATTTTTAAAGAAAGTGAGATAATCCTCTTTGAACAAAGCTCTACTATTATTTTTCAAGCCCCTCATGTAATCTATTTCTCTATCAGTTGGTCTTAATCCCAGAATATGGTCAAATTCTCTTCTCAAATCTTTTTCATCTATTATCTCTGCTAATTTGACACTTTTTGTTCTGTTAGTAAATCCATATTTTACAGTGACATCAGGATATCTATGAAAAGCAAATTGCCCCATTGTCAGTTTATAATGGTCTAAATCGAGCATAGATGTTATTATTGGTCTTTTCTCATCAAAATTGAATTGTCTTGTCATTTTGTTTTTCGTTGGTTTATTTCGTGTCAGATTATTAGTGTATCTTATACACTAAGATAATGTAGATTATACACTATTTAAAGGTTTCTATTCTAGAGGAGATAGATATTTTTCTTGATTTTTTCATGTTTTCTTTGAATTTATTTAATTTTTATTTCCACCCAAACAGGATCATGGTCAGAAATATCCTTAGTTATTCCCGTCTTGAAAACTCCGCTTGTTGAATATTCTTGATAAGCATCTGTATTCATAATAATTCTGTCATAAGTGTAATCTGTTGCTGAAGAAGTTGTGTCTTCATTATCTCCAATTACCCAATTCCAACTATCTAATTCGGGATTAGCAGAGGTGTTATAATAATTACCGTCTGCATTTAAGTCTCCAAGAATAATTGAATTGCCATTTGTTGAAACTATTTTTTCAAGAGAAGCAAGTTCTGATTTAACATCACTAGGTTTAGTGTGAATGTTATAAGCTCTTAATTGATATCCATTTATATCAAATAAAACTTCTACTGGTGGTCTTTCCCATCTATCTTGAGCATCCGGATTATAATCCTTCATTTCTGCCCTAATACCTTTCTTGTAGATTATTCCGTATTGTTCTTTGCTTGGGCTTCTTCCTGCTCTGCTAGAAATTTTGCTGTCATAATTTGTAAGTATAGAACAAAGATTAGAAAATGAAGAACCGTCACTATCTCTTATCTCTTGAACAAAAGCAATATCATAATTCGTCAAAGTATTAACATAAACATTCATAATTTCTGGTTTTGATGCTTTGCTATCCCCAAATATCTGCAGGTTCCAGTTTGCTATTTTAACTTTATTCGCAGCTATATGAAGATTCTGAGGCACATTACTAGTCATAACTGGTACTGTTATGTTTCCCGAGGTTTGTTTATGTTTAAAGAAGTCTAGTAATGAATCACGACTTTGAAAAAGACAATACCCTCCTACGGATAAACCTAATGCGAGCAATAGGGGCAATAATTTTTTCATCTTATTAGTAAAGAATCTATTGATATTTGCAAATTTTTTCTCGCTTGTGTTTCATATTTATTTCTAAAAAAATCAGTTAAATATAATTTATTATTTTCTGCTCTATGAAGGAACATTTGCAATATGTTGCTTCTTCCTTGCTTAAATTGGTCTTCGCTAACCCAAGAATACTCTTTTCTTATGTTCTTTTCATACTCATCAAATTCCCGAACTGATTTTCCAAGTATTGCTAGATCAATATCTACTAAAATTCTAGCGTTCATTTCATCTGGAACTTCATTATGTTTTGTTGCTAATATCAAAGCAACTGTTCCTTTAGCTAATTCTTCAGGAAGTTTGGCTGCCAGACAAGCATCATATGCTAATTGGCCACTTTTTTCTTCATTCTGTATTGCCTTAGTGTCATAGACTACATCATGATACCAAACTGCTAATTCAACTAAATCAGATTGTTTTGTCAGATGTTTTGCAGAATCTAAATCAATTAAACAATTTCGGATATGGTCAATATTATGATAAAATCTTTGAGGTTGAGAATATGCCTCTTGCAATTTAGCAAATTCCGGATCAGGGTTACCCTGTGCTCCAATTCTTTTCCATAATTCAATAAATCTTCTTTTCATTTTACTCCTAATCTTGATACAACCTCTTCAAAAGTTTTTTTAATATTATCACTTGAATTTGCTTTTTCAGAATTATCAACAACCCAAACATTCCCTTGGTTATCTCTATCTATCATTTGTTCTAATCTTTTCTTCTTACCTTGAAAATCAAATTGGCTACTTAATCTTCTTTTTATTTGTTCAGAAGATAATCCTCTAGAATTTAACCTAGATTCTTGTGTTTGTTTGTCTGCATATACTAAAATTACATTGTTATTACATAAATACGCCAAATCTGATTCTGCAATTAACGCAGCGTCAAATAATATCAATCCCTTTTTGCCATATAACTCTCTTCTAAGCCGTACTAAAAGCGGAGTTGACATTATTGGATTTAATTTATCAAGAGCATTAGAATCAGTAAATACAATTTCTCCCAAGGTTTTTCTATCGATTGTTCCATCTGATTTTCTGACTTGTTGTCCAAATGCTTCAGCAATTTGTTTTCTAACTTCTTCATATTTTGGTTGTTTTAATTCTCCAAGAATTTGATGACCAATATGATCTAATTCAATATCATGGACAGAAATCCCTTTCTTTTTTCCTAATTCTAAAAATCTTTGGCTTACATATGATTTTCCTGCCCCGATTTCTCCTGTAACTCCTACAATATATTGCTCAGACATATGGGCTTCAAGACATTGTTTAACATATAATGGAACATATTCATGAATCAATCCTTGCTCCTTCTGTATTGCTTTTACTGTACTTGAGCTGACATGTGCTAATTCGGGTCTTGCAAAAAGAATATGTGTATCAATTCCAAGTTTTTGACTTTCTCCTACTTGATGAAGCATATTTTCGTAATCAAAATCTGATGTATTTCTTACACCCTTGACTATTACTCCAACTCCATGCTCATATGCATAATCAACTAATAATCCCTGAAATGATACTACTTCTATATTTTTAAATTTTGTAAGAGATTTTTGAGCCATTTCAGTTCTTTCTTCTAATGTGAACATGTATTTTTTATCTGGATTAGCGCCTATTCCTACAACTACCTGATCAAAAGCGCTCGAAGCTCTTGCTATTATGTCTATATGGCCATGGGTGATAGGGTCTCCTGAAAATGCATACATTGCTTTTTTTGTCATTTTATTAAGCTCAGAAATCGTCTGAGGCGAGCAAATAGGTTTTGACTACATTCTCTTTCATTACAAAGAGCTACTTGCGAGTAGATCGCCTCTTAGTTTTATTTAGATTTTCAGGTTATTTAAGGATTGCGATAAGTCAAGATAGAGTAAGAGTATCCAAAGGTAGTACAATAAATTTAAATATCGCCCCATATTTCAACCCCCATGGCATGGAAATCTGAACTCATAAAGCATTTTATAGAAATTACCTGTATTGGAAAAAATGGAAAAGAATATATTCATTCTCAAGAATATGAACGTGGGGAGTATAGTTCAGATATTAAAATTAATTTCTCCAATGATGATACAAAATTGATGATAGTTCCATATACATTGGAACGTCTTGTTTATCCCATAAATATCGCTGGAGATAATATTAATGAACTTTTTGCTGGAATAAGAGATGGAAAATCTATAACCGATATAGGGTTATATTTTACATCTGACGGGATGAGGGGCATTAATCAGTATTTCTTTAGAGATAATCAACCTAATAGTTTTAATTTTGGACGTGTATCCGGACCGGGTTGGCCCACAAATATGCCTGCATTAATTGATAATAAATCAAAATCCTATTTTGATACTTTAAGAAAATTTAGGCCTGCAGCGGCCGAAAGTATTCACCGGTGTGTGGCTTTACTTTCTGTTCCTGGTCCGGAATATTCTAGTAAAGATAATCTTGGCGGAATTAAGATTTCTCTTAAAAAATAATTAATGGGGATGGTTTTGCTTGACCAGTTTGAAACTAATAGAATACAAAGCCATAATGTTAAAGCGTATTAAAAAAACTATAGAACACCTAACTATCTTCCTCCGCCGCCACCGCCACCAACTCCTCCTCCGCCCGCTCCCCCATGACCACCTGACGAAGAAGAATAACCGGTCGCAGAAGCAAAACTTGCTGAAGCATGCGTCGTAGCAATATACATTTTTGCTTGTTCTTCTGAAATTATTCCTTGAGTTTGCAATTCTTTTAAAACCTTTTCTGCTATTCCAAAAGAAGCAGCATAAACAAGATATTCGCCCCACATAATTACCCCTTCAGATTTATGAAGCTTAAGGCTGGGAGCATGATTAAGATGATTTTTGAATGCTTGCCAGCGTCGATATTCGTCATAGTATGATTCTCTGAATTTTATAAGCAAACTTGTAGTATTGCCAAAAATAATTGCAGCCAAAAGTCCGGCTATTGCAGGAGCTATAGCTGCTATGAATTTAAGATAAAAAGAAATTACCAAAAGAATTACAACAACCGAGAGGTATATACTCGAACCTTTAATTTCTATATAATTTTTGCCAGTTACTTTAATAATAGATTCTAATTCCTTATACTGCTTCCTTATTTTGCTTCTCATTCCCCAAGCACGAGCAGCAGCAGAAATATCAACATAACCATCTTTTACATTTTCCTTTTCTGAAGCTAATAATTCAACAGTATTAATAAAATTAGATTCAACTCTATCAAAATCCACGTTTTTATTAAGGATTTTTATATAACATCTTTCAGATAAAAAGCTTTTTTCTGTTTTAATATCAATTATTTTTCTCTGATATAAGTCTAAAATCAAACTTGAAAGAAAATTTTTATCAATTTGATTAAATGGCGGGTTAAAATAAGCAGCAACCTCCCAGCCTTTTCTTTTTGAAGGATAATCACTTAATTCAGTAGGTATTTCTGGCTCGAGGTTTTCTCTTCCGAAAAATCTCCAAACAAAATACAAAGATATTCCTGGAAAAAGACCCAGTATAAATGAAAGAATATCTTTCCAATAAGAATGATCATACTCAAAATTATTAAGGAGGATTACACTCTTCCCAGTTTCATCTGAATAAGGAATATAAACAATGACATTATCCTTTGGAGGATATATGCTATCTTTTCTTACATCTCCATTAACAATGAGGTTATGATTAGAAAGAAAAACATGCTTCCCAGGAGAGTATGCGACAAATTTTATATATTTTTTTCCATCTATTTCAAAAAGATTATTTGCATTAAGAACGAACTTTGCTTCTATCCAATATTGTTTTCCCTTAAAGAATCCGTAATCTGGGCCAAAGTTACAGCCATATTCATTCAGTTCAGTATGCTCTCTTTTTTGTCCTGATTCTTCAGCTTGTCCTGAAGAAAAGGTATAGAATCCGTCATAGCCATATGCATAGGGAACTCCATCAGAGCAGGTTACATTTTGAATTGTTATTGAATTTCCACTTGCAGATTTTATATAAAGAGAATCTACAAAAGTTCTGTAAAGACTATGGTAGCTTTGATCAGGAGAAAAGTACAATTTTTCAATTATTTCATTCCCATTTGAGGTTATTTCAGACTTATAAAAATTAAAGGAAGTATGGTAAAGACAAAAATATGATGAAGCAATTCCGATAAGTATCAAAATAGAACAGATTATTGATATTATATTTTTTTCTTTCATTATATCTCAATCAATTTTGAATTAATAAATCTTGTCCATTTAAATAAAATAGTATTGTGAGAAGAGGTAAGGGGAGAATTTTTCAAAATTTTCGAATAATCTGCTTCTTTAATTCTTCTGCCAGACTTTTATCTTTATTAATTATTACTTTCACTGAAGACTTGCTGTTTAAAACGTCTTTTAACAGGCCTACCTCTTTTTTCTCCATAAATTTCCTTAGTTTTATTTTTGTATCTTCTGGAATAAAAATATTAATGCAAAAATCACCAAAAAGAAGCGTGTCATTTGAAAAGTTTTCGTTTGTTGATTTGAAGTTTATTCCAAGAGATTTGTAAAATTTTCCGCAAAAATCCTCTTGTTCTGTCCTGCCAGAGCATAAAAAATAAAATTTATGTCCTTTTTTTATAAGCCGAGTGTAGTAATTATATTCTGATCTAAGATAAAAAATTGGTCGCCATTCTATATTTGTGCAATAACATACTTTGTCTCTACTTGATTTAACCAAATGATATTTCATAAAATAATAAAGGTATTTTTCTGCATCAAAAATACTCTCGAAATTAAGAATAATAAGATCTTCTTTTTGCTTTGATTCTGAAAGCCCCGAAAGATTATGTGCTTTTTCTTTGGCATAGTAATTCGTTTCTACTATGTCTGTAAATGACTGTACTTCCTTTACCCAGTTAATATTAATCATATACTTTTTATCTTTCTCTATGAGAACCTCTTTTTCTTTTAGTTCTTTGACTGCCTTATAAACTGCTTGATAAGAACTTGAATAATTATATTTTTTTCTTATCTTATAGAACATTTGCCTAAGTGAAAGGGGCCAATCTGTTGTTAGAATGCTTATAACTGCATCTTTTGTATTAGAAGGCTTTGACTCCATCTCTGGAATTAATATATTCATTACCATTTCTTTATTGTTCAGGAAGTTTATTTTATAAACTTTTTGGTTTAGTTTTTGTTAAACATTAGGTTAATAATATCTTTTTCTGGTTTTCATAAATAAGAAAAAAGATGGGACACGAAGAATTGATTAAAAAATATACTGAAATTAACAATTTTCTCAAGGAAAAGAAAGTTTTGTCTATGGACCGACTTTATTCTATATGGCGAAAAGAGAATTTTCTTCTGAGAATAGATTGTGAAGATGGAAAATATGTTTTCAAACAGATAAATAATCTGGAAAGTGATAATGAAGCAGAAAAAGTGAAAAGACTTGGTGGGATTTATCCAGATATTATCCCAAAAGTATTCATCCATGAAAATAATGCTTATTTAATGGAGTTTATTGATGGAAAATGTTTTTTTGATCTTTCTTCTAATGAAAAAATAGAAAAAATGCTTATTTGTGGAGGCATATTAAGTCAGAACTATAAAAATGGCCATCATCACGGAGAGGACATACGGCCTCTAATCAGAAAATCTTTTGAGAAGTATAGAAAAAAATCAGCCCGATTTTTTTCTGATGACGAACTCCGAAATTTTGACTTTGATATCTTTAAAGAAGTTGCCTCCCGACCAAGCCATAATGACCTTAACGCTGCTAATCTTCTTTTTGATAATGGAATAAAGCTTATTGACCCAGATGAAGAGGGTTTTAATGATACTGCAAAAGATGTTGGTAGATATTGTGCATCAGTTTTCTTTAATAATTATGACTATTTTGGAAATGAAAAAATAGCCTCATTAGATATTGCTATGGCTTTTTTGGTGAATTTTGATGAATTTACATTAGAAAGGGCAAGATATTTTATTGGTGAGTCTTTTCTTTCTTTCATTAATTTTGATACTAAAACAACACCAAAAGAAACATTAAAAAAACTAGCAATAAATATGTTAACAAAAAAACAACCAATAATTAAAAGCTTGGAGGAATGCATTTGATGTATAAAAAAAGAAAAATAATATTTGATCTTGACGAAACCCTTTATGCTGATAGTTCTCTGAGACAAAGAAGAGAACAAGCCATTCTAGAATTTTTAGGAGATAAAAGTGAAGTATATTTAGAACTCAAAAAAAGCAAGGGAACTATCGCTTCCTTGAATGAAATGGGGATAAGCAAGGAAGTTTTTTATAATATCATTGAAAAAGTAGAGATTAATTTAAAGAAGGATAAAAAGTTAAGGAAAATGATAAAAAATCTTAAGAAGAAATTTGAAGTTATTGTTTTAAGCAATGTTTCTAAGAATCTAGTTAAAGAGACATTGGAAAAAATTGGGATTATTGATCTAATTGATAATTATTATGGGGCAGATTGTTTTAGTCAGCAAAAACCTTCTGTTGAATGTTTTTTTATGGTAGAAAGGGGGGATGTCTGCATAGGAAATAATTATGAAAAAGACTTAGAAGTTCCAAAAAGTAGGGGTGCAATTACGATTTTAATAGGAAAAGATGATAAAAGGTCAGATTTTTGCGGAAAGAGTATTTATGATATTGAACGAGTTATACAGAATATAGGGGGGATTAGGAGATATTTAGAATTAAGAACGACCGTTTTTTCCTAAAATTAATATTGCTACACCAATAAGTATCAAAACAGGGCAAACAAATAATGCAATAATACTACTGGCCATATCTGCCCATTTTGCAATAATAAACGCCTGATTTGCTAATGTAAAAAGATCAGTTATAAATAAAAAAACTGCTCCTAAAATCCATATCCAGCCCGATTTTTTTATCATATTCCTTTAAAGGTAATATACTTTAAATAGATTTTGGCAAACGGATTTCTGTTAGAACGCTAAGACAAAGCATTTTTAATCTAGAGAAACAATATAACCTCATGCCATACAAACTTTCGCCATCTGCACTAAGTCTTATGCACGAATGCCCAAGATGTTTCTGGTTAACAAATCATGAAGTCTGGAAAAGACCGGTAGGCATATTCCCAAGTCTGCCAAGCGGTATGGATGGAATTCTAAAAAAGCATTTTGACAAGTTTATGGAAAAAGGAAAGCTTCCTCCAGAACTTTATGAAAGAGAAGAATGCAAAAACCTAAAGCTTTTTGATGATAAATATATACTTGCAGAATGGAGAAATTCGAGAAAAGGTTTATGGTTTGAGGACAATGACGGGAATGTTCTCCATGGTGGAATTGATAACCTACTTGTAAACAAGGCAAATAACAAGATTATTGTTCTTGATTATAAAACAAGAGGCTTTCCATTAAAGGAAGATACGCATAAACATTATCAGAATCAACTTGATATTTATGCATTTTTGTTGGGAAAAATGGGAAAAGATGTTGAGGATTTCGCATATCTCTTATTTTATTATCCTAAAGAAGTTTTAGAAACCGGCGAGGTTATCTTTGACACGAATTTAAAGAAGATGAAAGTAAGTTCAGTAGATGCAGAGAAGTTGTGGAAGGGCGCGTTGAAGTTATTGAATTCTGAATGTCCCGGCAATAGTTGTGAATGGTGTCGGAAAATATCAGTTAAGTAACACTAAATATATTTAAATCAAGAATTATTCTGAATAATTTTTCATTTGCAAATAAGTTTTATAGTCGCGTTTTAATGAACTTCCTACTCCACCCGCAACAGCAGTAAGACCTACTCCTGCAACTGCTAAAAAAGTTTTTGGATATTCTTTGCAGTTAATAAAAGGTGCTGCAAGAACAGTTGCTAAAGCAACGGTTGCGCATATTTTTTCGAGTTTTGTTATTGCCATGATTAATTTTTTATTTAACAGAATCTATAATAATCTTTTCAATTGCTGTTGGTTGACTTCTTCCAGTTACAATATCTGCACTTGGATGTCCTGTAAATACTGCATTATTAAGAGCAGTATATCCTGCACAAAAAATAGCAAAAGTTGTGGCACCAGCATAATTAATTATTCTTCTTAATTGATTTGGTCCGTTATATATAATTTTCATAATATTTTTATGAGAAGCCAGTATTTAAATCTTTCGATTTGTTACTTCTTTATAGTAACTATAATTATCCCTTTTCTTTTTCACAGACCTCCGCCCACTAACCCAACCCCACCTTACTCTCTCACCTGCAGAATCTTATTCTGCTGATAAAACTCTTCCACACTATCTTTAACGCCTTTTACTCTCCACCAAGGCGGATTAGCAACAAAATCTCTAACTTCTCCCCCATATTTTGTTTGTCCTCTATAAATCATCTCAGGCAAATGAAAAGGAATCTTGCACGGGCTAAGCTTAAATCCTTCAGTATCAGTACTTCTTACTTCCAGCAAGTTTTTGCCCAAAAACCAAACTCCTCTTCTCAATACTGCTCTTCTTATAGCCACATCATGAATATGATTGCTGGGAGTTTCTTGCACATTATAGCTGAATCCAGCTTCGACATTAGAAGGAGCAGTGTCAAATACATTAGAGAAATTATCTACAAGCCATCCGAGTAATTCTGGTTTTGCCTTGAAATGCTCATAATATCCATCTTCATATAATTGAAGAGCTCCTGATTGACAAAGAACAATCTTTCCAAACTCCCATGCTATTCTCCAATTATCAGGAGAATATTGTTTATCAAATCGCTCTTGAAGTTCATTTCTCTTCTTTCCAAAATAACCGGGTCTGTCAATTGTTTTCCACATATTCTTTCCTCACTTGTTTAACAATATCCATTAATTTTCTTACTCGTAGACTATCAACAGGGAGTTGTGTATTTCCATGAGACTTAAAATAACTTCCAACAATTGCAGCATCTGCAATTGGTCATAAACATTTGAAAGATTAACTCCTGCGCCAATAATTAACGGGAAATCTTTAAGCACTTCTTTAAATTGTCTTAATTTTTTTATGGGTGTCTCTATTCCTGTTCCTTCTCCTGTTGTTACAATTGCATCGCACCTATATCTTCCTTGTTCTACATCTTCTTCTAATGTTCTTCCTGTCAGAGGTTGATACTTGAATCTTACTCCGCCTAAAACTATTAAATTTGGAAATCTACTTTTCTGCTCAGCATATCTAAAGCCAAGTCCCTGAACACTATCTAACTGAATAAAACTCGCACCATAATCTTGAGCCAATGCAAAAACTGAATCAGGATTTCTTAGATAATTAATTCCCAATTTAATATCCCATTGTCTTTTA
>Ga0247842_10008496_pt1 | contig 10740 bp, 7 predicted proteins | sample LaCruzMarch2015__3_FD_192411 | JGI IMG/M metagenome (GOLD analysis project Ga0247842, IMG submission 192411) | Freshwater microbial communities from meromictic Lake La Cruz, Castile-La Mancha, Spain - LaCruzMarch2015_19m | ecosystem: Environmental > Aquatic > Freshwater > Lake | place: Spain...
AACCCGGCCGCTGGTACGCAATGCCCGGCGAGGCCGGTCTACTCATGTGTACGTTCCCGCGCGCCGATTGGAACTACAGGAAAGCCGCCGGCAAGGGGCCGGATTGGGCGGCTGGCTATTTCAACGAATGCATGAATGGATTCGAGTACCAGGTTGCCGGACATATGATCTGGGAAGGCATGGTCCAGGAAGGTCTGGCGGTTACGCGCGCCGTTCATGACCGCTACAGTCCATTGCGCCGCAATCCATACAATGAAGTTGAATGCGGTGATCACTATGCCCGCTCCATGGCAAGCTACGGTGTCTATCTGGCGGCATGTGGATTCGAATACCACGGTCCGAAGGGCCATATCGGTTTCGCGCCGAGGCTCACGCCTGAGGACTTCAAATGCGCATTCACAGGCGCCGAGGGATGGGGTTCCTACGCGCAGAAGATTGATGGCCGGAAGATGAATGCGGAAATTGCCGTGAAGCACGGCAAACTGCGGCTGAAGACAATCACAATCGCTTTCGCCGACGCAAAGAAGGCGACAATCACGCTCAACGGCAAGCAGACACCCGCAGTCTTGACCGCCGGCGGTAATGGCCGCATTGAGCTTGGCGAACCCATCGTGATCTCTGCAGGCCAGAAGCTCGATCTCGAAATCCGGCGGTAGGGTCAAACGACACGCTGGACTGCACGGCGACAGAGCGCCGTGGCTACAACATGGTACATGGCTGCAACGTGGCATGTGCGCCTGCACGGCGACGGAGCGCCGTGGCTACAACGTGGTACATGCGTCTGCACGGCGACAGAGCGCCGTGGCTACAACGTGGTACATGCGTCTGCACGGCGGCGGAGCGCCGTGGCTACAATTGCCGCATTTGTAGCCGCGGCGCTCTGTCGCCGCGTGACTGGACCGCAATAGTGCATATGAATACGCTCAATGAAAGATCACAATGGACAACCAACAGCACAACTATCCACGCCGACCACCCCGCTTGTCAAACGTGTTCCAAAGCATGGAGTTGCTCTACTTCGTGACATTCAATACGCATCTTCGGAAGGGCCTTCTGGCAAATGCTTCCTTCCACAATTGCTTTCGTAGATTCTGCGAGATTGCCAACGTGAGAAATATAGCAGTGGGACGCTATGTCATCATGCCTGACCACATTCATCTCTTCGTCAAGCTGCCACCGGAAGGAGTTACGCTGGTGCGCTGGGTTCAGACCATGAAAGCGGTACTTGGCAAAGAACTACTCAGGCAGGAACAGTTAAAACCACACTGGCAAGAGGGTTTCTTCGATCACCTGCTGAGAAGCGGAGAAAGCTACTCGGCCAAGTGGGAATATGTCCGCCAGAACCCGGCGCGAAAAGGACTCGTCACAAATCCGGACGATTGGCCATACCAGGGAGAAATTGTCATGATTCCATGGTAAATCATCACGCTGCACGGCGACAGAGCGCCGTGGCTACAACGTGGCATGTGCGCCTGCACGGCGACGGAGCGCCGTGGCTACAATGGCACATGCGTCTGCACGGCGACGGAGCGCCGTGGCTACAATGGCACATGCGCCTGCACGGCGACGGAGCGCCGTGGGCTACAATGGCACATGCGTCTGCACGGCGACGGAGCGCCGTGGGCTACAATGGCACATGCGTCTGCACGGCGACGGAGCGCCGTGGCTACAATGGCACATGCGTCTGCACGGCGGCGGAGCGCCGTGGCTACAACGTGGCACATGCGTCTGCACGGCGACGGAGCGCCGTGGCTACAACGTGCTTTTGGGCGAGTTTAGACTGTTAACCTGTCAATGCTAACCTGTATATTCGATGCAACAAACAGTCAGGAGATCCCGACAATGAAGATCATCATCGCTGGTTTTGTTGCAGGAATTCTTTCGCTCGCCACCTCAGCCTTTGCCGCCACGCCACCACCACAGCCCTATGGCCCAGTTCCGTCCGAACGTCAGTTGAAATGGCACGAGATGGAATTCTATGGTTTTCTGCATTTTACGGTCAACACCTTCACCGATAAGGAATGGGGATACGGCGATGAGAATGAGGACGTCTTCAATCCAACTGCCTTCGACGCCGACCAGATAGTCCGTTCCTGCAAGGCAGCGGGAATGAAAGAGCTGATTCTCACCTGCAAGCACCACGACGGTTTCTGCCTATGGCCATCCAAATACACCGAACATTCGGTCAAGAACAGCGCTTGGAAGGGTGGTAAAGGCGACGTTGTGAAGGAGATTTCGGACGCGTGCCGGAAGAACGGGCTCAAGTTCGGAGTCTATCTCTCGCCATGGGACAGGAACCACAGAGACTACGGAAAGCCGGAGTATATTGAATACTACCGGAAACAGATGACCGAGCTGCTGACGAACTACGGCCCAATTTCAGAGGTATGGCTCGACGGCGCCAACGGCGGCGACGGTTATTACGGTGGCACCCGTGAAACACGTCGTATCGACAGGCGGACCTACTACGACTGGGATAACACGATCAGCATTATCCGCAAACTGCAACCGGATGCCTGCATCTTCTCCGACGCGGGACCGGACGTTAGATGGGTCGGCAACGAGCGTGGCGTCGCTGGAGATCCATGCTGGGCGACCCTGAACAAGAATGACTTCTCCCCCGGTGATGCCGACACCAAGCGACTGAACACCGGTGACCGCAAAGGATCGCACTGGGTTCCGGCCGAAACCGATGTCTCGATCCGGCCCGGCTGGTTCTATCATGCAAAGCAGGATGGCAATGTTCGCTCGCCGGAGAATCTGAGAAAGATCTATTTTGAATCAGTAGGACGCGGGGCAAGCCTGCTGCTCAACGTACCGCCGGACAGGCGAGGGCTTGCGCACGAGAACGATGTCAAATCACTTGCAGAATTCGGGAACTGGATGAAGAAGACGTTTGGAACGGATTTAGCCCGGGGCGCTGCGATCTCAGCCTCCAGCATCCGCGGCAATGATGCGGCATTCGGCCCCAAGCACCTCATTGACGGCAATCGCGACACCTACTGGGCAACCGACGATAAGAGCACAACACCGGGGGTGACCCTTGAATTCAAGAAACCCATCACGTTCAATGTGGTACGTCTCCGCGAGTTTCTGCCACTTGGCCAGCGTGTCGACACGTGGGAGATTGACGCCTGGCAGAACGGCAAATGGACAGACCTGGCAAATGGTACGGCTATCGGCGCATGCCGGCTTGTCAAGACCTCAGATCCGGTCACAACAGAAAAGGTCCGCCTGCGAATAACCAAATCGCCGGTTTGTCCCGCCATCTCTGAATTCGGCCTTTTTCTGGATCCGAATACCACAGGCAATCCATGAATGCTCTGCGCTCGCATTGATCATCTTGCCAGCACAACATGAGGAGATGTTACCATGGGAATGTTTGAGACAACAGGCAGGGACGCGGTTTCAGGGGAGAGGAAGCACAATACGCTCCTGAAGCTGAAAAGGATGCGGACAGCGCTGAGTCACCGGGAACCTGACCGCGTTCCGATCAGCGACTTCTTCTGGGGTGGTTTCATCCGCCGCTGGCGCAATGAACTGAACCTTCCCGCCGATGCAAATCCGTACTACTACTATGACCTCGACTGGATCGTCACCGTTCCGAACATGGATCCATGGATCCGGTCGTTCGAGATAATCAAGGAAACACCGGAGGAAGTGACCGTCCGGACAGGATTCGGCGCCATAATGCGAAAGGTGTTCGACATCCCGATGCCCGAATTTGTCGGCTGGGAATTGGACACGCTTGAGAAGCTTGAATCCGCCGTGTCAACATTTGACGATCCACATGATCGCCGCCGGTATTACTCGGGCGGTGATAACCAGATTGCTGGAGTCGGCGACGGCTTCGAGCGCAACTCCCCGCCGTGGGTCGCTACCGTCAAATCGCTCTGGCCTGACTTCCCTGTATTCGGGAGTATCATCGAAATTAATGAATGCATGACCCGTCTGATCGGACCGGAGAACCACATGATGTGGCTGGGTATGGAACCCGAACGTATGGCTGATGTGGTGGCTAAGATCGGGAAGTTCTACTTCGAATGTTCAAAAGCACAGATCGACGCTGCCGCTGGAAAACTGGATGGCTTCGTTATCTGGGGTGACATCGCGTATAAGTGCGGCACGTTCATGCACCCGGACTTCTGGCGGGAACACTACAAACCCTGGGTCAAGGCAATAGCAGAGCACTGCCGCTCCAAAGGGCTGATGGTGATATATCACGGTTGCGGCAATGTTAAGGCTGTATTCGGTGATTTCTGCGACATGGGCATCGATGCTTACAACCCGCTGGAGGTAAAAGCCGGCATGGACGCAGTCGACCTTCGTCGGAAGTACGGTCACGAGTTCGGCGTTTGCGGGAACAGTGATGTGATGATCTGGGGGAAAGGCGACAAAGAGGCCATCCGCCGTGAGGTCCTTCGCAAGCTCAATGCGGCCAAGGGCGGCGGATACATATTCCAGTCCGATCACTCTGTCGCCAGTGATGTATCGGGTGCGACCTACGACTATATTGTCAGATTGGTGCGTGAATACGGGAATTACCCGCTCAAACTTGGCGAGTTTGATGAAGATATGGAGGTGCGTTGATGATTACGGCCAACCCGCTGTTGGGAACTTTTATTCACGCCATAGGCGCCACATCAGCATCTGCGTGTTACACGCCACAGAAGCAGGTAAAGGGCTGGTCCTGGCAGACGTACTGGATGACACAGGCACTGTTCTGCTGGCTCATTCTGCCCATCCTGGGTGCGGTGTTGACCATCCCTCATCTGTGGCAGGTTCTGCAGGAAGCACCCGCGAGCGCCATGTGGCGGTCTTTCCTGCTAGGCGCGGCATACGGGATCGGCGGAACGGCATTTGGCATTGCCATCCGATACGTGGGTTTTTCATTGACCTACGCGCTGGCGGTCGGCCTTTCGAGTGTTCTGGGCACATTGCTGCCGCCGCTGGTCAAGGGACAGTTCATGGCAATATTCGAGAAGACCGGCTCGACCTGGGTCATGGCTGGAATCATGATTGGCACCGTCGGTATCTTTCTGTGCGGACTGTCTGGGCGTATGAAGGAAACAGACCTGGCCGGCGACGCGGCAAACAAGGACTTTTCCATCGCCAAAGGGTTGCCGCTCTGCCTGCTGGCCGGCGTACTTTCGGCGGTATACGGGTTCGCGCTGGAGGCTGGAGAACCAATCGCTGCTATCGCTGAGGCACATGGCGCCGATTACTGGCGCGGGAATGTGACGTACATATTTGCAAACTCCGGCGCATTCCTGACCACGCTGATTTATTGCCTGTACCTGCATATGAAGCATAGGACGATCGGCGAACTGGTGGAATTGCCGGCAGGTGAGGAGAAGGCTTCTCTGCCGATGAATTTCATGATGGCATTCTTCACTGGCTGCCTGTGGTACGGACAGTTCTTCTTTTACAACCTTGCGCATGTCCGGATGGGCGAATTCAAATTTACAAGCTGGGCAATCCATATGATCATGCTGGTGCTCATAAGCAATGTGCTAGGCATACTGCTGCGCGAGTGGCGAGGCTGCAAATCCAGAACGTGGATCGCCGTAGCGGTGTCACTGACGGTACTGGTCGGAGCCGTTCTGACACTCACCTACGGCAACTATCTAGGCGATATTGCGGCCAGACATTAATCATACCCGATAGGAGACATCACTTGAAGAATTGCCTGCTGCTAGCACTGATGCTTCTCGCCCGCACAGCTCTTGCGTCGGATTCAACTCTCGATCAATCGCGCATGCCCTACAAGGCCAAACCCGAATCACTGAGACAATGGCAGGACGCTCGCTTCGGCATGTTCATCCACTGGGGACCGGTAAGCATCACTGAGAAGGAAATCAGCTGGTCGCGCGTCAACTCCAATCCGCAATGCCCCAACAACGGACCGACGCCGGTCGATGTGTACGACAACCTCTACAAGGAGTTCAACCCCACGAACTTCAATGCGAAGGAATGGGTGGCTGTCGCCAACGCTGCGGGCATGAAGTACATGGTTCTCACCGCGAAGCATTGTGACGGATTCCTGCTGTGGGATTCGAAAGTCTCGGACTACAACATCATGCACACGCCGTTCAAGCGAGACGTGTGCAAAGAACTTGCCGCCGCGGCGCACGAGGCTGGCATGAAGATAGGCTGGTATTATTCGCCCACGGACTGGCGCGACCCCGACTGTCGCAACGCTAAAAACGCGGAGTTTGTCAAACGCATGCAGGCGGAGCTCACGGAACTGCTCAGCAACTACGGCAAGATCGATATTCTCTGGTTTGATTGTGACGGACGGGCCTCGCCCTGGGACCAGGACGCCACGTATACGCTTGTCCGCAGGCTGCAGCCCGGCATTGTCATCAACAACCGGCTGGATGTCGGCTTCCTGTTTGGCGATGCCGGAAGTCCGGCAAGTATCGGCAAGTGGGCGGACTTCTTCACGCCGGAGCAGTGGATCGGCGGCTTTGATAACAAATTGCCGTGGGAATCGTGCATGACGGTGTCACGCCGCAACCAGTGGGCGTGGGGCGGGCACTCCGACGGCGTCAAGACTCTGCCTGAGTGCATGAACATGCTGATACGCTGCGCGGGCGGCAGCGGTAATGTGCTGCTAAACGTCGGGCCCGAACCCACCGGCGAAATCGCGCCGGAACAGGCGGATCGCATCAAGGGAATGGGCACCTGGCTCGGGAAGTACGGCGAGAGCATCTACGGCACTCGCGGCGGACCGTTCAAACCAGGCAAGTACGGCGTTTCGACGCACAAAGACAATACGATCTACCTCCACATCCAGCAATGGCCCGGCGTGACGCTGACGCTACCGGGTATCCCCGCGAAGATTCTCAGCAGCAAAGCATTGACCGGAGGCAATGTGACTGTCAAGCAGACCGATGACGCCATTGAGGTCTCACTGCCAACCAGTGATCGACATGAAATGGACACGGTTATCACCCTGATCTTGGATGGCCCGGCCGGCAACCTCGAACCGATTGATGTGGTGCTGGCAGCATCGCATTCACTCGCCACCCGCAGGAGAGCCACCGCGTCAAACGTATACGAAGGAAAGACTGAGTACGGTGCGGACAAAGCATTCGACGACAACGGCGAGACCCGCTGGGCGACCGACAGCGACACCAAGTCCGCGTGGCTGGAGGTTGATCTCGGCAAACCACAGAGGATCGCCCGTGCAATCATTGGTCAGGCATTTCCTGAACTGAAACGCGTCCGCAAGTTCGCTATTGAGTATCTCGTGGACGACCAATGGAAGTCGTGCTATCAAGGCGAAGACCCCGGTGCGAACCTTGACGCGACATTTGAGCCGGTTACGGCGCAGCGCGTGAGGTTGAACATCATCGAGGCTACCGACGGCCCGACGATATGGGAATTTCTGTTATTTGGTAAATAGTAGAATCAGCAGCAACGGGGGGCAGATAGAACATGAAACGATACGGTTCAGTTATCGGAGTCAGAGCGAGGAAACTTGCGGAATACAAGAAATTGCATTCAGCCGTGTGGCCTGGCGTGCTGAAGATGATTAAGAAATGCAATATCCGCAACTACTCAATCTACCTGCGTAAGGTTGGCGGCAGGCTCTACCTGTTCAGCTACTTCGAGTACACAGGCAAGAACTTCAAGGCCGATATGGCCAAAATGGCGGCAGATCCGACCACGCAGAAATGGTGGAGCGTCTGCATTCCCTGCCAGGTCCCCCTGCCCGATCGCAAGAAGGACGAATGGTGGGCCGGCATGGAAGAAGTGTTTCACCAGGATTAATCCCGGTTCCTTCCAATTCAGAAACTCCCAAATGCGCTCAATAGTGGTGTCGTCAGTCATCTTTTCCGCTCTATTGTTCACCGTACCCTTGTGCTACGGCGCGGATACATCTCCAGCTGCCTACGATGTTGCCTGGTCCACACCAGGGAAAAGCGAAAATGACTCAATGCCGATCGGCAATGGCGCCACCGGGGCAAACGTATGGACAACGCCGGATGGAAGCCTGTGGTTCTACATCAGTCGTACTGACTCGTGGGAAGACAATTCACGCCTGGCAAAGCTGGGCCGGATACGCGTCGCCTTCTCGCCGAATCCCTTCACGTCGGATGCCAAATTCGAGCAACGGTTGGACCTTGAACACGGTGAAATAACCATCACCAGCGGTAACTTCAAAATCCGGCTGTGGATTGATGCACACAACCAGGCAGTCTATGTTGAAACCGACAGCAAGACTCCTGTAGAGGCAAAGGTATCCCTTGAACTCTGGCGAAAGCAGCAGGAGACAGTGGGAAACGAATGCAGTGATATCTACACTTCCGACCCGAAGGGTCGTGGAATAACAGTCGAGCCCGACACAATCATGGAGGAATTGACAAACAAGATAGGCTGGTATCACCACAACACCCGCTCGTTGGGTCCGGAACTTACCATGTCGATACAGGGCCTGGATGGCTATCCCTTTAAAGATCCGGTTCTCCACCGCACCTTCGGCGGTATAGTATCGGTCGCTGACGGCAAGCGCGAGGCTGCGGACCGGATCTCCGCGGCGGCATCCACACATCATTCCATGTCCGTTCATGTGGCTTCAACACCGGATTCCACACCTGCGACCTGGCTGGCCGGTCTCCAGGCACAAATCAGCACAACGGAGTCGACGTCGCTGGAGAACCGGCGCACCGCACACAGGAAATGGTGGAAGGAATTCTGGCAGCGCAGCTATATAGAGATTTCGTCAGGCAGGCCATCTGCACTTCCGGCCCCGTTTCCAGAGAACAGACATCCTCTGCTGATCGGTCGTGACCAGTCCGGACAGAATGTCTTCCAAGGCACTATCGGTCGCTTGACAGTGATCGGCCGCGAACTGACGGCCGGAGGGATTTCAGGCCTGGCAACACTGCCGCGCAATCAGAAGGTGGATGGGGAAGCAATCTGCCTTCTGCGGCCCGCGGCCGGTGATATTGCAGGTAACCCGCCGGCCAAACTGAACGAAGCCATGACAGTTGAATGCTGGATCCAGCCTTCAGGAGTCGGCAACGGCCGGATCGTGGACAAGATTACGCCGGGCAGCAGCGACGGCTTTCTCATGGATATCAATGGCGGCCGCCTGCGTATGATCGCAGGCGACCGGGTTATTCAGGCACCGGCCGGCCTGCGCCCGGGCGAATGGCAGCACGTTGCATGCACCGTCACAGCCGCCAAACTCAGCCTGTACGTGGACGGCAAGAAGACAAGTGACATCGCTGTCGCGGCGGGAAGTGCAGACGATCCTGCTTTCACTGTGGCGCGCGGCTATGCATTGCAGCGTTTCATAACAGCCTGCAGCGGCCGCGGCGAATACCCGATTAAGTTCAATGGCAGCATCTTCACCGTACAGGAAGACTACAGGCGATGGGGCCCCGGCTACTGGTGGCAGAACACGCGCCTGCCCTATCTTTCGATGTGCGCTTCCGGTGACTTGGACAATTTGGATTCGCTGTTTCGTATGTACACTGAGGAGATCTATCCGCTATGCAAGTATCGCACTAAGGCATATTTCGGGTTTGAAGGTGCCTATTTCCCGGAGTGCATGTACCCATGGGGCGCATGTTTCTCCGAAACCTACGGCTGGACTCCTGCGAGCAATCGCGTGGATAAACTTCAATCCAGCGGCTGGCACAAGTGGGAATGGGTAGCCGGCCCTGAACTGGCGTGCATGATGTTCGACTACTACGACTTTACCGGCAATGAAGTGTTTCTGCGACAGAAGCTCCTGCCACTCGCGAACGATGTGCTTCGCTTTTTCAACAACTACTACAAACGCAACGCGGCTGGCAAACTGGTCATGCACCCGGCCCAGGCCTGTGAGACCTGGTGGAACTGCACCAACCCGATGCCTGAACTGGCCGGAATTATGAGTCTGTCCGAACGGCTCCTGCGCCTGCCGGAAGGATCGACCTTAACAGCCGATCGCAAGTTCTGGACTGAGTTGCACGATTCGTTGCCGGAACTTCCGACGCGCATCACACCCACCGGGAAAGCCCTTGCCCCTGCGGAAAGCTTCGCCAACAAGTCAAACTGCGAGAACCCCGAACTCTATGCGGTTTTCCCGTTCCGCCTAATCGGGGTTGGCCGCGAGAGGATCGAACTTGGCATCAACGCCCTGGCTCACCGCTGGGACCGCGGCCACTTCGGCTGGAGACAGGACGACATCTTCATGACCCACCTTGGTATGGCCGAAGAAGCCAGGAATGGTGTGATCGCTCGAGCTTCAAACCACGATCAGTCAAAACGATTTCCGGCCTTCTGGGGACCAAACTATGACTGGACTCCGGATCAGGATCACGGCGGAGTGCTTATGAAGACGGTACAAAGCATGTTGTTGCAGTCCGATCCCTACTCCGAGCGCTTGTTTCTCCTGCCAGCGTGGCCAAAGGATTGGAATGTGAGATTCAAACTTCATGCACCGCGGCAGACTATGGTGGAATGCGAGTATCGTGATGGTGCGATTATGTCTCTCCGGGTAACGCCAGCATCCCGGCAGAAGGATGTCGTCGTTTCCGATATGGGAAAGAAATAGGCATTTCACAGGCTACATTGAAGGGGCACTGCCCGCATATAGTCCGGCTGATACAAGCTCTAAGCCGGAACGATTCAGATGAGGCCACACGGGACCCTCACCCTGGCCCTCTCCCGGCGTACCGGGAGAGGGTAGAAGAGGGACGCGCGATGCGCTCACCAAATGGTGTGCCACTACAATCAGGA
>Ga0247842_10008497_pt1 | contig 10740 bp, 8 predicted proteins | sample LaCruzMarch2015__3_FD_192411 | JGI IMG/M metagenome (GOLD analysis project Ga0247842, IMG submission 192411) | Freshwater microbial communities from meromictic Lake La Cruz, Castile-La Mancha, Spain - LaCruzMarch2015_19m | ecosystem: Environmental > Aquatic > Freshwater > Lake | place: Spain...
ATATAATTTATGCATGAAGGGTGCAAGAATAAAAAATGATTCACATTCCCGTTCTTAAAAAAGAAGTTTTAGAATATTTAGATCCAAAGCTAAATGAAAATTTTGTTGATTGCACAGTGGGCGAGGGCGGACATGCAGAAATTATTTTAGAAAAGAATGGCCCGACAGGAAAGGTTTTAGGGATTGACTTAGACCCGCATCAAATTGAAAATTGCAAATTGAATTTGGCAAGGTTTGGAGAAAGAGCGGTTTTATTAAACGACTCATACATAAATTTAAAAGAGATTGTTAAAAGAAAGGAGTTTCAGTCAATAAACGGAATATTGCTTGATTTGGGAATGTCATCAGTGCAACTGGATAAAACTCACAAAGGATTTTCTTTTCAGGTAGACCAAGGGTTAGACATGAGATACAACGATGACACGGGATATTTTACAGCAGAAAAAATTATAAACGAATGGCCGGAAGAAAAGTTAGAAGAAATTATTAGAGAATACGGAGAAGAAAAATTTTCAAAAAAGATTGCAAAAAATATTGTAGAGCAAAGAAAACAGGGCAGAATAAAGACCACATTTGAACTTGTAGAAATCATTAAAGACGCAACGCCGTCGGCATATTGGAGGGGTAAAATCCATTATGCGACAAGAACATTTCAGGCGTTAAGGATTGCAGTAAACGACGAATTAAATAATTTGGAAAAAGTCCTCCCTGATGCCGTTTCAATTTTATCTTCCGGCGGAAGGATTGCAATAATTTCATTTCATTCTTTGGAGGACAGAATTACAAAAACTTTTTTAAAAAATAAAGAAAAAGAGGGAATAGTTAAAATATTAACAAAAAAACCGGCGATTGCTTCGAGAGAAGAGTTAGCAACAAATCCTCGTTCGCGTTCCGCGAAGATGAGAGTCGCCGTAAAAATTTAAAACTCACGAAAATGACAACACTAACGCTCGCTTATTCGTCCAGCCATAAAAGTATACAAAAAAGGTCAAGCTCGTCAGTCTTTCTCGGTATTAATTGGAAAATAATCTGCATATTGGGATTTATTATTGTTTGTTCTTTGTTGATTTTTTATGCATTTTTAATAAACGAGCTTACCGGAGGAACCTATATGATTAAAAATTATGACAAACAGATAAAAACTCTTTCACAAGAAAACAGAAACCTGGAGGTGGATTTCGCCAAGACAGGTTTTTTGGGATCGGTTGAACAAAGAACGCGCGATTTGAGTTTTGAAAAAACAACCTCAGTAAAATATATACAGGTTAAAACTTTAGACGTTTTATTGGCAAGGGCAAAATAGGAAAACAGAAAATGAAAAATTGGAGGCTTAATCTTGTTTTAATAGTGATTCTTCTTTTTGGAGCAGCTGTAACAAGCCGCTTGTTTTATCTCCAGATATTCAATCACAAATTTTATCAGTCACAGGCATTGGGACAACAAGCAGGCTTTCAGGAAATAAATGGCATCCGGGGCCAGATTTTTTTTGCGAACAGTCAGGAAAGTAAAGGCGCGTCCGGAACAGGAGAAACTAAAAGTTTGGCAATAAATAAAGACTCTTTTGTTATTTCCGTAATGCCAAACGAAATTGAGGACAAAAATAATTTTGCGAAAATTTTAGCAGAAAACATCAGTGAGACAAAAGAATCGATACTTTCAAAATTGGAAGGCCAAACTTCTTATACGGTTATTAAAAGGGGATTATCTCAGGAGAAAGTTGACAAAATGAAAAGCTTGAATTTAAAAGGCTTATATTGGGAAAAGACTCCGACAAGATACTACCCGCAGGAAACCTTAGCTGCGCAGATAGTGGGTTTTATGGGCGGTGACGGCACAGGACAGTATGGGCTTGAAGGATATTATGATCAGGACCTAAAAGGAAAATCAGGAATAAAAGAAGAAAAAAAGGGTTTGGATTTGGTTTTTTCGCCGGAGATTCCTGGCTCCTTAGACGGAGCCAACCTTTATCTGACGATTGATTACAATATACAGTTTGAGGCAGAATCTTTGTTGAGGGAAGTTAAAAAGGATCTTGATATAGCCTCCGGACAGATCATAGTTATAAAGCCGGATTCCGGAAGAGTTTTGGCTATGGTAAATTATCCGTCTTTTGATCCAAATCAATATTCAAAGGAAGAAGATTTAGAAATTTTTCAAAACTCAGCCACCCAAAAACTTTTTGAGCCGGGTTCGGTAATGAAACCATTTACAATGGCAATAGGAATAAATGAAGGAAAGGTGACGCCGGATACAACTTTTACGGATATTGGATATGTTAAAATGGGAAAGGAAACAATTTATAACTTTGCACGAGAAAAATATGGAAAAAGAACAATGACTGAGGTTTTGGAAAAGTCTATAAATACGGGGGCGGTTTTTGTTGAAGAAAAAGTTCCTCACAATATTTTTTTGAATTATATGGATAAATTCGGTTTTTTTAGAAAAACCGAGATTGATTTGCAAGGCGAGGTTTATTCCCAAAACGATTTATTAAAAAACGGTCCGGATGTTGAATATGCAACCGCGGCTTTTGGGCAAGGCATAGAACTTACACCTATGCAACTTGTCAAAGGATTTTCTATTTTTGCCAATAAAGGAAAATTAGTAAAGCCCTTTGTTGTGGAAAAGATTGTGCAAAATAAAAATGAAACATACATAATTCCTCAATCCCAAGAGCAAATTATTTCTCAGCAAACCGCCTCTGAAGTTACAACAATGATGATAAGTGTTGTAGAAAAAGGCTATGGCGACGGAGCTAAAATTCCCGGATATTATATGGCCGGAAAAACAGGTACTGCCGAGGTTCCATTGAAAAACGGGAAGGGATATGAGACAAATAAAACAATACAGAGTTTTATAGGCTTTGGCCCGGCGCTAAATCCAAAATTTTTAATATTAGTAAAATTAGACGACCCAAAGGTTCCCAAATCCAGCCTTTCAGCAGTGCCGGTTTTCAAAAAGTTAGCGCAATATATAATTAACTATTGGCAAATCCCACCCGATTACGAGGTTAAACCATGAGTAAAATAATTATTATTACAGAAAAAAATAACATTTCCGACATTGAGAAAGTTTTAAGAATTTTAACACCAAACGTTAAGGTTGTTTTTATCGGTAGCGAGTTTGTTGGTGGAATAAAAAAAGGTGATGCAGGTGATGAGGCTATTTTATTCTTTAATTATGATGATTTAAAATCGCGCGAGGCATGCAAGTTTTTAGAATCTGACAAAATAAGTTTTGGGTTTTCTGAAAAAGCTGATTTTTTTGCATCAGATCAAATCGATACTGAAGAAGGAATCAGTTTTAAATTAAACTATAGAGGAAACAGCGTGCCCATTTGGATCAAAAGTCCGTTTGATAAAGAAAAAATATATAATATTTTGGCGGCGATCTGCGTAGCTGAATTTTCGGGATTAAATATTGTAGAGATATCAGAGCAATTAAAAAATTTACCCGGTCAAATACCGACCGTGCAGTAATTGTACTTCGCAGATTATTTAACTGTGCAAAAAAAATAAGAGCGTCATCAACGCTCTTTTTATGATTTGTCTTACACTGCCAAAACTGGCAGAGGATTTAATGGCACATGGCCAAAGGTCATCTGCGTACTCGGCAGATAAACCGTGGCAAAGCTTCTGTTTAAAATCGCTCCTCCAGGATTGATAATCCTTGCTCTGTGTCCGCCCATCAAAAAGGCTTCATCGCTTCCTCCGTAAAGTATGAAGTTAACCTCGGGGTGTTTTTCCAGGATTTTAAGGCACTCTTTTCCCATCTCAACCTCTGATTCCTCAAGGAGGATTCTCGCCAGGTCGTGGTGGACAAAAAATTGGTAATCGCCAATTTTCACAATGGGCTTTTCTCTTTGTACCAGTTGCCAGTTGTCAGGAATTCTGCCCGGGACTCGTTGTCTTGGGCAGAAGTGGACATCAAGATCCTCAAACCCCTCTTTGCCGATGTCGCTTGTGGCTATGTTATCGCAGATGATTACATGGCCAACGTTTCTTATTCTAAACTCTTCCCTTAACTTCCTCCAGAAATCAGGGTCAAATTTAGCAATATTCAGAGGGTCGGAAATTATGCCCACAGAAAACGGCTTAATGCTTGGTTTCGTTTCCGGAATGCGACCGAAAATCACCTGATCGTTTTCCGTATCAATAACCGCATACTCGTAGCCATCTAAAGTGTATTCAATCGCGCCAGGATTCACGAACCTTACCAGTTGAGTCCTGAAAAGAACCTGATGGTGGGTATGCCCGGAAAGCACATACCTTAGGCCATCATATTTTTTTCTAAGCTCATCTATAACCCTTCTGAAGTCGGTTTCAGACCCACTAAGCAGATCTGAAGATCTTTTATGCCCTACATAGAAGCGAACGTGAAATAAGTCCCGTATTCTGTTTTTAGGAAATGTGAATGTCCAATTGGGCGGCGGATTTCTGAACGCCGGTTTTTGTAGCTGCTCATCATTCAACGCACAGATAACCCTTAGACCCCTAAAAAGCTGAGGGTCTAAATGTTGCTCTTCAATATCTCCGCAATGGCATATAGCCTTAACCTTGTGCACCTCTATCAGTTCGCGAAGAACATGGGGAAGCGCGCCGGCTTTGTCTGCATGCGTGTCGGAGATTACGCCAATCTTAACCATGTGGTACACTCCTTTGCAAATAATGTAAAAGGGCCACTCTTATATAAGTGATAATATTTTAAAGGTAATAAGTCAAATCGCAGTGGGGTTTATTGTAACAAAATCCACAAAAAACCGTCTTAATAATAACCGAGCAGAAAATAACGAAAAATATGATACTCACAACACTATTTATAATTTCATTAATCTCTCTTTTTACAAGACGAATGGCTAGCCGTAAAAATAGCTAATAAACTTTTATTACATAAACGAAAAACCCCTTAAATCGGGGTTTTTAGTTTACTGAAGTGTGGCCCCTCAGCCAGATATTTAACAGCAAAAAATAAACATAATACATGTGGCCCCAACCAGATTTGAACTGGTGTTACTTGCTTGAGAAGCAAATGTCCTAGACCAGGCTAGACGATGGGGCCAAGTTTCTTTATTTTTTTATATTTTAGCACAAAAATTATGATTTGTCTAAACTTATACACTTGCGGGTCGTATAGAGACACGGTAAAATAAAGAAATATATATGTTCAATAAAGAATTGCTTAAAAATTATATTTATCCTGTAGCCACCTTGGCAGGTAGTATTATTGGAGTTGGAATTTTTTCTTTACCATATGTGGCGATGAAATCCGGCATCTGGTTAATGCTCGGATATTTTTTATTCCTGATTTTTTTAATAGTAATCATTCATTTAATTTTTACTGAAATAAGTTTAAAAACCCCTGATTTTAAAAGATTTCCGGGATTTGTTGGGCATCATTTAGGAAAATATGCCGAGGCGTGGGCCTTGATATCAATAATTTTTGGCGCTTTTGGAGTTTTGCTTGCTTATTTAATAATTGGAAGCGAATTTTTAACGGGCATATTGCAACCGTATTTTGGCGGAGGAACAATTATTTACGTAATTCTTTATTTTATTGCCGTAAGCGTTGTTATCGGTTTTGGAATAAAGACAGTTTCTAAAGTTGAATTTTGGGCATTAATTTTACTGATTTTTTCTTTAATAATTATATTTATTAAAGGATTCTCTCAAATAAAATTCGGTAATATTTTTTTACCCGCTCTAACAAGCCTGCCTGCGCAAGCAGGGGATTGGAAAAATCTGTTTTTACCTTATGGAGCAATTATGTTTGCTTTGTGGGGCACGGGTTTGATTCCTGAGGTTGAAGAAATGTTACGCGGCAAAAAAAAGTTAGTAAAAAAAATTGTTATAATTTCTACTTTAATTCCGGCAGTCATTTATGTTTTATTTACATTTTTAATTTTAGGAATAACAGGAAGCCAAACAACCGAAAGCGCCCTCACCGGCCTTAAAAGCTTTTTGGGAAATAGTGCATTTATAATTGCTCTTTTTGCCGGAGTTATAACAACTTTTACAGCTTTTATAGCTCAGGGGCTAACCTTAAAAAAGGTTTTAATTTACGATATGGGCATTAAGGGCAGACAAGCATTTATTATTACCTGCTTTACGCCTTTAGTTCTTTTTCTACTGGGCTTAAAATCATTTATTCCCTTGTTGTCTTTTGTCGGCGGAGTTTTACTTGGAGTTGACGGTATTCTAATTTTATTGATGTACAAAAAAATAGGTGGTAAAAAAATAATAATTTATCCTTTGTCGTTTGTTTTTTTATTGGGTATTATTTATGAAATAGTATATTTTATCAAGTAAATATAAAAATTATTTTTATGTTTTTTCAAATCATAATTTTCGTAATTTCATTATTTGTGTTGTCTTGGCTAAGTTCGCACTTGGTTAAAACATTAGTTGATATAGCAAAATATCTGCATTGGAGGGAATTTATAATTGCATTTTTTGTGATGGCTTTTGCCGCGTCTCTGCCAAACCTATTTGTTGATTTGAACGCTGCTTTACACGGCCTTCCTGAAATTGCTTTTGGAGATATTTTGGGAGGAAATTTGGTTGATTTGACCTTGGTTACAGCTATAGCCGTGTTTTTTACAAAAAAAATACTGCCAGCCGACAGCAGGATGGTTCAGGGAAGCACGCTTTTTACCATTTTAATCGCAATATTACCCTTATTTATGGTTTGGGACGGAAATTTAAGCAGAGGCGACGGATTTATTTTAATACTGTCATTTGTTGCCTATAGTTATTGGTTATTTTCTAAGGAAGAAAGATTCAAAAAGTTTTACAAAAAAAATAAAAAAGAGCCCAATATATTCATGAAGGGTAAATTTGGATTTTGGCTGAATATGGGAAAAGCAGTTTTACTTTTGACACTTCTTTTGTTGGCTTCTTTTGGGGTTGTGAACTCAGCACAGTTTTTTTCAGATAAATTGGGTATTTCACTTTCTTTAGTTGGAATTTTAATTGTGGGTTTGGGAAATTGTTTTCCGGAAATATATTTTTCTATAATTTCCGCAAAAAAAGGAGAGGGTTGGATGGTTTTAGGAGATTTAATGGGGTCTGTTATTATCTGCGCAACATTAGTTTTAGGAATTATTGCGCTGGTTGCCCCCTTTGAGATAAAAGATTTTTCTCCATTTATTATTGCGAGAATTTTTACGCTTGTCGCCGCTTTATTTTTTCTTGTTGTTGTAAAAACCGGGCAAAAAATTACAAAAAAGGAAGGGTTGCTTTTATTGGGTATTTATATAACGTTTCTTCTCACGGAAATTTTTTTACCCCGTTAAATAAATTGGGTTTTAGTTCATTAATGGGATAATTAAGATAAAAATGCTTTTTTCTAAATATACAAATATAGATATTAATGATGTTTTTGATATTTTAAAAACTCAAGAACAGGGCCTCTCACAAAAAGAGGCGATGTTAAGGCAAAAAGAGTCCGGTTTAAATGAAATCAAAGCGAAAAATGTAAATGCCGGTGATATTTTGGCAAGGCAGTTTAAGTCGCCGTTTTTTTATCTTCTTTTTGCAGCTGCTGTAATAGCTTTTTTGATAGGTGAAAAGGTGGATGGTTTGGCGGTTTCAGCCTTTGTTATAACTAATGTTGCAATAGGATTTTTCCAGGAGTTTAGAGCAGAAAAAGCGGTTTTTCTTTTGAAAAAGTTTATTCCGCAAAAAGTTAAGGTATTGCGTGACGACGTTCAGGAATTTATAGAAAAAAAAGATTTGGTGCCCGGCGACATTGTTCTGCTTGAAGCGGGCGACATATCTCCGGCTGATTTAAGGGTTATAAAAGCGCACAATTTTTTAATCGACGAGTCTGTTTTAACAGGAGAGTCGGTTCCGGTCTCAAAACATTCGGGTATGCTTGAAAAAGAAGAAAAAGAGGTTTTTAGGGCAAAAAATGTGCTTTTTACGGGAACTTCAGTGATATCTGGCAAGGCTGAAGCCGTGGTAGTAGCCACCGGTAAAAATACTTTTTTTGGAGATATTGTAAAAATAGTTACGGGTGAAAGTAAAAAAAGCGCTTACGAGAAAAACATTCTTTATTTTTGCAAGCTGATTTTAAGGATTGTTCTCGTAACGATTATTTTAATTTTTTTGGCGAACATAATACTGAAGGGGCTGAGCGATTTTATGCAACTTTTATTATTTTCCGTAGCCCTAATAGTAAGCATTTTGCCGGAAGCCTTGCCTGCCGTGGTGACATTTGCCTTGTCACAGGGAAGCTTGAAAATGGCGAAAAATCATGTTGTCGTAAAAAGATTATCGGCTATTGAGGATTTAGGAAATATCGATATTTTGTGTGCCGACAAAACGGGAACATTAACTCAAAATAAGCTTTCTCTGGAAAAAATTGTTACCTCGGACAAGAAAAAGTGCCTTTTATATGGGATTTTAAGTTCCGGAGAAAACAATAAAGTAAAAAAAGTTTTAAATCCCTTTGACTCGGCAATTTTAAAAAGATCTTCCGATGAAATATACAGGGACGCAAGAAAATTCAGAATTATTTCTGAACTTCCGTTTGATTCGTTTAGACTGAGGTCAAGCGTACTGGTGGAAAGCAAACCTGCTTCCGCTAAAAATTTTACCAGGCCAGAAGAAAAATTTTTAATTGTGAAAGGAGCTCCAGAAAGCGTTCTGAAAAGTTGCGTAAAGTTTAGCGGTAATTTTGACAGGGCAGAGTTAAAAGAGGATACAGCGAGAGAGGGGCTTGAGGGAAAAAGAGTTCTGGTAATCGCATATAAAAAATTGCCGGCAAGCCATAACGCCGCAGCCTTGGGCGTGGGAGATGAAAAAGGGTTAACCTTTTTGGGATATTTTGTTTTTGAAGATCCATTAAAATCTACGGCGGAAGAGGCAATAAAATTATCAAAAAAACTGGGGATTGATATTAAAATCATTACTGGCGATTCAAAAGAGGTGGCCGGGTATGTGGCCAAAAAAACGGGACTGATTCAAAGCATTGATAATGTTATTTCAGGAGCGCAACTGGAAAAAATGTCAGCAGAAGACTTTGAAGATGCTTGCGAAAAAGAGTCAGTTTTTGCAAGAATTTCTCCAGAATTAAAACATAAAATAATAAAAATCCTTGAGAGAAGACACGACGTCGGATTTATGGGTGAAGGGGTTAATGATGCTCCCGCCTTAAAAACAGCAAACGTGGGAATTGCAGTGCTTGAGGCTTCTGACATAGCAAGAGAGGCGTCAGATGTTGTACTTCTAAGAAAAGATTTAAGGGTTATTGTAAACGGTATTAAAGACGGAAGGGCCATCTTTTTAAACATTAATAAATATATAAAGTGCGCATTGGCAAGTAATTTTGGTAATTTTTATTCGATTGCCGTAATTTCTTTATTTATAAAATTTTTACCGATGTTGCCCGTACAAATTTTACTTGGAAATCTTTTGTCTGATTTTCCTTTAATTTCTATTGCCACAGACTCAATTGATATTGAAGAATTAAAAAAGCCAAAACTCTACCAGCTAAACATGGTTTTACCGTTGATAATATCTTTAGCCCTTGTCAGTACAGTATTTGATTTTATTTTTTTCAGCGTTTTTTTCAGCCAGCCCGCCGGAGTTATACAAACACTATGGTTTATTGAAAGCATATTAACTGAAATTTTATTAATATTTATAATCAGAACCCGCCATCAGTTTTGGAAAGCAAAAAGACCCAGTTTTTGGCTTTTTCTATTTACCATATTAGATGGGATATTCATAATTACCTTGCCGTTTTTGAAAATTGGGCAGGATTGGTTTCATTTTGTTCCGCTCCCGATTTTACCGCTTTTAACGGTATTTATGCTTGTTGGAGCATACTTTATTGTCAGCGAGTTTGTAAAGCTGGTCTACTTTAAGCATTGGAGATTAAATTTGCCAGCGAAAGAAATTTAGTTTAAAGTTAACTATAAACATTTATAAATGGATTTAACAATAATACTTTTAATTATAATTGCAGTCGGAGTGGTAGCCGCGATTTTTTTCTTTGCCCGCCGGAGCCCGCAGGGCGAAGGCGGGGCGGGGAAGAGTACAGATTTCTTGCTTTTGCAACAACAAATTGGCCAGATTGCGCAGGCGGTTGATTCAAAGCTTTCTGAATCAAATAAAAATGCCCAAGAGCAATTTAGGCATTCAGCTGACATTATAAGAAATGTTACAGAAAAGCTGACAAGATTAGACGAAACCAATAAACAGGTTGTAGGTTTTGCAGACCAATTAAAATCGCTTCAAGATATTTTAAAAAACCCGAAACAGAGGGGGATTTTAGGAGAGTATTATTTGGAAACCGTTTTAAAAAATGTTTTGCCTCCAAGTTCCTTTCAAATGCAATACGCGTTTTCAAATGGGGAAATAGTTGATGCAGTTGTGTTTGTAGATAAAAGAATAATTCCGATTGACTCAAAATTTTCCTTAGATAATTATAACAGAATGTTGCAGACAAATGATCCTTTAGAAAAAAAGAGGTTGGAAACTGCTTTTGTAAACGACTTAAAATTAAGGATTGAGGAAACCTCAAAATACGTAAGACCAGAAGAAAAGACAATGGATTTTGCGTTTATGTTTATTCCGTCTGAAGCTGTTTACTATGATTTGCTTATAAACAAAGTGGGAGTAATTGCCGAAGACACAAATAATCTTATTTATTACGCCGGAAAGAAAAAGGTTGTTGTAGTTTCGCCAACTTCATTTTTAGCTTATTTACAGACGGTTTTGCAGGGATTAAGAAATC
>Ga0247842_10008511_pt1 | contig 10726 bp, 8 predicted proteins | sample LaCruzMarch2015__3_FD_192411 | JGI IMG/M metagenome (GOLD analysis project Ga0247842, IMG submission 192411) | Freshwater microbial communities from meromictic Lake La Cruz, Castile-La Mancha, Spain - LaCruzMarch2015_19m | ecosystem: Environmental > Aquatic > Freshwater > Lake | place: Spain...
GAAGTTGATGTAAACATTACCGGAGGAATTGATGGTTCCGGATATAGAACTGGTCGATGCGTTTGTTGTATTTATATAAGCGGTTGCTATACCGGTAAAATACGTTGAATTATTTGATGTGTAGGCATTAGTGAAGTTCCAGAGCGTTTGATCGCCCACCGGTGAGGGAGCAAAGCCTATGAGTGAAGATTGAAATGCTAGAGTGTTGTCCTGTGGGACGTAATAATAGGGGTTCGCCTGTAAGATGCTGGTGTAATCCGTCGACTGGGCAACGATTATCTGGGACCCAGCCAAGATCAGAAAAATTGCGATAAGTGCATGCATAGGATTTTCCAGAGACCCTAAACCTCAAAGATAAAAATTCAATTTGTTTTGTAGCGATTCCGGAGCGAACTACCCAAGACCTTAGAGCAGAGGAAAAATCTCCGTCAGCCTCTCGGCGCCCCATCACGAATTCCCCGCGAACTGCCAAACCTCTCAAACCCTGCAATCTTTGCGAACCTCTTCCGACCGAAGAGTTTTTCCCAAGCTTCGAAAAATCGGGCTGCCGGGATTTGAACCCGGGACCTGTCGTGTCGCCGCGGCGACTGCTCATTCTCCCGATAGCAGCAGTTTCTCGCAGCGGGACGCTGTAGCCTCGGCGTGCTCCGAGGTTGGGAATGGCGTCGCCTTGATCCGGTTGCGGAGTGTTGCCAGGTCTATCAATTCCTCGAGCCACATCCCATGGATGAATTCCATGTCTTTCTCGCGGCCCGCGGCGAGTTTGCTCACTGCCAAGTCGTGCAAATCCAAGCACCAACCGGTGCAGCCGCGTGTGTTTTCGTTGCGCACCGGAACGAGGCGGCCTTGCCATCCCTCTGGAAGGATCGCCGTTTCGGGCGCTACGCCATGGGCGTAGTAACCGAACGATTCGTGGAAGATGGATTTCTCTCCGATCGCGCCGTCGATCAGGATGGAGCGCTCGGGAAATTTAAGCGGAAAAACATCCGCTTCCATCGAACGGACAAGGACCTCTTGCCTTGGTTGTGGCACCGACCCGAGGAGAGCCTGGCTGCCAACCACCACGATTTCATCCGTGTCGGCATTGGCCGCCGCGGCGCGCACGATATGCTCAAGCTGCTCTCTGGTCATGCTGATATGACATCAAGATAGCCGTGCGTTCGGCCGGGGTGAGGATCCCGCAAAAAGGACTCGATTGGCGCAGGCGCATTGACCTTTCGTCGACACCCTCCAGCACGGAGAATACTCCCGATATCGGGCCGTCCAGAATAGCGCGCCACTCTTCAAAGACCGGGCGCACGCTGGCGTCGCACGATGTCATCCATTTCGCCAAAACACTGCGCGCTTTGTCCAAAACAGCCGGGTTCTCCCGCAGGCGCTGGGCTATGAGCCGGTCCATGTCGAGCGAGCGCGCGTCGATGGCCGAGTGCGGGTTCATGGTTTTTGTCGCTGCTTCGAAAAATCGGGCTGCCGGGATTTGAACCCGGGACCTCTTGAACCCCATTCAAGCGCTCTACCAAGCTGAGCCACAGCCCGTGACTGAGGGGGAAAAATATCACGAAAGTGGCGGGCGTCCCGCAAAAAATCTCCGGTTCGGCTGGACAGAGGTGCGGCGGGCATGACGTGATACCAGGATGACCTGGCGACGTTCCGGAGTAATGGCATGGGTGGGTTTGGCCCTGGCCGGTTGCGGTCCGTCCGCCCCTCCACCGCCGCCTCCGACCCCCACGCCGACCCCCACTCCGATGCCGACCCCGGTGCCGTCGCCCACACCGACCCCGACACCCTTTGTGCCGCGCAAGCCGATGGAGACCGGGATGATTTTCAACGGGCTGCAATATCGGTGGAAGGTGGAGACGTCTCCGGGGGATACGGCGGCCCGCGACCGTGAGCTCGACAACTCTTACCGTCTTGAGTTGAACCTCAAAATCCGTGTCCCGCGCCCGGCGACCTCGTTGGAAGATGTGCAGGTGGCCAATGCGCGTCTGCCGGAGTTATTGCCGTCGCTGCCGATCTTGCTGGAATCCGCGCGGGTTTCGCCGGATTACGGGAAAATTTATGACCTGAAGCTCGATTGGCTGAAGGGGCGATTGGAAAAAATCGAACAGATCCTTTCGCGTCATAATTTTTACGATTGCGACACCATTCTGCAGCTCAAGCATCCCGAGACCGGAAGGCGCGCACTCTTCGTGCAGGGTGATATGGACGTGAATGTGGATGGCTCCGATGGCGACCGGAATGTCGAGGTGGATGGCTCGGGGCAGTTCTTCCAGGCGCAGACCAGTTACCGTTGGCCGAAGACGACGGACCGTCCGAATCCTTTCCTCAAAAGGTTCGAGGAGCGCATTGCCGAGGCGGAGGCGGAATTGGCCAAGCCCGAGACGAAGGAGGTGCGGCGGCAGGAGTTGACCGACCGCATCGCGGCGTCAAAACGCCAGATAGCCGATCTGAAAAGTGCGAGTTTTCTGGTCAGCAAAACCGACCCGACCATTGTGCTGCCCGGGTTCATGCTGCGGGGCGAGGGTGCCGACGTGCCCAAGGTCGGTGACTATGCGGTCGTCATCCACGGGGATAAAATGTATCCCTCCATGGTCGGTGACGCCGGTCCCTCTTACAAAATGGGCGAGGCCTCGCTGCGTCTTTGCGATGAGATCCGAAAAACGGGAACGCCGCTGGCGCGTCCGGTCAGCGATTTGGCCGTGACTTATCTGGTCTTCCCCGGTTCGGCGGAGGACAAGAGATCGGTGCCCGATCTCGAAAAGTGGCACCAGCGTTGCACCGATTTGATGGCCCAAATCGGTGTGCCCAATGCACCGCTGCACCGCTGGGAAGACATCGTCCCGCCTTGGCCCACGCCCACCCCCACACCCACACCCACACCGACGCCGGATCCCGCGGCATCCCCTGCCGGCCAACCATCTCCGGCGGCCCCGGCGGAACCGGAGCCAACCGCCAGCCCGACGACTTGAGGCGCAGGCCCTCTGCGCGGCAAAAGGTGGGAAAGTGCGCACCGAGCGAAGCGGCAGCGGCATCTTCGGTCGGGTCGGAAAGGATCTCTCGGAGGTTCAGAACAACTCATGGGTGTTCTGCAGAATATCCATGAAATAGGTTTGAAAAAACATTGTAGCCACGGATTGGGGAGGATAAGGGAGGATGAGCCGAAGAAAGTTGTGCCGGCTGACACCGGCGCAACTTCGTTTGCTTCTCGGGGAAATCAACGAACAGACAGAGGGGGGGGGCTTCAGCAGACTGGAACCCGGATTACCGACCGGAGGTTTTTTGTGCCGGTGTGCCGGTGCAAAATCATCCTCTGCCATCTTCTTCTATCCGTGGCTACGACTTTTCCGAAACCGCTCCCATAGTATGCTAACCATTCGAGCCCAGCGTTTTGTTCTCGATGACTTTGTTTTCCGGGCAGCGGATATTAGGGGTCTTCACGCGACGCCAGCGAAGAGTTGTTTTTCCCAAAATCCGAGGCGTGCCTGCAGTGCTGGGTGAGTTGTGAGCTCCGGATCGTGCGCCATGAGTTTTTGTGCGGCGGAGCGGGCTTCTTCGAGCAGGGGGAGGTCGCGGGGCAGCTTGGCCAAGCGAACAGGGGGGAGGCCGGTCTGCGCGGTGCCAAGGAGATCGCCGGGCCCACGCAGCTCAAGGTCGGCCTCGGCGATAGAAAAGCCGTCCGAGGCTTCCTCGAGGATTTTCAAGCGCTCGATTTTGTCCCCGGCCTCCTCGCCGGCCAGCAGGATGCACCAGGATTGGTCCGCGCCGCGGCCGACGCGTCCGCGCAACTGGTGCAGTTGGGCCAAGCCGAAGCGTTCGGCATTTTCGACCAGCAGCACGGTGGCGTTGGCCACGTCGATGCCGACTTCGATTACCGTGGTGCTGACCAGTACGCGGGTTTCCCCGGCGCGGAAGCCGGCCATGATGACATCTTTTTCGTCCGCCTTGAGCCTTCCGTGCAGCAGGGCACAGGAGTGCGGGGCGAGGCGTTCGCTCCACCGCGCGTATTCCGCGGTGGCGGCTTTCAAACCGGTGCGCACGCCCTCTTCAATCACCGGATAGACCAGGTAGGCTTGGCGTCCCTCGTCGAGTTTTTGCCGGAGAAATGCGGCGGCCTCGCCGAGTTTTTCCGGCGCGCGGACCAAGGTGCGGATGGGAAGTCGTCCGGGCGGCATTTCGTCGAGCAGGGACAAATCAAGGTCCCCGTAGAGGGTGAGGGCGAGGGTGCGGGGGATGGGGGTGGCCGACATGACGAGGACATGCGGGTGCGGTTTTTGCGCGGAAAGTTTGGCCCGCTGGCGCACCCCGAATTTGTGCTGCTCATCGATCACGACGAGAGCGGGGCGGCCGACGGTTTTCGGGGCGAAGAGCAGGGCGTGCGTGCCGATGACGATGCGCGGACCGGCCGTGCCGGATTTTTCTTGGCGGGCGGCGGTGCGGAGGACGACGGGGACACCGAGCGGTTCGAACAGCTTGCGGAAATTGTCGTAATGCTGGTGGGCCAGCACTTGGGTGGGGGCCATGAGCGCAGCGGAGTGTCCCGCCGCAATGGCGCCGAGCATGGCGGTGGCGGCGACCACGGTTTTTCCGCTGCCCACATCGCCGTGGAGGAGGCGGTTCATCGGATGTCCGGTCGCGAGGTCGTCAAAGATGTGGGTGAGCACGCGCTTTTGCGCGGTGGTGAGTCCGAAAGGCAGGGCTTTGAGGAATCGGGCGAGGAGTTTGCTTTGCCGTGGGATGACAGGGGCGCGGCCGCCGGTCTGACGCGCGCGTTGACGAGCGAGCACGCATTGCATTTCGAAGAGTTCTTCACGGGCGAGGTGGGTGCGAGCCGCCTCGAATTCGTCCTCCGATGCGGGAAAGTGGATGGCGCGGAGAGCGGCGGTCGTGGTGAGTTTGTGGCCCTCCGGGCCAACCGACCCTCCCGGGGAGGCTGGCCAGAGCTGCGGGATGTCTTCGTTGGAGAGTTGCGCGAGGGTTTCGAAAATGAGCCGGCGCAGGGCGCGGGGACTCCAGATTCCGATCGAGGGATGGACCGGAGTGATGCGGTTGAGGTGGATGAGGGCGCTGTCCGGAGCATCGCTCTCGAGGACCTCGAAATCGGGATGATCGAAGACTAGTCCGCCTTTTTTCAGGGCGCGCGGTCGGCCGTGGATGACCAGGTCCTGTCCGGCTTGAAGAATTTTGGAAAGGTAACGGAGGTTGAACCACCGGCATTGCACGGTGGCGGCGGGAACGTGTCCGGATTTTTCGGCCAGCACGAGGGTGAATTGGCTGCGTCGTCCGAAATAGGTGGACCGGACCGATTGCACTGTGCCGCGCAGGCACAATGGTTCGGGCGTGGCGTCGGTGGGAAAGGCGGGAAACTTCCGGCGATCCTCGTGCCGTCGCGGATAGTGGCGGATGAGATCATGCACGGTTTGCAAACCGGCCCCATGCAACGCGCGGAGGCGGGCCGGGGTCAGACGGGGCAAGGCAGCCAAGGGGGAGTCCCAGCGCAACGGCGCGACCTCGGGCGCGGGGTCGAAAGTTTTGCTCACGCTCGAAATCCGCCGCGCCGGAGCATCAATCGGAGGGTGACTCCCAAAGCAGGTCGATGGTGTCGAGCAGCGTGGCCGCGCGTCGGGTGGGGTGCAAATGGACCTTGCGGCCCTCCGCACGTTTTTTGATCAGGCCCGCCTCATGCAATTTCTTGGCGTGTTCGGAAGCCGTGGCCACGTCGATACGGCATTCATGGGCCACCTCGTTGACGCAGAGCGGTCCGCGTGTTTGCAACAACCGGATCATCTCAATGCGACGGTGATTGGACAAAGCGCCTGCGATTTGTGCCCTGCCTCGGTCGTTGTTCGCCACAGTGCAACCTGCTTAACAGCCGCGGGACGCGGACAGAAGGGCAAAATGCCACGGACGGGTATGTTTTATCCGCGATTTCTCCGACCGGCCAGTCGCAGGGCGAGCCAGAGAACGAGGCCGCAGCCGAGAAAGCCGGCGGGCAGCCAGGGCAGGGCCATGCTGAAAATGGTGTTCTCGCCCGCCTCGGGGTGCGTGGTGCGGAGGTGAGCGGTGAGTTGGGCGAAAAGAATTCCCGCGAGAGCATAGCCGAGATTGAAGGCCACACCGCGGAAACTGAGCACGGTGGCGCGCACGTGGGATTCGGTCCAAAGATTGAGATAGTTCGAGGTGAAGAACTGCAAGGCGGACATGGAGAGGCCGAGGGGAATGACGACCCAAGCGCCCCAATACGGCACGGCCAGGGCGGTTCCGGTCAATCCGACAAGCACGAACGCCGCGACAATGGTGTAGTTGGCGACCACGCCGAGCCGGGCGGTCATGCGCTTGGCCACCGGTGCGACGGCAAAGCCGAGGAGGGCGAGAGTGGAGCCGAGCATGCCATTGACGACCGGAGGCAACTCGATCAGCCGGTAATAATTGCTGGCGAAGGTGAGAAAGATCCGCACAAAGCTGTCGATGAGCAAGGCGGCGACCATGAGGAAGAGGATGCGGCGGGAAGTGAAGACGTGGACGGCACCTTCGATCACGTTTTGCCAGGCGCGCCCGGCGGCATGACGGCCGCTGGGCTGGGCCATGGGCGGTTCGCGGAAATTCAAAGCGACAAGAAGGCAGAGGACCGACGTGACGAGGGTGGCGTAGACCGGCCAGCGCACGGTGACGCCGGCGCCGGGCGTCCAACCAGTCCAACCGAAGAGCGAGACGATCAGGCCTTGGTCGAAGAGCGCGGCGCCGCTGACCATGGCGAGGAAAAAGCCGCCGGATTTCCAGCGCATAAGCGACTCGAGGACCCGCGGCCAGGTGGTTTGGCGATCGCCCTCCGGCAGGGAATCATAAGCCAAAGCCTCGTCGGCCCCGCTGGCACAGGCTTCGGCTGCGCCGCTGAGGATGCGATTGAGCACCAGAAAAGAGAAAAGCCATGCGCCGCGCGGCGCAAAGGCGAAGACGGCCATTTCCACGACCATGAGCACGGCGGCGAGCACGATGACGCGCTTGCGTCCGATCACGTCGGCCAGTGCACCGGAGGGAATTTCCAAGACGATGATGACCACGGCCCAGATGACATTGAGCAGGGCGTATTGCTCGAGGGTCAGCCCGAGATCAAGGAAGAGGACGCCGATGACCGGGTAGTAGAACCGCGCGTGGAAGAGAACGCGGAAGGCGATGAAGAGCGGGAGGTTGCGGCGGAGGGAGGCGGACACGGAATTTATTTAGCCACAGCCGAGTCTTAGAGACAGCCCTCAGGCAAATAGAAGAGGATAACCGGAGGATAAGAACGGAATTTTTTGCCGGCCGGCAAAAACTCTTCTTTAACCCGTGGCCCGCTTTTAATGCTTCGGTGCGCGGACGGTGGCGGCTTCGAGGTCTTCGCGGCGGCCTTCAACGATGCTGCCGGCGATTTCCATGATCATTTCCTCGAGGAGAAGGCGCAGGTGGCTGCCCGGGCGGTAGTCGGCGGGGGCGATGTGCTTGACCCGGTCGGCGTGGGCGGTGAGTTGGTAGCTCTTTTTGAAGCTGACCCGCGACTTGTCCTCCGGATTGTAAACCGCGATGGCGCGGCCGCCGGTTTGTTTCATCACGGTGAAGCAGGGGACATCGGTCGGTCCGTCGCCGACATAGATCATGTTCTGGAACGGGACCGGACGCAGTTCGGGCGGCATGTGGTCGTTGACGTCCTGCGAGAGATCGAGCATGCCCTTGTTGATACGGAAGAGAAATTGTGTCTTTTGCGTGTGGCTGATGACGCGCTTGGGGAAGGTGATGTGTCCTTCGTCATCCTCCGCGTATTCGCAACCGAAAATTTTCCGCACATAAGGTTCGATGCGGCTGCCCACGATGAGTTCTTTCAGCCCGGAGCTGACGATGTAGTGCTCGACGCTGATGCCATGGGCCTGATGCTCGGAGGTGAGGAGTCCGGATTTGAATTCCTCGAACATTTGCGGGATGCCCGGGAAAAAGCTGAGTTTGGCTCCGAGTTCACGGAGTTGGGCGTTGGTCGGACGGTCTGGCTCGAGGTAATCGAGAAGCGCCTTCATGTAGGCCAATTCGTGCTCGTAGCCATGCTTCTGCACGAGATCGCCGCAGCGCTGCCAGAATTGTTTTCCGTCGATCCCGAAGTGCGGAAAAATTGCTTCTTCCTGCATATAATTCGGGCTCAGGGTCTGGTCGTAGTCGTAAACTATGGCGATGGTGCTTTGCGGAACGGACATGAATGGCGGCGCGTTTGGGGCGTGGACGAGTCATAATACCCGCGTGCGTAGAGGTTTCCAGCAGGTTTATCGTCGTTCGTACGAAGGGGTGGAGGAGGAAACCGCAGAGGACGCAAAGGGCACCGAGGGGTTGGCGGGATCGCGGGATGGTGATGACGCTCCCACCGGCTGCGAAAATGTCGTGAGCTTAGCGTCTGGAGGTAGGGACGAGCGGCCCGCTCGTCCGCTCTCTTTGCAGCGGACACGTGGGCCGCGTGTTCCTACCTTCCGAAGGATGGTCGACAGTCCTGATTTCGCTCGGGTTTGGTGTAAGGGAAAAGGCGCAGAGGCAGGCTCGCGGGGACGCTCGCCCTCCAGGGAGGAAATGCGGTGATCGGGGTGAATTATCGCGGCGGGGTGCACGTGCCTTCGATCGACCTGTGGATGGATCCGCGGATGCCACAGGGGTTGGCTTTTGTTTCGCACGCGCACAGCGATCATGTGGGGAAGCATCGGGAAACCATCCTGTCGGCGGGGACATCGCGGTTGATGCGGTCGCGGATCGGTGCCTCGCCGCAGGAGCATGTGCTTGAATTCGGCGAGACGCGCGAGTTGCGCGGGGCGCAGTTCACGCTGCTCCCGGCGGGTCATGTCCACGGGTCGGCCCAATTGCATCTCGAGACGGGCGAAGGATCGCTGCTTTACACGGGGGACTTCAAATTGCGGGCGGGATTGTCGAGCGAGTCCATTGCCTGGCGAGGGGCCGAGACGCTGATTATGGAAACGACGTTCGGCAAACCGGAGTTTGTCTTTCCGCCGGCGGAGCAGGTGCTGGGCGACATGGTGCAGTTCTGCCGCGAGGCGCTGGAGGAGGGCGCGGTGCCGGTCTTGCTGGGGTATTCGCTGGGCAAAGCGCAGGAGATTCTCTGCGCGGTGGCCGCAGCGGGGTTGAAGCCGATGCTGCACGGGGCGGTGTCCAAGCTGACCAAGATTTACCGTGAAGGCGTGCCGGGCATGCCGGAGTTCGCGGAATACGAGGCTCCGAACATGGCGGGGCATGTGTTGATTTGTCCGCCCAGCGTGCGCAACTCACGCATGGTGCAGCGGATCAAGAAGCGCCGCGTGGCCATGGTGACCGGGTGGGGTCTGACTCCGGGGGCGGTGCATCGTTACCAGGTGGATGCGGTGTTTCCGCTGAGCGATCACGCGGGCTATGACGATCTGCTGAAGTATGTCGAACTGGTGCAACCGCAGCGGGTGCTGACGCTGCACGGCTATGCGTCCGAATTCGCGCGGGATTTGCGGCGGCGGGGGGTGGAAGCTTGGTCTTTGGTCAGTCCGGACCAGTTGGAATTCGCGGAGATGTTCGAGGGGTTATAGAACCGCTACCGGAACGGCTGGGGATCCGCACCCGGGCGGAAAAGCGGTGGCTCTGCCACCGCACGGCAAAAGGGTATGGCGCGGGGTGAGGGCGTTTTGGAGTGCGGCGGCATGACGCCGCTTTGGATCGGTGCGGCTCGCGGGGACGCTCGCTCTCCAGGGTTGGTGCGGTCGACGTTCCAGGGCTCAGGCCGGGACGGGCGAGAGGTCACCGGGGAGCGATCCCTCGCTGCTTTTTCTTTCCTCGGGCTTGGCCACGGGGACGACTTCGGTCGGAATGGGTGGCGGGGGCGGATCGCGGTGCGGAGGATTTTTCATTTCGCCGTGCGCGATGAGGTCGCGGATTTGCGGTCCCTCGAGGGTTTCCCATTCGAGGAGGGCTTTGGCGATGATTTCAAGTTGCGGGCGCTTCTCGGTGAGGAGCGTGGTCGCACGACCGTAGGCCTCGTCGATGAGCATTTTGACTTCCGCGTCAATGGCCTGCGCGGTGGATTCGCTATAGTCGCGCGTGCGGTTGAAGTCGCGGGCAAGGAAGACGGGCTCGTCACCCTCGCCGTATTCGATCATCCCGAGTTTCTCACTCATGCCCCACTGGCAGACCATTTTGCGGGCGATGCCGGTGGCTTGTTTGATGTCGCCGCGGGCGCCGCTGGTCACGTCACCGAAGGCGATGTCTTCGGCCACCCGGCCGCCCATGATGACAACGAGGTGGTCGAGGAGTTCTTTGCGGCGGGTGTTGTATTTGTCCTCTTCGGGCAACCACATGGTGGAGCCGAGGGAGGGGCCGCGCGGGATGATGGTCACCTTGTGGAGCGGGGCGGTGTGCTCGAGGAGTTCGAGCAGGAGGGCGTGGCCGGCTTCGTGGTAGGCGGTGACTTCTTTTTCCTTCTCGCTGATGGCCAGGCTGCGGCGTTCCTTGCCCCAGCGGACTTTGTCGCGCGCTTCCTCGAGTTCGAGCGTGGTGATGGCTTTGAGTCCTTTGCGCGCGGCGAGGAGGGCGGCTTCGTTGATCACGTTGGCCAACTCGGCGCCGGAATAACCGGGGGTGCCGCGGGCGATGACCGCGAGGTCGACGCTGTCGGCCACTTTCACTTTTTTGATGTGGACGCGGAGGATTTCTTCGCGGCCGCGCACGTCGGGGAGGTTGACCG